>Ga0213833_1001868_pt1 | contig 14297 bp, 7 predicted proteins | sample SWATP21_FD_160575 | JGI IMG/M metagenome (GOLD analysis project Ga0213833, IMG submission 160575) | Coastal seawater microbial communities from Marineland, Florida, United States - SWA TP2 #1 | ecosystem: Environmental > Aquatic > Marine > Coastal | place: USA: Florida | collected 2016-08-14
TCTAGGAAAGGACAAGGGAGGACGTCATTGTTACATCTGTTCCAAAGAGATTTGCGATGGAAAAGACAATGATTGCGACGGTAAAGTCGATTTGAGCGACCCTGATTTACGGAGCGCTCCTGATCCCATCTATCCCTATTGCTCTCGCACACAAGAAGCTTGTCCCAATATCCGCGAAATTTGTGAAGGCGCAAAAGGTTGGCGGGATTGTACCAATGCAGAGTACCAAAACAAACACAAGTGTGGAAAAGAGTGTGTGGATCTCCTGACAAACCGCAGTCACTGCGGAAAATGTGGGAATCTATGCGCGTCAGGTAAGGTCTGCAGCCTGGGTGTTTGTTCTCTGAGTTGTCAGAAAGGTTTGAACAATTGTGGTGGCCTCTGTGTCAATCTGCAATTGGATCGAGAGCATTGCGGCAAATGCAAGAATGTTTGCTCCACTGGTAAAGTCTGTAGCGGCGGAAAATGTGCGTTGTCTTGTCAATCAGGGCTCACCAATTGCGGTGGTGTCTGTATCAATGCCAAGTCAGATCCTGAGCACTGTGGAAAATGCGGTGTGAAGTGTTTCAATGGTGAGAAGTGTATCGATAGCAAGTGTACATTAAGTTGTCAGCGTGGTCTTAACAACTGTAGCGGGGTCTGTGTCAATCTCAAGACCGATAGAGATCACTGTGGTCGCTGTGGGATGCGTTGTCCCTCTGGTCGTGTCTGCAGTAACGGCGGTTGTGCTTTGAGTTGCCAAAAAGGTCTCACCGATTGTGGTGGTGTTTGTGTCGACTTGCAAAAGGACCGAAATCACTGCGGAAAATGTGGTGTCACTTGTAAACCTGGTCAGGTCTGTAATGCTGGTAAATGTTCTCTGAGTTGCCAAAAAGGTCTCACCAACTGTGGTGGTATCTGTGTCAATGTCTTGACGGATCCTGAGCATTGTGGTCGCTGTCGTGACAAACAAGGTTGTGCTTCTGGAGAAAAGTGTGTCAGCGGTAAATGCGTACTGAGTTGCCAACAAGGCCTGACCAATTGTGGTGGCGTTTGTGTCAATTTCGTTACAGACCCCAATCACTGTGGAAAATGCAGTAACAAATGTCCTTCTGGTCGCGTTTGTAGCAATGGAAGTTGTTCTCTGAGTTGCCAAAAAGGCCTGACAAATTGCTCTGGGACCTGTGTGAAGTTGAACGAAGACCGAAATCACTGTGGTGGTTGCGGTAAAAAGTGTCCCAGCGGTCAAGTTTGCAGCAGCAGTCGTTGTTCTTTGTCTTGCCAGAAAGGCCTGACAAATTGTGGTGGCCTCTGTGTCAATACACGCACAGATCGCATCCACTGTGGTCGCTGTAACGCAAGATGTCTTCCTGGTCAGGTCTGCAGTGGCGGAAGTTGCGCACTCTCCTGTCAAGCCGGTCTCACCGATTGTCGAGGTGTTTGTGTCAATGTCAAAACAGACCGAAGTCACTGTGGAAGCTGTGGAAAAGTGTGCTCTGCTGGTTTGGTCTGTAGCGGTGGTCGTTGTGCACTTTCCTGCCAATCAGGTCTCACCAACTGCTCAGGAACTTGTGTCAATGCCCAAACCGATAGAGATCACTGTGGTGGTTGCGGAAAACGCTGTGCATCAGGTCTTATCTGCAAAGGCGGTCGATGTACCGTTTCTTGCCAGCGCGGTTTAAACGAATGTGGTGGCGTTTGCGTGAATTTCCAAGATGATAGAAATCACTGTGGAGGTTGTCGCAAGAAGTGTCCAAGCGGTCAAGTTTGTAATAGCGGCAGATGCTCCCTTTCTTGTCAATCAGGACTTTCGAACTGTAGTGGCAAATGTGTGGACCAGTTGACCGATAGAAGTCACTGTGGAAGCTGTGGAAAGCGCTGTTCTTCTGGTCTGGTATGCTCCGCTGGTAAGTGCTCGCTTTCTTGTCAATCGGGCTTGAACGTCTGTAGCGGCACTTGTGTGAACCAGCAAATCGATCGTTTAAATTGTGGTCGATGTGGTCGTCGTTGTCCTTCTGGACAAGTTTGTACCAATGGAAGCTGTTCTCTGAGTTGCCAAACAGGCCTCAATAACTGTTCAGGAACATGTGTCAATCTACAAACCGATCGAGGTCATTGTGGCACTTGTGGAAAGAATTGCCAATCCGGTCAAGTCTGTGTCAGTGGAAAATGCGTGGTTTCCTGCCCAAGTGGTTCCACCAAATGTGGAAACATCTGTGTAGACGTGAACAAAAACTCCAGTCACTGTGGCGGTTGTAACAAACCTTGTACAGGCGGAAAAGTTTGTGTGGCTGGAAAGTGTGAGATCTCCTGTCCAACAGGCTCCACAAGATGCGGTTCTCTTTGTGTTGATACACGCGCAAACTCCAGCCACTGTGGTGGTTGTAATAGAGCTTGCTCTGGCGGAAAAGTCTGTTCAGGTGGTTCTTGTGATATCTCTTGTCCCACAGGTTCCACCAAATGTGGCGCGCTATGTGTCGATACCAAGAAAAACTCCAGTCACTGCGGTGCTTGCAACAAGGTGTGCACAGGCGGAAAAGTTTGTGTGAATGGCGCTTGTGTGGTCACTTGCCCAAGTGGTTCCACCAAGTGTGGCGCTCTTTGTGTCGATACCAAAAACAACTCCAGTCACTGTGGAAGCTGTAACTCACCCTGTACAGGCGGAAAAGTTTGCGTAAATGGTTCTTGTGTGGTCACTTGTCCGAATGGCTCCACCAAGTGTGGCGCTCTTTGTGTCGATACCAAAAACAATGGAAACCATTGTGGAAGCTGTAACAAACCTTGTTCTAATGGCAAACTCTGTAGCAATGGTAGTTGCAAATGTCCCTCTGGATTGGTGGCTTGCGGAAACGCCTGTTGCCAATGTTGCCAGGGTAATGCCTGTTGCTCGGGAACCTGCCAGGGCAATACTTGTTGTCCTGCTGGACGAGCTTGCGGTTCTAGATGCTGTGCAGCCAATGAAGTTTGCGCTGGCTCTTCTTGCTGTGCACAGGCCAAATACTGTGGAGGTTCCTGCTGTAGCGGAACGAATGTTTGCGTCGGTGGATCCACCTGCTGCGACCCTGCAAAAGCCTGTGGGACCAAATGCTGTACCGGCTCACAATCCTGTACCAATGGTACCTGCCAATAAGAGATCCCTTCTCTGAATAGCATAGCGCCCTCACCCCACACAGTACAAAAGTCGACACAATTCCCCTCTCCCTACTTCAGGAGAGGGGCGAAATTAATCTGCTTTTTCCAGTTTTTATGTCCAATCTCAGCTCTCTAGTTCGCTCTTGTTTTTATGCAAGGTCGGAATAATGATTTGTGGGTAAGAGACCCAAATGCATTCCTTGCCTGTCAAGTCACCTCATTATTAAGCGTTTGTTTTGAACTCACCGCTAAAGAGCGGTGGAAACTCTGGAGCATATAAGGGTGAGGTTGTTGTTTTGGAACTTTGGAATTGTGTGTAGGAAGTTTCTTGAAAATCGGATCTAAGGTATTGAAAGTGCTGAACCTCTCCCAGAAGTGGGGAGAGGTTAGTGTGTACACGGTTGGAATTCGGTGGGTGAGGGCCTAAGAATGCGCCAAAGCCCACGTAGAGAGAGCTTATTTGTTGGACCAGAGGACAGCGGAGTTGTTGCCTGGGCCGCCTTTGCCTGCCTGGATAAGTCTAAAATCGGTTCCATCTCGATTGGCTAGAACGAGACCGACGATGACGGCTGTTGCACTCACGGCTACGACACCTGAACCCAGGAGGACCCACGGCCAGATCTTGGTGGGTGTGACCACTTCACAGCGGTTTTTCTTGGTATTCCAGGCTGTCCCTGAAGGACAAGCGCAGTAAAGCCCTTTGTCTTTTTTGAAGATTTTTTGTCCACCTTCACAGACACAGCTGGCCTTTGCGCGAAGGGTGATCTGCGTGCCTTGTTCTCCAATGGTGATCTCTTTGACCTGTGCCTGACCTTTGGTGAGCCCGTATTGGAGACACTGTGGGTTGGTGATTTTAATAATATAATCACCTCTTGGCAGATAGATATTTGCGCTGCTTAAAGAAAGCCCTTTCTTTTTGAGCCTTCTGGACAAAATCTTAAAATATCTTTTTTTGTGCCTGTTACTAAAGACTATCTTAGGTTTTAGTAAGATTTTCAGAGCACCGACATCGTCAGGATCAACTTCGGGAACAATTTCACAGCGTCCATATAATTTTGTGATGCGCAATTTGAGTTTGGCCACAGCTCGTTTTTGTCGTTTGGTTTTGCTGAGGCTCAGGGCAATTTTTAGATTCCGGATGGCCTTTTGGATATCTGGCAGCCAGAAATAGCTAAGCGCCAGGTAATAGTGTGTTTCGAAGTGAGTGCGACCTTTAATCGTGTTACTTGCGCGTTTAAATTCTTTTAGAGCAGCCATGTAGAGGCCTTTTTTATAAAGGAGTCTACCGCGCATATATTGTTGCTGAAACTCTTCTGCGGCAAAAGCTGTATTCAAAAACAGTAAAAGCATCAGCAGACTCGAACCAAAAGTACATAGGAATACTTTGGTTCTTTGATGCGAATGATTTTTCACAACAAGATTCCTCCAGAAACTGTTTGTGGGCATCATTTTTTGCCCATCATGCAATTTTTTGAGACGGGCTGAATTCCTTTGTGCCTCGCCCAAATATGGATAGTACACCTAAGTAAAAATAATTTCAAATGTCGGAAAGATGAAGAAGAGAGGTTTCTTCTTTTCATAAATGTGTTATATTCTAATTATACATGCGAATACATATAGGAGATGACCCTATGTCTATGACAAACACTACGCTGTGGTATTTGTTTAAGAGTGGTCGTAGAGTCTCCACTACCGAGGTAAATCAGTACCTTGGGAAGGTGGCTAACCCTACTCAAATTCTACTTAATGTAGAAAAACAACATCCCGTGATCCAGAAGGAAAGAGGACCTCGTTCTTGGCAGTTTTGGTTCGATCATGATGCATTGGAAGAACTCACTGAACAATGCATTGCAAAAGAGCTCACAAAAGAAGAAAAAGCTTCTACTGTGGCTCAAGCGCCAGAAAAAGCCACTGTGAAGCCCAATGTTTCCCCTGGAAAACACCGAACAAAAGCGTCCAAGAATGGCACCATCCGCAAAAACAGTGCATCTAATAGGGGTGGACTGATGATGGGCGATATCGAGATCAGCGATTTTCGAATGCAAGAAAAGCCCGTCCAGAGAGATTAACCCCTGGCTGAAATTGCTTTTTACTTGTTGATGAATACTGCTTTTCTACAAAATGCTGATGAACTCGATTTTTGGAGAGACCTTTCTCCTAACGAGCCGATAACAGAACAAAAGAGGGAAAACCTTGAATGTCAACCATTCGAAATACGAGGTGGCATTCAAGAAGAAAAGCAGCACAAATCCGAGGGGATGTCACGTGATTTACATTTGGATGGGTACATCCAGATAGATGACGTCTTTACAAAGCATGAGATACACCGTTTGCGGTCTTTGGTTGAGTCTGTTCAAGAGAGAACAGGTTTGGCAGTGTTTTGTTTTGTGTACGATCTCGTATGGGAGTTGTACCCAAAGTTAGCCCTTGCTTTGCGAGAAGTTCTGGGGTCTAAGCCGGTTATCTTGCCCAATTTTTGGACCTGGTTTTTAGCACCAAGTCCTGGAGAAAGTGGCTGGCCTCCACACAGGGACAGAACAGGAGCAAAACTGAGAGAAGATGGTCTTTCAGATGTTCTCACGGTGTGGCTTGCACTGTCAGAGATCGGTGCGGATAATGGTTGCATCTATGTGTTACCGGCTTGTGAAGATCCGTATTACCAATCGAGTAAAGGTGGTATCGATCCTGAGCGGCTTCAAGATATCCGAGCATTGCCCTTACATGCTGGTAGTGTCCTGGCGTGGACCCCTCAAATCTTGCATTGGGGAGGGCATTGTAGCAGGCATGCCGCGGAGCCCAGGATCAGTATTGGTTTTGAACTTCAACGAGCCGATACCAAAAAGAATTACGATTACCCTCCAATAGAGATGTCTACAATCCCGTCCTTTTCCTTTCGTTTGGCTTTGATCGCACGTCAGCTCCTGCAGTATCAGGATATGATCTCCCTTTCGCCTCCTTTGAAGAAGTGGTGCAAGAAGTGGAATCGATTGTTGCCTCGACGTTCATTTTGGGAGGACTTTTCCCAGCGCTTCCTCCGCTTTTGAGTGCTCTTTTTGCACAATCTCATTTTTATAAAATAGAGTGATCAATTTACAAATTCATACTAAGGATGGAACTTTTTGTCCGAATTTGGTTTTACAATTGCGTCGCTCTTATGCTAATGATAAGGCCATGCATGATTGTACATATCGATAGGTGATTGAAATTACTACTTCAAAAGAAAATACCATTGAGAATAAGCTACGGAAACTCAAAGAAACCTATGCGAAAAAGCTGCCCCAAAAGATTCGTGAGCTTAAGTCTCTGTGGAAAAAAGGCTTTCTTGATGAAGTGGAGACTTCTTTGTTACAAAACTTGTATGAGGAAGTCCATAAGTTAACGGGCTCTGGCTCCACCTTTGGATTTAAAGAGATCAGTCGTTGTGCTTACCAGTTTGAAAAGGCACTTCATGCATTCCTCGAAAGAGGAAACCAATCTGGACCTGAATTGCAAGTTTTGATGACAGGTCTTTTCAATGCCCTGAAAGAAGCAGTCTCTGGAGAGAATACTGGTCAAAAACCTCCTTCAATCGCCTCTCTGCTCGAGACTTCACCAGAAGAGTTGGCTTCCTCTGAATCAGCCAAAGCAAGTTCCCAGGCACCTTTCACAGGCGTGCACTTTGTGGAATCCGACCTGGATGAACGAGAACCCTCTTGGTTTGAGAATGTCAAGGCAGTCACACCAAGAGAAACAGAGCCTTTCGAGGTACTTCATCTAGACAAAGATGTTGTTCTTTTGGTGGAAGATGATCTGCTATTGGCCCAGGCACTGGAAGTGCAACTTGGTCGGTATTTTTCTTGTGTGCATTGTACAGATGGCGAAGAAGCCCTAAATGTACTCGAAGATATCAATCCCTCATTGATCCTGCTGGATGTGGTCCTTCCTGGTATGGATGGGTATGAGATATGCCGCCAAATCCGCGAAAAAAGGAATTTCGAAGACACACCCATCCTCTTTTTGACTGCGCTTGGCAATGACGACGAAATGCTTGCTGCATATGATGCGGGGGCAGATGATTATCTCACAAAACCCGTGAACTTCGGTGTACTTTTGGCAAAGGCCAGACGCTTTATCAAAAGAAGTAAAAAGCAGGTACGCCGTTCAGATTTGTTTAAATCAGGTGCTTTTTTTGCAGGTTCATACGAAATCAAGAGGCTTTTGGGGGCTGGTGGCATGGCCAAAGTCTTTTTGGTTCGTGACATCAGGAATGGTGAAGTCAGAGCATTAAAAGTCCTACACCTTAAAAAAGAGCGTAAAAGCGAGACCTCATTGGCCCGTTTCGAGCAAGAAGTTAATACATTGAAGCGGTTGCAACATGACAATCTCATTCAGTTTTACCAAGGCGGCATCTACGAAGGATTGCATTATTATGTGATGAACTACGTGGACGGTGGATCATTGGCATTGGAGATCGAACGATTTGGTGCACTTGAGATCCCACAAGCCTTATATATTATTGCCGAAATTGGAGAAGCACTTCATTATGCACACTCTTCAGGCGTTCTGCACCGTGATGTCAAATCCGAAAATATCCTCTTGACCAAGGGTGGAAAGCCCATCCTTACGGATTTTGGTGTCTCACTTGATCTCCAGTCTTCTCAAAGATTGACTGATGATGGCTACATTGTGGGAACACCTTATTGTATGTCTCCTGAACAGATCCAAAACCCCAAAAAGATCACGCCTCGCAGCGATGTGTATGGCATGGCTGTCCTATTCTTCGAGATGGTCACAGGTCGACTGCCTGCTGGTGAAGTCTCCAAAATGGAAGCCTTCATCTTTACTGTAAAAGAGAAGTTTCCATCTCCCAAATTGTATAATGACAAGCTGCCTGATGAAGTCGCAGACTTTTGTTTGAAAGGTGCGGCTTTTGCACCTGAAGATCGTTTCCAATCTGCTCTGGAAATGGCCCAAGTGGCTAAAGCACTTATCCAACAATTCTACACTTGACATTTTTTCCCCAGATTTTTTTGAGAATGACCCATTATAGGCTTCAGATTGTTCGATGGTGTGCCGTTCTATAAGAAACAACGCATCAACCACTAAGTCAGTCAATTATGAAATTTGTATTTGTTTTCTACATGTACTCGTTATTTGGTGCCCCAAGTTATTCACCTGTAAAATGCAGAGAGCTTTACCGTGTCAAGAAATACCAAGCTGCTGCAAAGTGTTACCTTGAACTCTATGGTGTTGTAGATATCCACAAGTCTTGGAGCCGACAGCCAAAACTCTACAAAGATCGCTTCCTCAGACATGCGGGTTTTTGTTATCAAAATGCAGCAAAAGCTTCTGTCGAATTGGCAAAGAAATCGTACTTTTTTGAAAAAGCTTCAAAGCTCTTTTTTCGCTCCTTTCGAGAAGGTTCCTGCGAAGCGACCGCTCGTTGTCGTCTTCATCATCTTCACGCACAACGTTTGGAAAAAGAAGTGAAGTACGGATTTTTGAGCGTCAGTACCCGTGAACCCAAAGCTTCCATTGTTGTGGGGGGTTATCGTTTTCGTGACCGTTCCAAAAAGAGCTTTCAAAAGAAGTTACGCCCAGGTCATTTTCGTATTCGCATCTCTTTTGTCGATGGAAAGGAGGTGATCAAGAAAGTGTTTGTGCCTCCTGGCCAGTCTGTTACTTTGGATGCAACGCCTGCCCAAGTCGTGATTAAGAATAAGAAGATCCGAATCGCTCGTAAAGTGCCTCAGGCTATCTACGTGAGTTACATTGCTGGAGGTGCAGCAGGGATTCTTGGTATCGGTATGCTCATTGGTGGGATCTCTTATCAAGTATATCTCAATCGATGGCTCTTGGATGTGGAACAGAATGCTACATTGAGTGAACAAGATTTTCACTCTGGTTTTGACAATGCCGAATGGGTCAAAATCTTGGGAAGTGTGCTGGCTGCAGCTGGAGCTGTTACCATCCTCATCGGCGTGCTCGCTCATTCACAAAATAGAGCCAAAAGCCAAAAACTACCGCTCATCGAACCACCTTTGGAATTCAAAAATAAGAGTTCTCTTCACTTTTCCATTCAGTACCAGTAAGGCGAACCAAAGATATTGACTATGAAAATGACATGCACAAAGCAGAAAAAACAAGTCAATGTTCCTCAAGGGCGACGTATTCAGAGTAGAAAGTTATGGGCGTACATGTGGGCTTTTGGTGTTGTCTTGTCTTTGGGATGTCTTGGAGGATGTATCGATAAAGCCACGAGAATTTGCAAAGATAATGACAATTGTCAGCTCACCATTGAGCCCACTGTTTGCTTTCAGAAGCGCTGTGTCCCGAGGCTTTGTGAGCCAGGCCAGGTGCAAACATGTTACACAGGTCCCAAAGATTCCAAAGACAAGGGAAACTGTTCTTCTGGCGTTCAGCTTTGTATCCTAAATGGAAGTGCCTGGACACCTTGTCTGGGACAGAAGCTCCCTGGAAAGGAAGTGTGCGACGGTTTGGACAACAATTGCGATGGTCAAGTGGACGAAGCGGAGAATTGTGGGTGTTTACCTGGTCAAAGCAGGGCATGTTCTTTTGGGAAAGAGGGAAAAGACGTAAAAGGCAATTGTATTGAAGGGATGCAGTACTGTACTTCCTCTAAAAAGTGGGGAGCATGTGTTGGAGCATTTACACCACAGAAACGCTTTACAGAACTATTGTCAAAAGCGGACAGTGAGGAAAAGAAAAAGGTATTGATATCATCTTGTTTGGAGATGGACCGAGATTGTAACGGAGAACTCGATGCCGATCGTTATTGTCCTTGCAAAGCTGGCCAGGAACGTCCGTGTTACCTGGGACCTGTGGGTTCCAAAGACCGTGGGACTTGCAAAAGTGGAAAGCAACGTTGTGTCAAAGGTTCTGGAGAACAGTGGAATTGGGGATTTTGTGAGGGGCAAAAATTGCCTTCTTTGGAAGAGAAAGGAGGGTGCAATGACCTTGATGATGACTGTGATGGCAAGATCGATAATCAGAGCCAAAGAGAGACACCTCTCTGGAAATCTTGTGGAGCGTTAAACGATTGTAAAATCAAATACTGCAAGAACGGTTCATGGAGCCTCTGTGAGAAACAAGAACTTTGTGGAAACCAGTTGGATGACGATTGCGATGGTTCCCTCGATGAAAAAGAATGTATGGGCCTGTAAGAAGGACTGATGATGTTGAAGTCGTGGAAAAGTATTTATAATCCTGTTGTTTTTCTGGAATTTCGCTCTACAGGCCGTCGCTCGAAAAGAATGGATACCGCTTGGTTCTTACAATTGTGTGTCAATGCTTGCATGTGGTCTATTGTCGTGTGGATGGGATGTTCTTTTTGTTTGGGTAATGTACACGCACAGGTGAGAAAAGCCTCAGAAAAAGACCTCTGTGCTGCATACATTAAGAAAGCCAATCAGTATCTTGAGACATACAAAGAGACCTCAAAGAAGTTTCCCAAAAAGGACCAAAAGGCTATTTATAAAGACCATTTGCTATATTATTCAGCTCTTTCTTTTATGAAAGCGGCTGAACACTCTTCAAGTACCGAACAAAAACTGTTTTTACAAGAACAAGCTGTTAAAAACTTTCGACTTTCTTTTTCATTGGGACTGTGCGAAGCATCTCAAAGGTGCCGGCCTTACCAGACGACCATTGAGCGCCTTACAAAACAGATCGGATACAGCGTCCTGGTGGTTCTCGGAAAAGATTCGGATAGTTCGATTACTGTAAAAGGTTACCAATATCAGAAGAGGCAATCCAATCGATTCAAAGACAGACTGCGTCCAGGTCAGTATCAGGTCATCATATGGTCTAAAAATGCGAAGAGGCGTGGGCTTTGGATCACCATAGGACCTGCTCAATACACACTTCTCAATATCAGGAAGCGTCGTGTGAAAATCGTGAAAAAGAATATGCTTGTTCAGGATAAGGTCCCTTTGTTGTCCTGGGTAGGCTACATCGGAGGTGGGGTCTTGGCTATCGGTGGGACCGCTATGTTCGTTTACGCTTTACGTGAGCAAAATAGAATAGATGACATCCGTTCCAACCCAAGCACTGCTGGTTCTATAAGCGAAAAAGACTATCTCCAACAATTCAATCAGAATAGGGCGCTCCAGATTGCAGGAATCGCTCTTGGCGTGACAGGAGTGGTTGCGGTGATTGGAGCAGTCATCGTTCACGCCACTTCTGGAAAAATAAAAAAGACAAATCAAGTCAGCTTGTTAACCCCCGACTCTGAACTCTTGTTTTCCACTTTTGAATAGACAACAACCACTCAAATGAATATGATACTGCACTAAGAGGCGCATCATCTTGAGACTTTGTCGCATCTTATGTAAAGATATGTAGAAGGTGTCCGTACTATTTAGTAATAGGACGATGATGCCTTTGTAGGGGAATCCGAACCATTCAACATCGCTGGGAGTTTAGCCAAAAGACCTTTGGGCTTTACGTACGTAGGTTCTTACATAGCGTGATAAGTTTTTTGTCACTTGGTGCTTAGCAAGGATTGCATGGTGAATCGATGGCTTTCCATTTTGAAAGTTTTCGAACCATTGTACAAAGTTCAAATTGTCAGACTTTGGCATCAACCTCTCTAGGGGAGTGAGGCCAGCGAATCAGCGAGAATTGTGTTTTGCATACACTCTCGCTTGTAAGGCGTACGTGTTTTTTGTGCCTATGGACAGTAGAGCGGAAGAACTACGATTTCTTTGTTGAGATGGTGCACTAAAGAGAGATTATTTTTATGAGCAAAGCTCGCAGACATAGAAAAAGACACCCATCCAGTTTACCGAGAACCTGGTTTCGAGCCATCTCCAGTTTGTGTGGCTTGTTGTTGGTCACGCTTATCTTGAGCCATTGTGGTTCTCCTGTGGTGAGAGGATGTGAACGAGATCAAGATTGTTCTGAGAGTGCACCTGCTATTTATTGCTATGAACAGAAGTGCTCTGAAAAGCAGTGTTCTCCTGGAGACCAATCTGATTGCTATCAGGGACCCAAGGGGACCAAAGGCAAAGGTCATTGTCGTGCTGGTGTGCGTGTTTGTATGCAAAATGGCATGTGGTCCGGTTGTCTTGGTCAGAGTTTACCTCGGCCTGAAATTTGTGATCGTGAAGACAATGATTGCAATGGTAAGGTCGATGAGAATTTGGATTGTCAGTGTCAACAGGGCGAAAAACAAAAGTGCTACAATGGTCCAGTAGGCTCTCACAAACACGGTTCTTGCCAGGAAGGTATCCAATTTTGCGAAGCTGATAACCTTTGGGGAAGGTGTCTCGAACAAAAACTCCCACAAGTTGAAGTGTGCGACAGAGAGGACAATGATTGTGATGGCCTCATCGATAATGGTCTGAATTGTCAGTGTAAGCCTGGGAGCAAAAGAGCCTGTTACTCTGGTCCAAAAGAATCCTTAGCCCACAAAGAAAAAGCCCCTTGTCGTGCGGGTGTCCAGTACTGTGAAGAAGACAATCGTTGGGGAAAATGCACTGGTCAAGTCCTTCCTTTGGATGAAGTGTGCGATGGAAAAGACAACGATTGCGATGGTGATCTCGATGAAACATTCCCCACCAAAGGCGATGCGTGCCTTCTGGCCAAATTACAGGGACCTTGCCGAGTCGGAAGTCTTGCTTGTGAAGATGGAAAACAAACTTGTAAACCCAAAGCCCTCCTGGGCAAACAAGAAATTTGCAACAACAACAAAGATGACAATTGCGATGGAAGAGTGGATGAGTCTCCTCCTTGTAAATGCAAGCCTGGAACCAGTCGACCTTGCTTTTCTGGAAAAGCAGGCTGTTTGGCTCTTGACGGAGGTGGATTCCAGTGCCAGGGCATTTGTAAAAGCGGTATCCAATACTGCGATGCTCAACAAACTTGGGGGAAATGTCTCGGTCAAGTCTTGGGAAAGACGGAGCGTTGTGATGGTGTGGACAACGACTGTGATGGCTCAATTGATGAACTCTGGCCCAAAAAAGGCAAATCATGTGATGCAGGTGTTGGTTCTTGCAAAAAAAGTTCGAAATACGCATGCAAGCCCGATGGGTCTGGTCTACTTTGCGATGCTGTTCCAGGCGCACCTTCACTTGAAACATGTGATGGAAAAGACAACGATTGTAACGGAAAAGTCGACGAATCACTCACGAAGCCTTGTTACACTGGAAAGGCTGAGACTGTTCGAAGAGGTATATGCAAAGAAGGTCTCCAGCAATGCGAAAATGGCAAGTGGGGCGCCTGCAAGAATCAGATCACACCTCAAGCAGAAAAATGCGATAAATTGGACAATAATTGCGATGGCCAGGTGGATGAAACCTGCAAGTGCAAGATAGGTTCAACCCAAAAGTGCGGCATTGCTACTGGAACTTGTAAACAGGGTTCGCAAACTTGCAATGTCCAAGGGCGCTGGGGACCGTGTACTGGGGCGATTCAGCCTACTACAGAGATTTGTGATGGAAAAGACAACGATTGTGATGGCAAGACTGATGAAAACAACCCAGGCAGTGGCAAATCTTGTTCAACCCACCAAAAAGGCCTTTGCTCTGTAGGCACCCTTCAGTGCCGGGCAGGGACACTTCAATGTGTGAGTTCTTACAAGCCTTCTGCAGAGGTGTGTGACGGAAAGGACAACGATTGCGATGGTCTTACAGACGAAGACTCCACAGCAGTCGTTCCTTGTAAAACATCCCTCAAGGGTGAATGCCAAAAAGGGATGATGCGGTGTGTTAAAGGCAAGATGTTGTGCCATCAAACCACAAAGCCCACCTCCGAAACATGTGACGGAAAAGATAACGATTGTGATGGTCTAGTAGATGAAGGAAATCCTGGTGGTGGTAAGTCTTGCGTAACCGGAAAGAAAGGGATTTGCTCTACAGGAACCAGCTTTTGTGCGCAAGGAAAAGTACAGTGTAAAGCCAAAGCCACCCCACAGACCGAAAAATGCGACAAGCTGGACAATGACTGTGATGGCCAAATCGACGAAACTTGTACATGTACACCAGGAACCAAAAGAGCATGTTTTTCTGGAACAGTCGGTTGTACCAAGTCTGGAAACGCTTATGTTTGTAAGGGACTTTGTAAAGCGGGCTCCCAAACTTGCTCCACCTCGGGAAAATGGGGAAGTTGTACTGGTGAAGTCACAGCCATTTTCGAACGTTGTGATGCACTGGATAACGATTGTGACGGCCTCATCGACGAAAACT
>Ga0213833_1001869_pt1 | contig 14293 bp, 26 predicted proteins | sample SWATP21_FD_160575 | JGI IMG/M metagenome (GOLD analysis project Ga0213833, IMG submission 160575) | Coastal seawater microbial communities from Marineland, Florida, United States - SWA TP2 #1 | ecosystem: Environmental > Aquatic > Marine > Coastal | place: USA: Florida | collected 2016-08-14
TCACCATGCGTGTAGGCTAGCATATCGTGGCGTGAGAGTGACGGTTTCGCGTTCAATGAGCACCGTGGGCGCCTCGTCTGAACTGCGTGTACGTGAAGATAGTTGTCCACCCCCCTCCCCCCCCCCCACAGACCGGTTGTGCACTGCAGAAAGTTGCTGAAGGCGAAGCAGGAACGCCTAGTTGGAAATTGTTTTTCCATCGTGGTGCAGATGACGTGCGTGTTTCCTCTTGGGACGACATTCCATTGTCTGCCGGCTCGCTTGGCGAACACGCGCTGTTCAACTTCGTCGCCGAAATCCCACGTGGGTACGTTGCACAGAACACCCGTATGTTTGGCTGGACTGTGAGTCACTTTTGCCATGCACATGTCCGTGATCTTGTCTTTCCAGGCAAACTGCAAAGTTTGAGGTCACCACGGAGCAGGATAACCATCCCATTGTGCAGGACACGAACAAAGATGGCTCTCTGAGGTGGGTGTTGTTTGCTGTGTTTGCCTGGGCTGTGAGAAAGCTAATGGTTCCGTCGTGCATGCTCAGACACTACCATTTTAAGAGTTTGGTGAACTATGGTGCATTGCCACAAACTTGGGAGGATCCATCTCATATTGATGAAGACACTGGCTTGGCAGGTGTGCCTTCTTGTTGTGCACACCCTCTTGATCGTGAGTCTGACCCTGGTTACTGCAGGTGATGGTGATCCGCTCGACTGTGTTGATATCTCGTCTATTCCCTGCAGTACGGGTGATGTGTACCCGGTGCGTTGTTTTGTTGGAGGTTGCTCTGTTGGGTGGTCGATCACACTGATGTGCGCTGTGTCAGGTTCGCGTGCTGGGTGTGCTTGGCATGGTTGACGAGGGTGAAATGGATTGGAAGTTGGTTGTCATCAACGCAAACGACCCATCTGCGGCAACCTTGCCAGGTGGAGTGGTATCGTGGGCTTAGGCTTCAATGGTTGTGGGAGTGTGAATGACTCTGTCTTGCGGCGCGCAGATTTGACGAGCCCGGAAGTGCCGTCAGAGATCACAGAGCACGTCGAAGAAATCCGTGAGTGGTTTGAGACGTACAAAATTCCCGATGGAAAGCCAAGGAACGAGTTTGCGTTTGACGGACAACCACAATCTGCGGTATGGGCTTGGTTGTTGCGCTCCTTGGTGTTGGTTTCTCTGCTGTGACTCGTGTGGCGGCGTTGCAGGAGTACGCCCACGGTCTGATCAGCCTGACAAATGGTTTGTGGAAGCGATCTCTCGACACCAGAGGGCGTGGTAACGCTGTGGCATGATGTGCACCTAAGAGTGATACGTTGTAGCGACGATACCTTCTGCACACTCTGCAACTCCGCCGAGGCACCAGCCCCAGGTCATTCCTGCGACATGCGGTCAAGCACAACGACGCACTCGACATGTCTCGTGTGTGGCAGCATGTCCACTGGTCGGACTTGTGTGACACGAAACGTGTGCTCCCCTTCCGAGTGGGTGGAACACAGCATGCCTACATCCCGGGCTTGTGTGACCGGGTTGCAAGACACGTACACGATTCTGTGCACAGAGGCCATCTGTGTGGGCAGCAACACATGTGGTCAGAGCACACGTCACTGCAGCTTCCACGCCTCCCACTCAGCGCACACGTACCTGTCGGAACTCCTGAATAGTACTGGGTCGAAGCCCGGCGCGAGGTGGATCAACCACCACCTGATAACCACCACCAGCGGGTGAGAGACACAGCAAAGGAACGCAACGTGTTTCACTCGCGGGCACGGGCACGCACCACACTGGGGGTACGAAGGTCAGGGTGAGACACGTCCGACAAGTGACGGTCACGAGACAGTAGATCCTGCGGCCAGGTGTGATGAAGCAACCAGTGCCTGGACACAGCCACATACCCAAAACAAAACACCTACCATATCCACGAACTCCGTACGGAGGTCGAGCGCCTTCGCCGATTGGCGTGCACACGATATGGCATGCGCATCTTTGTCGACTCCAAACACGCGAGGCGACGTGCTCAGAGCCCATCCCTGCTCACGCAATCTCGCGGAGATATACAAGGCGATTGACCCAGATCCACAGAACAAGTCCCACAGGGTGTCGCCAGGTTTGAGGTTGCACGCTTCAAACACAGTGTCGTACAGAGCCTAAGCAGCATGAACTCGATGTCATCAGGTGTGCACGAGTGCATATGTGTGCCACATGTGCCCAATCTCTCCCCTACATACCTGTGTCTGGTGGAGGTTGGGTTGTGCAAACGATGTGCGTCCAACAAGAAACGTGCTCGGCCCAACACAAGCCGGGACGCTGGATGCCTGCTCAAATCCAGGAGCAGCATACGCCAGCCGATCTATTGGCTTCTCGCACTTGTCGACATACTCCTGCAATGCAAAAAACACCACCGAGCCAAGCCACAGCCGCAATGCAACGCAACCGATCACGTTTTCCCCACGAAACGCAAACCCACTCATGCGCACCGCCCCATTTGCACACCTGGACAGCTTCGGCGCTCTCCAACTCCGTCAACAACCGTCGCTTCTCGGCGCGTGCGATCGGTGCTGGGCGGTGGCTCAGCCAGAACTGAACCACGCGAGCTAAGGAGCACACACCCATTGTGAGCTTGCAGTCCATGCACGTTGAGCACGTATCAGACAGGCCTGGTGTGTGTTCGCGTGTGTGCGTGTGTGGACACACGTACATCACACTTCACAGAACAGAAAACCACAACTTCGCACCTTTTGTTGCGTCTTGCTGTGGTGTCAAGGCATGCACGACACGCTCTACCAGCTCCTCCAATGACTTGTGCTCCAGCTGCGGGGTACTGATGGCCAAGTCCAGAACCAACTGCTCCAGTCCACACAGTACAATGTAATGTTCCAGCTACAAGAAGAGAATCACACTGACATGCCCACCTCTCCGCCGCTTGTGAGGGCTCGAGCAGAGAGGGGTGTGAACGTACATTGCTGACACCATCAGCACCAGGCAGGGTTCGGATTGTTGCTGTTTCGAGGGGAGGAAGGTCCACTGAGTCATCACTCGCAGCATTTGCGGCCGGAAACTCCATCGCCTACACGCAGTCCAAGGCCAGAACGGAACACACCATGACACGTGACTCTCGGCACCACAGGGCCACGCAACCCGAGCGATGTTGTTGCTGTGTCGAGCATCCCATAGCTGCAAGCGCTGGCGCACCTCTGCTGCGTCCCGGAGAGCCTGCAGCGCCACGTTCGCCAACGGATGCTGCAGCGCACAGTGATCAATGTGTACCACTTTTCCGTGCCACCGTGCGCCCACTTTCCGCACTGGGTGCAGCCCCAGGCAGAACTGCTTGGAACGTGTGGTAAACTCGGCGCCGGTCGCGATCTCAGCATGAGTGACCCAGCGCTTTCCGAAAGAAAACTCCATCTTGGAACGGTCTTCGATGCCCGCACCCCCAACACCACGGATGTCAGCACGAAGGTCTTGATCCAAAGCGCCAAACTAAACGCACAATTTTCTGTGGCCGAGCACCCGATGATGCTTCGCTTGGCGGAGTTCGGCACACTTGGAAAAAGTGAGTGCACGAACTTCTGCGGTGAGGGCAGAGTACGAGCCCCAGGCGAAGCCACACATGCAAAAAAGATCAGGTGTACACGAGCACTACATTGCACATGCAGATAGGGTGTGTCGTACCTGCTTCTGCTGCAGTTGTGCCTCGTAACCAACGTGCTGGAGCTGTGTGCAAGTAGCCACCAACAACAAGTGCGTGCATTGAGTTGGTCCCCACGCAGGCGTGACGCACGAGCACAAACAAACCTGGCAACCACCACACACCCCAAACCATTTGCACGGTGGAGGTGCAGCCTCTGGTGATTCAGCTGCAGTATCTTGCACTTCGAACACAGGGAGGTCCTGCTGCTGGCACAGAGAAGACCCTTTGCAGTGGTACAGGCGTCGCTTGCGCCGACGCTGTACTTTCACTCGCTGTCCAGGACACAGCGACCCTTGCTGGTGAACAACCAACACATTGGATGGGGGGGCATCATCAGTAGCAGAGTCGTCCAGGGTGCCCAACGCAATAGCATGAGGAAAGCCCCGTGCTGAAGCCATGAGCCTCTCTGAGCAAGGATGAAGGACAGCCAGGTCTCGCACTGTTGCTGTCGCCGTTGCAGAGCTTGACGCTCTTCGACACGCTGCTGCCACGTAGCTGTGGCTGTGTTGAAGCACATCAAGGCCGCTCCGAAACACGCGCCGCCCCAATTCGGCGTGCATGGTGTCTGACCACGTGTGTGTGTGTGTCACACAGTGTGTGGCACACAAACGCACTTTGCACTTCACCATGTTTGTTCTTGTTTTTGTTGTTTTTATTTTTTTCCTTTCAACAGCGCGGCGCGTTTTCTCTTGTGTGTGAGATGAAGTCACGAGCTCGCTTGATCAGTGCTGAGAGTGCACGGTGTGGCCTCGTCTCGATCACCCACACCACCACCAAGCATGCTGTGCAAGCTTGGAGATCCTGTGGCCTCTGCATCCCGGAGCTTGTCCACAAGCATTTGGAGCGGAAGAAATGCGCGGCCTGCTTGCTTTCCACGTCCGATGTCATCAATGGGGACCCACGACCACCCTGTCGTGTGTGAAACGAAACACAAACACTCAACTCGAGGGTCTGGTGCACAGAAAGCGGACAAGACATTGGCGAGTGCAAACCTACCAAGGCACTTCTCGGGCTCTGTACGCTTAGCTGTCGATCCTGCGGCTACATGTACCTTCACAAACACGGTTACGTAGTGCTTGCCTGCGTTCATGTTCCAAGTAGCAACGAGGCGGTCGTGGTGAGCATTTCGTTCCACACAACCAACTGCAACGCTGCGCGTCTCCGAAACGCACCAGCATCTTTGAACACGTTGTTGTTCGCTGTTACAAACTCTGCGTCCGCTCCCACCAAATCCGTTTCCTCTAGCAACTCTCTCAAGGCGCACTCTTGGAAGGACTCGCCGTACTCGAGATGGCCACCTGGCAGCAACGTACGTTCCACGTCACAGATGTGAGGGGACCCCTGTCGCTATCCATCAGCCACACAAGCACAATCTACCTGGAAGAGCAAACATGCCACTGCCCAATGACCCGGCCCTTTCACCCATCAGTACGCAGCCGGGGTGATCGGGCGCCAGCACAAACACCCCCACCCCGACTCGTGGCCCCTGTCACGCGCAGGCAGGATACGCAGTGAGCAGACAACAGCTAACCCCACAGACCCTCAGCAATCAGAGGAAGTTTGCAACCCCAGGGCCACCACCCATACTCACCTTCTTCAACTCAGCGACTTGCGCCCGCAGCCTGGTGGATGACACGGAATGAGTGACGTGAGAACCAGACTTGACGGCCAGCTGCCAAGTTGCACGGTGCACCATCAACGAACCGTTCCAGCTCCGAGGAGTCACTGGCACTGACAACAGATGCTCCAGCACCAACAGCACCCCCTGCACCGCTGCTGCAACCGCTGGTCGAGGCCATCACAGTTCGCTTCAGGTTGGGCGGGGACGTGCTTGAGTCAGTCTGAGGGTGAAATCATGTGGGGTATACAACTGTTGTTTTGACACATACTGAGTTGAGGCTCACCCAGCCTACGATTGCTGGCACCCGGCACGTTGAACCAGCTTGGCCACCGGGTCTCGCAACATCGCGGCTTGTGTGCGCGCCGCAAATATCTGATGGCCCGTCTCACCTATTTTGGCGCGTAGCAGTGGACGCTGAAGGTAGTACTGCACTGCGTTGGGCAAGTCACGAGCAGGCACAATGACCATGCCCTCGCGATACGGACCCACATCCCCCTCCACGCCCATGTCCTCCGACAGCACAAATGCCGAGTTGGCAAACATGAGCATGAGTCTTGACATTTTGAACTCATCGGCGTTGCCGAACGAACGGAGGTTCAGAACGATGCGTGACCGTTGCACCAGCGTTCGCAGTCGCTCCCCAAACGCCAGCGGGGCGTGTATCGTAACGCCCGTGGCGGCAATTGCATGCAGGATGGGCCTACGGTAGTCGTTGTTGGTCCCTGCGCCACCCACCACGCACAGCATGAAGACAAGAAAGTGGCATACGGTATGCGTCGGTGTCACTCACCAATGAACAGGACGTCTATGTCTTTCTCCTCTTCAGCTATGCGAGGAGCAACCATCAGTCCCGGCACGAAGCCAATGGGCACCAATGTGGCGCTGACGCCATACTGGTTTCGCCATTTGTTATAGTTGGAACTGTGATCAAACAGGATACGGCACAACGCATGATGCAAGAACCAACAACGGTTCAAAGAGACCGCGGGTGAGATCATCGGAACGTCACGCGCCACACCACAACGTAGGAAAGGTGACAGGACAACTCACACGCTGTACTCCCACACTGGGAATTTTCGATGCACAGCGAGGAAGCTATCCGTTAGCCACCGATTCATGGAACGATCCGCAGCGTCGGGGAGGTACTCAAAGTTGAACAGAACTGCGAGAATGTCGGGTTAAAACGGCAACGACAGGGGGGTTGACTACTGAGTACGTGCACATTCGGAAGCGGACACACAAACGCACTTGTGTCGGGCGGCAGTGCGTTCTGATCCAGTACGACAGGGACACCCGATCGATTTGAGTACAAGTGGAGTACATTTCCGCCAATCAAAATAATTTGCTTGCGAGGTTCTGCTAAGCGCTCTCCGAGGCAGAATCTGAAGTCGGGGCAAAGTTGCAGACTGGAAGACACCCCCAGAGCCAGAAGACCCTGTGTTGCCGCAAGAAAAAGCAGACAGACGTGAAGTCAGCCCCATCGAAAGGAACGCGCTCGCAGCGAAATAAATGGAATGGAATGCAGCTCGCTACCCACCTGGTGGACTGACAGCGCGATATCTTCGAATACCTGGAGGTTACGGTTCTCCGGCGACGGCAAACCCAACACCAGCACGACAAACTCGACGGGGCAGGGCAGCGGTGGAAAGGCGTCTGCCATCTTGGCGACCACCGCTTCCGGTGCTTCCTCCACCGCTTGCCTCCGCACGGCTTCGAGGTCCATTGAGGCAAGGTCACTAGCACCCTGAGGGTCTGGCACTGCCTCCTCTTGTTTGGTGGCACCGGATCCCGCCGACAAGTGGCTCGACGGCAAGCCCGCACCAACATCAACTTCCTCCACATCGCCGCCGCTCACGGAGGTGAACACAAGTTGAACCACGTGCACCTTGGACGCAGCTGCACCGTCTTGGCGCTGGGCCCACACAGCCAGCGCAGCGTTTCCGGGTTCGAAACCGCCCACCACGCCGGTTGTGGCAAACGTGTCGAAGCACCCCACCACAGGACCGGCCGCGCCTGTTGTGTCGAGCCACACCCCGCCCCGCTGTAGCACATGAAAGCACAAGCGGTGCCATGACGAGGCCTCGAGACAGGCCGGAGACGTAAGGTGCTCCCCCTCACACGTTGGGGGCAGCGACACCTCAACCTCGAGCTCGACGGATCCGAACGCCGGGATCCGTGCGGCGGGAGGGGGCTGCAGCAGTGACACCGTCAGCCACGTCGAGGGCTCAAGCGGTGATGGGAGACGCAGTGACAAGGCAGCGGGCTCCATTGGTGCCACGTCCCATTCTCCGACTGCAACCACGCCGACGGTGACCGCGGTTGAGAGGCGCGCGACAGCAGGCTGAGGCAACGTCGCGAAGGCACTGTGGCAGTCACCTGACTCCGGCAGCGCATCAGTGCGCAAGAATCCGATGGAAATGTTTGCTGGATACAAGTTGTGGAGTGTCATGGGCACTGCAGCGCCTGCAAGATGGTAGGTACAACTTGAGGCGCTGTTGATCAGGAGCAAGCGAGTCCATGAGCGCCGTGACCACGCACTGAGATGCGCCCATGCATCGGTACCATCACCTCACCTGTTTGGGTTATCCAGTACCCATGCGCACAAACACCCTGGTCCGGGGGAAGCTGTCAACCTGCGCGAACGGAACTCCCACACAGTCACAACCCGATGTGCCCCCACACACACACATGCAACCAACCACGGCAGCTACGGACTCTGCGCTGCCATCAAGCGTAAACGCAATGGCGTCACGAGTAAGGACCAAGTTTGTCAAGTCAACCCCAGCTGTGCTCAGCGACGGCGCCTTCCAATCACCCAAGATGTCAACGCCAGGTGCGGACGCCACCAGTGCAGGGTGTGTGGACGCGGCACGGCCTTCCGACCCATGCCACTCGAGATGCACACGCACAGCTACAAAGGGCTGCACCACATATGCACACCACAACGACGCCAAAGCAACCACTGCCCACACAACCCGTACACGAGCCCGCGTTTCGTCCGACATGTGGCCGGACGTCCCCAACGCAGCACCGAGCCGCAGATGGTGCACTGCATGTTTCGGGTGTCATTATTGACACCCGACCTACATGGGACGTGGCATGACGCCCTCCGCAACCACGCGGTGGCACAGTGCTGTCGCCATGTCGGAGCAGAAGGATGCCGGCGTGCCCCATGAGGTAGACGTGGTCATCATTGGTGGTGGTTTGGCGGGGCTAACGGCTGCTGTGGCCCTCCTGCGCGGTGGCCGGTCCGTCGTTGTGCTGGAGGCACGAGATCGCATTGGCGGCCGCGTTCACACCGTGGACGTGGGAGGCGCACACATCGATCTTGGTGCCGCGTGGATGCGTACGTCACTGACAACGCGCACGGAACAATGTGCCTGTTGTGTTTCACCTGCGCGGTGCTGCTTTCGTGCTGTGTACATTGTACAGACGGGGTTGACGGCAACACCATGCTGGGCAGCGAGTTTGGGCGCTCGCTCCGCCTTGACTCCACTTTCCCCCTGAACCCCTGGATGCAGCCCCACAAGGCTGCTTCTTGCATTCACACTCACGACGGCCAAGTGGCGAACGAGGAAGACATAAGTCGTTCCAAGCAAGCGTTTACAGCCCTCATGGCCGCGGTTGCGCGTGTTGCCGTGTACTGCGACGACACACACACCTCTGTTCTGTCGGCCTTCAACTCTCTCCTTGCAAAAGGCTGGGCCGCATACCCTCATTGCTCTCCCGCTGCCACGGAAGAGGAGTGTGATTGCCCTGACTCCAAATGGCTGGGGCTCAGCGCTGGGGCTCAAGCCTTGCTGCATTCGTGGCTGTGGTGCGTTGCGTGTTGGATGGGTGCCAGCCTCGACGATCTTCAGTTGGCCGAGTTTGCAGTGGACGGATACTGGGGTGATTATCCTGGGCCCCATTGCTCTGTTCTAAACGGGATGTCTAGCTTTGTGAACTCCTTGGCCGAGAAGGTGCCCCACATTGCCATGAGGCGTTCAGTGGTTGGCGTGGACTACTCAGGTGTGTGTCCCATCCCTCGCCAGGCTTGAGCATACATGCTCACGGCCGAAATGGGTAACCTTCACCATGTGCCCCCTTCTTGCTTGTGTAGGGTCGACAGTAGTGGTGGATGCCATTGACAGCAGTGGAACAAGTGGGGAGAGTGCTTTACGCCGCTTCAAGGCGCTGCACGTGATATGCACAGTTCCTGTGTCTGTGCTGCAGTCTGGCAGGATTGCCTTCACCCCATCCCTTCCCATGCGAAAGCAGCTTGCCATTGGTCGTGTGAAGATGGGGATGTACAAGAAGGTTATTTTTCACTTCGAGACGGCGTTCTGGGAAAAGCAAGGCTTCACCGGTCCTGCACTGCACTTTGCTGCCCCACTGTCAGCGCCTGCCGACTGCAGTGCGTCGGCGCGGTCGTGGTCGTGGTTTCCCCTACTTGTCAACTATCACCACATCAAAGGCGTTCCCATTCTTGTCTGCATGATGGTTGGACGAGAAGTAGAGCCAACGCTGTGCATGCCAGCTGAAGAGGGTTGGTGCTGTGTGCTGTCAACGACGTTGTGCCGCTGCCTCACCTCATTGTGTGTTCCTTCCTGTTGTTGTGTTGTTTCCGCAACAGTCGCAACACAAACCCTTGATGTGCTTCGGCTTCGGTTTTCAGACAGCATGCCTTCGCCTATTCGCACAATCGTAACAAATTGGGAAGGGGACCCATGTTCGCTGGGTGGTTATTCTTACGCGCCACGTACGTACAGTGATGTGTGAGGGTCAGTGGACACGATCTGATCTCCGAGTGCTGCCCTGTTGCTCGCCAGTCGGCTCGGACCCCGATGACCACGACCACTTGGCCTCTGCTGTGAAAGGGGAGAGAGGAGCCACTGTGCATTTTGCCGGTGAGGCAACAGACGGTGAGTACATGGGGTCCGTCCATGCTGCCTTCTTGTCTGGATTGCGCGCCGCCGCGGAGATCATATGTGCGGAAGGCGATAGTGAAGCGAAGACTGAAGACCTTGAGGTGGGGGGAGACGGTATCACGACTTCCAAGACCTCTGTAGGAACATGTGGAGTGGATGTGGAAAGCGATGCAGCACCAGCAGTGTCAATTGAACCAACTGCTAAACTCTAGCGGTGCACGGCACGGTTCTTTCTCTTTTCATTTGTCTGGACGATTCACTTGGGGAAAGCAAACTCTACAAGAAGCTGGGCGCCATGTCGGATAAAACAGACGTGTGCAAATATATCATGGCAGTGAGGTGGGTAAAGAGATGATGTGTGGTTACTCCATCAACGAAATAAACGGAAACAGGGGCAGGCTGCTGCCATATCACCGACCCCCACGCAGCCGCAACACCAGGTGCAGAGTGCTCTCCTTCTGGATGTTGTAGTCGGACAGTGTGCGACCGTCCTCCAGCTGCTTGCCAGCGAAGATCAAACGCTGCTGCTCAGGAGGGATGCCCTCCTTGTCCTGGATCTTCGTCTTCACATTCTCAATGGTATCAGAAGGCTCCACATCAAGTGTGATAGTCTTGCCAGTGAGGGTCTTCACGAAGATCTGCATACCGCCACGCAGCCGCAACACCAGGTGCAGAGTGCTCTCCTTCTGGATGTTGTAGTCGGACAGTGTGCGGCCGTCCTCCAGCTGCTTGCCAGCGAAGATCAAACGCTGCTGCTCAGGAGGGATGCCCTCCTTGTCCTGGATCTTCGTCTTCACATTCTCAATGGTATCAGACGGCTCCACATCAAGTGTGATAGTCTTGCCAGTGAGGGTCTTCACGAAGATCTGCATACCGCCACGCAGCCGCAACACCAGGTGCAGAGTGCTCTCCTTCTGGATGTTGTAGTCGGACAGTGTGCGACCGTCCTCCAGCTGCTTGCCAGCGAAGATCAGACGCTGCTGCTCAGGAGGGATGCCCTCCTTGTCCTGGATCTTCGTCTTCACATTCTCAATGGTATCAGACGGCTCCACATCAAGTGTGATAGTCTTGCCAGTGAGGGTCTTCACGAAGATCTGCATGGCTACGCTGAAATGATTGGTGCTGTTGTTGTGTTTTGTTGCGCTTCAGGGAAGGGTGTGGGTGCTGAGGGGAGCGCGATGACTTGAGTTGTGCGCTCGGGTTTTTGGGGTGGATGGCGTCAAGACGAGTGTTGTTCATCGAGAACTTCTCCTCCCACAAGAAGGTTCCGCAGCCCTTTTGTCCAAATTAGTGACATGTTGCTCAGCGTCTGAGCAGTGACCTGCTTCAAAGCGGAAGCCAGTGGCGCCAGTGTGCGTGTGCGTGTGCGTGAAGCGCTGCCGCGGACGCGGTTGTGCAGTGCGCACGATCAGGAGTGATGGATACTCACGATGAGCAGTGCATGCGACTGCGAATGAAGATGCGGTCACGACTCAAACCGAAGGACCTGGAGGAGCGCTTCAGTTTTGGTCATTGCTTCAAGTTGTTTTTTCTGCACGTCTTCCAGCCATTTTCGACCCCCCTTGCTGTGTATCTGTTGGGGCTCCGTGCAAGCAAGCTCTGCCAGTTGGTTCCAACAAGTTTAGATGCTTTTGCAAATACCATGTTGTTCCCTTGCATGTTGTGGGCAGCGGGACTCTTCTTGATGTTCGGTGGGTTTAGAGAGGAAGACTATCCGATTGCTGGAGCCATGGTCTTCAACACCTTTATTTTCTGGCTCTATCGCCAAGCAATGATCGCCGGTATGTATGCGCATGATGTGGGGTTGGTGATTGCTTTGCTGTGTCGCCGATCGGACAGGGAGCTCACCTGTTGCTTGCCATGCAGTCAAGTACGGCTACTTTACACCGGTGCGTCACATGCTGCTGATGTGCTTGCAACTCGTGTGTTTGTTGGCTCTGACACTGTTCTGTTGCCGAACGCAGTTTGACTGGTACTTGTTTGAGAACGGGCTCATGACAGGCAACGAGTTCAACAACAAGAACCTGGGGCAGTGGGAGCATGCGTCGGGTCCTGAAATCACCCGCCAGATGACGCTTGCTTCCATTCAGTCTCTTTCCGCGACAACATCAGCATTATCCGGTTCTCACCGTGCTGGGAACTTATTCTGTGTGAGCACTTCGACCTTGAAACTTGTGAAAGAAGAGAATGGGGCACGTTTCCTTCGGTTTCAGTTCGCCTTCCTTCTTCCTGCAAGGTGTCGCCCGCTCATGTGTGCTGTGTTGGTGCGCTCTGTCTCGACCAGGATGAAGTGCGCTCCGCCATGAGTTTCATTTCAGCTGATGATTTGCTCAGTAGCATTGCTCGCCATCGCCATCACTCGAAGCGGTCAAGTCGCATGGCGAGCATGACTCCGTGCGTGCCCGGCTGTCTTGCTGGGCTCGCCTTCCCTAATTTCACGTTGCTGTTGCTCCCATCGCAGAATGCTCGTCTCCGGTGGCTGCATCATGTTTTCTGTGGGAGCCATGATTTTCGACTCTGATGCCGAGCTGCGCACAGTCAGAAATGCCATCATGTTTGGGATGGTGTGCTATCCCTGGTTTTTCCACGTGCGCCTCGCCATCACTCTGCTGCAGGTGGGTGGATGGGCGGGTTTGTCAACTCTGCGTGAGCATGTCGCATGTGCTGAGGCTTGTTGGGCCTATTGCCTGTTGGGCCAGGCTGGAGCAAAGGACTTCAAGCGACGCTATCAGCTCCTGCAGCGAGTGGACCGACTCATTCTGCCTCAACAACTGCTGGAGGTGTGTTCTGGTCTACCTTCCCTACTTGGCCATTCCTCATGACGCCTGGATGTTTGCTTCAGTTTGCCAACCATGATGCGTCCCTTACCCCCACAGTGCAAGCCCAAGACCCACTTGTCATGTTGTGGTCCGTTAGCAACGCCATGTCATTCGTCGCCATCCGCCTGCGAGCAAAGAACTTTGGCAAGGCGATCCTCGTCCGCATCCAGTTACTCTACGCGTTGTGGTACGTACGAGTATCGTGGCTCCGGAGCCGCGGATGCGTCCGATTCAACTTCCCCCATTGTGCAGGTACCTTCTCCTCGTTATGTTCACGGGAACTGTCGCGGCCATCCAACTGACAGGCCACCCGGTTCTAACATGGAGTCTTGGAAGTCTGGTGCGCAGTGTGACGCTTGTGTGCGTTCCAAGTGTCGTGCCTTTTTTGCTTACCATGAAGTTTGGTGTGATGCAGGCGCTCCTTTTCATTATCACCATTGGTTACACTGGGCAAGTGATTGGCTATGGTGCCGCAGTGAACGACCTTGGATACAGTACTGCCATTCGTCTGACCTCGGTTCAGCATGCGATATATGAAGCTGCCAATGCTAGATCACGACAGCGTGGCAGCATGGGGGCACACGGTCCCGACAACTTCTTGTTTGACTCCTCCTCGGTCCAGCACCATTTTCCACATGCAACATCGGTTCGTTCCATCTCCGCAATGTTGGACTGGTTATGAGCTGTGTGGTTCAATGCACGATGTGTACAAGTACTCACAACGGCGAAACAGCGTGTCCAGATGCTCGATGCAGCCAAAGCGGTGGGAAACGCTGCAGCCCAAATATCCATACACCAAAAGGAGCCCATTACTTTTCTTGGGATTCCAGCCTCACGCACACTGTTGAATTCGTTAGGTGCTGCCATTGCATCAGGTGTCGCTGTGAGTGTGCGTTATGCCACCCAGTTTGTTGTTGAGAAATTGAAGTGAAGTGGGCTGTGTTCGTGAGCTCTTGCATGTCTGCGTATCTCCCTGGTGTCATGTGTTCGTTGTGTTGCGTAACTGTTTCGAAGACACGTGTATCCTTCGTCCATAGTAGTTCCAATATTCAGGAACTACAACGCGAACGGCTTGTGTGAATTTATTCGTAGTTCCGGAATACAGGAACTACCCTGTTTATGTCCAGACTTCTGGTTACTTTTGCGTTTTATGTCCGGATCGTGATTGGCACCAAGATCGTGATTGGCGCCGATGTCGTGTTTACGTAACGCAGCACAGCAACGAATGGCAAGCAGCCATGGTGTGCCAGCGGTGTGTAGAGCTTGGC
>Ga0213833_1001870_pt1 | contig 14290 bp, 10 predicted proteins | sample SWATP21_FD_160575 | JGI IMG/M metagenome (GOLD analysis project Ga0213833, IMG submission 160575) | Coastal seawater microbial communities from Marineland, Florida, United States - SWA TP2 #1 | ecosystem: Environmental > Aquatic > Marine > Coastal | place: USA: Florida | collected 2016-08-14
CTCCGACAATACTGGCCACCGTGACGCCTCCATGGAACCCAGCACCCAAGCCGAAACGAGCATCCAAACTGGGGCTAGCCGTCGGTGCAGAGCCAACCGTGGCCAAACCCGCACCCAGCAGGGCACCTGTCTGCGCCACTCGTGTGTGGCTCACAACCGTAAGACTGCACACGTTCACACACTCCACCGTACCGACAACCGCAAGGGAAGAGTTCACCCACACCGTGGCCGTCGTCAGTCCATCCCCGAGACCCGCGTCGTTGCTACCCATAAGGCGCACCAAGCTCTCCGCACTACCCACGTTCATGGAGCCCACCCAAGCACTCGCAGCGCCCAGCTGCAGCACCCCTGATCCCGCCAGATCCAGGCTTGAAATGACACGTACGGAGGTGTCAGAGCCGTGAAGCAGCCACGTACCACGCACAGATGCGGCGTACGCCGTGACGCCAGAGGCATGCGAAAAGTTTGCCTGAGCCCCGACCTCTGCAAGGCTGAACGTGGCGTCGGACTGAAGGCTGGCACCCTGGGACACATCCAACCGCGCATGGCCACCCACCCACACTTGGCCGGGAGGGTTGCGTTCCGCATGAAACGGTCCCGAGCTCCAGTCGTCCACTGTGTCACTGGTTGCATGCAGCAGCGCGCCGTCGGTACACACCACTCTCGCGTCCTCAGTCGCCACCACCACCGGCGCCGTAACGGTCGTCAGCGCACGCGACAACATCAGTACGGCACTTCCGCGAACCGTCACGCCCTGTGTGACGGTGAGGGCAGTAGAGACGGCGCGTGAGGAGGTCACACGCATTCTGGCGTCGTCCGTCAGGTTCACGACGCCGATGACAGCCAATGCGACCTCGTCAAGTGCCACCTTGCCGCGCCCAGACGCGTGCAGGGTGCCTGTCACGTGCGATTCCGATGTCGTGATGGACACTACGCCGTCGTCAGTCACAAAGACATCCTCGACGGGGCCTGCACCTGAAAGAGCGGCATGCCCACGGTCAAGGACGTGAAGAGTGCCAAAGGCGCTACAATTGCCGGTCCCCAGGGTCACCGAGACATTGCCAGGCACCCACACCGCGCCGCCCACAAAGCACGGCAGCAGTGACGGCGCACTACCACCAGTGCCACACAATCCTGTGGACTCATCACGGCCGTCATGGACCACCGCCACTATGTCATCCAGTCCGTCCGTCACAACGACGGTGCCAGGCCCACCACACCCGCCGTCGCCGCCGCGGCCACCACTGCTCACGATGCGCAAGCCCAACACGCGACCACCGTCAACATCCACGCCACCATGTTCGTGCGCCTCCGGCGGAACGGAGTCCAAGGAAATGAACACCAGCCCGCCACCACCAGCAGGACTGGTGGTCGACGACGCCGCACCGTCACCACCACGCACGTCCACCAACGCATCGCGTGATGCGTGTAGGTCGCGAGCGTTCAGCCACACGGAACCACCAGCACCGCCGCCGCCAGCGTCGCTGGTATTGCCGGCAAATCCCGCTGCTATGATGGTGCCGTTGAGTACGAGGGTGCTGCCTGTGCCCAAGGCAACGAAGCCGCCACTACGGCCACCTGGGGCGCCGGACGTGGATGCACCCCCGTTTTCGCCAACCCGGGTGTGGATGGAAGACGAACCGAAGTCGGAAGGCAACGTTTCGAGCAGTGCTGTGGAACCCCCGTAGGCTTGTCCAGTGCCGCCTCCACTGGTTCAGGAACAAGGGAAGTACGACCACAAAAGAACGGCACCAAGAAACGAAGGTCCACATCGAAAAGCAACATATTGGTCAACAGGAGAGCACACGGAGGTGGACACGTCGCAACAACACACACACAATGGTACCACACGCCAGAGACACGCGGCAGTCCAGGCTCGCACTCAAACAACGACAACGCTACCCACATGGAGGAGCCACCGGTGCCATTCGCAGCGGCAACAAAGTGTCCAAAGTAGTGGCGCGACTCAAGTGTTGCACCTTCCTCCAGGACAAGGGAGTCCACACTGGTGAAGAAACACGTGGTATCACACCACGCCCAGGATCCATCCTACGAGTTGCATCACACACGCAAGGAGAATCAATCAATCACACACGAGTGTACCAGCACGGACAACCCCAAGCACGGTCCCCGGGGCGCTACCTGAAGCACAAGCTCCTGTGCTTGAACTTGACCCTGGAAAGCTGAAGCCGAGCCAACCGTGAGGTTGCCAGCAATGACAAACTCCGTCTGGCAGCTCAACGACACCGCCTCGTCGAGAAGAGCGGCACTCGCTTCCACCAGCACACTTCTAACACCCACCCCAAGCGAGGCGGTATTCGCAAAGCTGCGTGGATGCAGTGAGGCACGCGAACCTTGCAGCACGCGAATGTCGGGTGTGTGATGCCCGGTGCCCCATGAAAGAGCCGTGGCGGGAGCGGAGGTGGCCGCGGTAAATCGACACCCGGGTGGGGCACTGGTGATGATGACGTTGGAGCCAGTGGAGATGTGCTGCTGCCAGTCCTCGGGCACCGAGGCGTTGATCCACACACCCTGAATGTGAACCGCACCGCTGCCACCGCATTCGTCTGGTGACGCTGTGGACGTCCCACCCCACGCACCGCTACCATCTACCATGTCCGCGTTCGGCATGACAAAGGCACAGTCCACACTGATGCGCCCGCCGCCGCCGCCACCACCCGTTTTGTCGGCGGCATCCAGGACATAGCCGCCTCTTGCCCGCACTGTGCTTCCAGGCGTGAAACGGCACACCCCGGTGTCGGACTGGATGCGCACACTGCCACCCCCACCGCTGGGAAGACCCGTTGTGAGGATGGTGCCGCTCACGGTGATGTTGCCCACCGCTGACATGTTCACCACCTGAACAAGGGAACAGGGATGGGGGGAATGGAATGCAGCATCGAAACATCAAAATGGTCAATCGCCACGGCGGAAGCAGCGCACACCCAGACACACACACGTCAACACAGCGGCAAGCAACAAGGTACGTACCCCACCACCACTGCCGGAAACCCCTGACGCCCCAGGAAGCAGGTCCCCCACAGCTCCTACGTCCGACGCCAGGGTGTTGGCCCATGTGTCATCCAACACCACGTCCGTGCGCACGTGGAGACCAAACCCCAACCCCGTGCCGGTTCCAGACAGCGCAGGCCGAGCTGCGGCCTCTGCACCACCGTCCCAGCTTCCCTGCATGTCAATGGTGCCATTGGCATACACATGACACGTCCCCGTGTACTGCCAGACGCTTGACTGCTCCACCACCAGGGCACCTTGGACGAGCACAGTGATGGAAGTTGATGAAGTCAACGAGCCACCCACAACCAGGTCACCATCCGCAACAACAGTGAGTGACCCCACAAAACTTAGGAAGGTTCCCAGAAGCGTCGCCCCGTGCGAGATGTGCACATACATAGCGTCTGAACATGCAAAGGTTGCAGCTTCCCCAAACGTCATCTCGCCCTGGACAGTGATGGACATGGAACTGGATGGAGACGCGAACGTGCCTTGCTCCAGCGTGAAGTCCCCACCCACGACCACTTCAAACGGTGAGCCGAACCCAAAAACTTCGCCACCGGCGACTGTAACGTCCCCGTGGACATGGAGCGCGGTGGGGTTCAGTTTACCGAGCAAGGCAACATGCAGCGCGCCCATGGGCGTCACGTCATTCATCATCGTCACCTCCCCATTCACGGTCAGTTGCCGAGTGCGCACGGTGGGGCACGAAGCAGGCGCACGCATGAACACCCTGATCCCGGCTTCAGCCACAATGGTGTGGTGGGGCCAGCAACTGAGTCCCACTGCAAAGGTAGTGGCACAAGACGACCCGCGCTGCACCAACACCGAGTTGCCAGCGTAGTCGCTGTCATCCAGTGCGTCCAAGACCACAATGCCGCTGCCGCCGCCACAATACTGCGTCAAGCCCAAGGGGTACCCAGAGCCACCCCCTACATCCACGGCGATGGGCGGGTCAGAAAGAAGCGTGGTCGAGGATATGTCGGTGGGTGTGAACGACAGCCACACCACGCCACCCCCACCGCCCTTGCGCTGTTTCTTTCCTGGTGATACCACGCCGCTGTCGCCGCCGCGTGCGTCCACCTTGCCGCGGCCTTCTATCGCAGACGCAAGGACACGGACAAAGCCACCGCCACCGCCGTTGCCAGCATCGGTTCCGTCCGAGGCACCCGCGCCACCGCATGCGTTCACGGTGCCATGGAGCGTGAAGTTGGTGGCTGTGATGGTGATGATGCCACCGCCCACGCCACCACGCACGGCGGGGCTGTAGTCCGCACCGTCTTGGGACACGAAAGTAGAGCGGGACAAGCTTCGGGGTGGCTCTGGTACTGTCGTGTCGGTGTGGATGTAGTTGAATTGGTGGGAACCCGCGCCACTGCAACAGCCCAGACAGTGGTGAGCCGGAAGGGGACAAAACAAAAACAACAACAACAACAAGAAACAAACACAGCCAGGTCATCCACGCCGCCCAAACGTTGGGCAGCTTGCGCCGACGCGGCACGCCGTGAAGCAACGTACGGCACGTGTCCATCAGCACCTGTGCCACCTCGAGCACCATAAACAGTCACATTGGCGGCGCCTCCCACAAGAACCACATCCGTAGCGTGGAGGCTGCACTCGATCTCGCACACCATGTGCGAATTGTCCAGAAGGGATATGTCCCCTGCGTGAAGCGTAACGTTGCTGGCGACAATCGACGCGGAGTCGAGAAGCGTCAGGTGTCCAGTCAAGTTGGTTTGGGAGTGGGCAGGGAGAACAAGGGTGTTGGACAACCCGACCGTGACATCGTGCCACGTCGCGGTGGATGGCCCCAACTCCACGAGGCACGCCTCATCAAGCTCCAGTGATGTCGACACAGGAGGGGCCGGAAGGGTGTACGTGTTGTCAGGCCAGAGGCTTTCTGCTAAGTATGCCACACGCCCCAGCTTGGTGTCCAGCAACAGCACACCAGGTGCCCCGTGTGCATGCGGCAGGTGCGAGAAGAAACCGCTGCGAGAGCATAGCAAACGCACGCAACACGTCAGTTGGGCGAGCCCCACATTTCTTTTGTGTAAACGCGCGGAACACGCAACGGCACTGCGCCCAAATCGGGAGAAGGGGCGCTACCGCGGTACAACCACAGGACAGTCACACAACAACGACGGGTGGCTAACACATCTTCGGCATCCCACACAAGACACACACGTACACTTCGCCGGAGCCACCGGTGCCTTTCCATGTGAAGTCGAAATCAACGCCTGGTGTGGAATCAGTCCTGATGGTGGTCATGCCACCTGCACCACCACCTGCTACGTCGCTCGCAGAAAACACGCCTCCGGGATCGCTACCATCGCCGCCTTGCACATCCACCACAATCGAGCCATCATCGCTGGTGGTAAGCACAGTGGCGTCAAGCTCAAGGTAGCCCCCACCACCACCTGAGACTGCCTCGACCATCGCAGAAGAAACAAACTCGGGGGTGCAGCCGCGCATTTCAAAGGAGAGGGACCCGGTCACTGTCACGGTTGTGGCTCGAAGAATCAGCGCGGACCCACCGGTGGAGGCATACTTGTAGCTGAAACTGGACTCCTCCACGTCTTTCCCCAAACACCCGGACTCACCAGTGGCCAACACATCTGTGTCTAGTTCATCGGCGGCAAGCCACATGCTCGACCGGAAGCCTTGCGTTGAAGAGGCGAACCCGCCCAACCCACTGTGGCTGTCGCCACCACGGAAGTACCAGACACTATCACACACCGGAGCTTGCGTTGCTGCACCATCATAGTAGTCGGCCAGCCCTGTGCCCTGAAACGTCAAGTTTCCTGACACCTTGAGGCTTGAGATGGTGAGCTCCACTTGGTTGGCCACGTAGATCACCCAATCGCCTGAGACGTCAAGTGTGCCAAGAACCCAAGCACGGTCGTCGTCTGCGTAGCCCATGCGGCAGCTGCCTGACGTGCTGATCGATACGCTGGATTGACCATTGGTGAAAAAGTCTGAGCACTCCACTACAGAGGCTGAGCGGGCAAGAACACAGCTCGTTGCAGCTGTGGCAGTGGGAAGAAGGCACAGCAACGCCGCAACGGCGGCACACATGCGACGAGAGCGCCATGCTTCCATCGCGCCACCGACTACCTGCGCCACTCTCCCACAGCCATGAAGCAAAAACGTGCGTCTAGTGCCGATTGGTAGGCTGTCGTGGCATCTACTAGCACAGGTGAGAGACGGCGCTCGGTCGGTCGCGGGCTGACCGGCAGTTGCACAAGCAGCTTGGCACGTTTCTGTATTTTGATTTTTGTCGAATTTTTGTTTTGAAACCGGATTTCCGTGTTCATGCATATCGCGGCCCGTGCCGTACGGGCCGTACGTAGGCTTAGGTCCGGCGAAACCGCTGTCCGTGAGCGCCCCTTCGCCATGCGGTCCACCTACGCGCTCGAACGGTTGTTCCTCCAACCTGTGCAGCCTTGATCACATTCAGACTCTGAACGTCAGAGGAAATGGATGATTTGAAACGGTTGAAGTGAACGACTCAACTGAGAGGTGACTGCAACAAGTAGTCTTGAGGCTTACAGGTGAGAAAGGGAAGTGAACCCCTCTAATGCGCACACAGATCCGTTGCGATCCAACGTAACTAGACAGTTCCGGGGAACGTTCCCCACATCAATAAGATCCCAAGCTAAACCAACTCAAACGGGGCCAATCTTGGGCCAACACGGTACGTACATGCTCCATTCGATTGAGTCCATCGGATGTGAGTCCATCCATGTCGAATGATCACCAAAACACGAAAGTTTCACAGCGACGACCAACAATCTGAGTGTCAGTGGAAGCGCGAAAAAACAGTTCATGACTACCGAGTTTGTTGTCAACTCATTCCAAGTTACCATGCGAGCATGTTAGGTACAACTTCAAGCAACTCCCACAGCAGACCGACAACACCGAACACCACATGGTCTGGACAATAGCGATGTGGAGGCGACGAAGAACCAAGTTTCCATGGATGTGCATGTTGAGTTGCAGCCATTGTTGGACCAGAGGTTTCGAGCGTACAAGGATCGCTACAGTTGAGGGCCTCCAAGTTGAGGCCCTCAACTTGAGGGCGGCAAGTTTGTTCTTTAGCACTGGAGTCGAGTGACTGAACACTTCGCTGCGTTGGATCCTTTGCCAAGAGTCAAGCCGTGATGATGTCAGTGATGCAACTCAACTCGAGAATCTCGGTTGGGCTAAGTTGAGGCAGGCAGGCGCCGCGGTGCGCGCAGCAGACGCTGCTGCTGCTTGAAGTGTTTTGTGGGGTGATACATGTAGTATCACCGTGATACTCTCGAAAAGGGTGCTCGAAACAACGTGCAATGCATTGATCCTCGCCATCGCCCCCGTCACACTGGACGGATGACTGGAGGGCTTGCACGATCGAACGACGTTTGGTGTTTTTTGTTTGTTTTCTGTTGCTTCATAGATTCCAACATTACACGGAACTCTGGACGGCTAACGCACACAAGAAAAGCGCCACTACGCTCCTCAACTCTACTGGACAACGCTCAGTTCCTTGCGGGCAACCTGTAGCCTTGTGATGAGCTCAGCGACGGTGGGATTGGCGGCCGGTGAGACAACTGTGGGGGACGCCGAAGCAGCCGCCGAAGCTGGGGGGGCGGACCCTGTGTTGACTACTGCCTGCGCCTCGAATGACACGTGCAAAGCCAGCCACTTGAAGCCGACCACCAGGCTCGAGCTGCCCAACATTTGTCTCCAAAACGTCTCCATGCGTCCACCAGACCACGTCCGCTGTTGCACCACCACCTCCGTGCCCCAATGAGTGTTGGTGATGCTCACTCGCACAGGGCGGTTCAGGTCCAAGTAGTTCCCAGTGCGCAGGAACCGCTGTGTCGACGGCACAAACTCGCGACCGGCAGACGAAATGCCGCCACGATGCTTGGGGAAGATCACCGCTCCATCTGAGAGATCAGACGTGGTGAATCGAAGGTTGGCCACCCGCGAAACTCCGCGGGTGTTTCCAAACGCTTCAGTGGCGGCACCCAACACGGTTGGCACAAGCGTATAGGTGCCAGGATCTCTGAGGGTGAAACAGTTCCACTCTGACATGTCCGGGTTCTCCACAACGAACCCAGGCGTGGGCTTGGAAGCGCTGCGCACAGTGACGCATGGCAACACCGCCGCGGATGGTGTTGCGCGGTGGCCGTCACGGCCCAAGGTGAAAGAGGGGGCGTCGGAAGTCACCAGTCCCCACTTCTCCAAAGGCGCAAGGCGTCTGAGGTTGTCCCGGTCCTGGCACCAATGCAGGAGCCGTGGGTCCACCTTGGGCACTCCGCCGGTCTCCGCGATCTGATCGATGACGGCCTGGTTGCGTGCATGCACGTCCATGTCCATGTCCAGGGCGGACAGCGCAACCAGCAGGTCAATGCTGCGCGCGTTGAAGTCTGCAAGCATGCTTTTGACGTCATGGCGCGCACGCATGGACTGTAGGCTGGGCACCGCAAACAACACTGCCATGACGCCCGCAAGGTTATCCTGCAGAAGGTCAACGGGAGCTGTTTTGCGCTTCCGCATGCGCTTCACCATGACCTCCAAAATGCGGAGCCGGTCTGTGTCGGACATGGGCGTGTCCGAAAAACAAAACGCGGCAGCACGTTGCAAGATGTCGTATGCATGCGCATCTGACAGCAGGGGCGTCCAAAACTTGTGGGTGCACGGGAAAAACTTGAAGTAGGCCGTCAGCGTGACGTGCAGGGCCACAAGCGCTTGGGCTAACGCGTCACGATCTTCTGCTTCCCGAGCGGATGCAAAACTGAACAGCGTCTCCTTGAAGAAGGTCAGGTACGCGTTCACAACGTTGTCGTGCTGCATTCCACCCCCAGAGCTGTCTCCAAACAAAAAATCCCTGGCAGACTGCATGAACAGGGTTCCGTGGCGCTCTTCGCTCACCTCTCCCAGCACCATGAAGGCTGTACCAGGGTGGGCGCTTCCCAGGGAGAAGGCGTTATCATCCTCATCCAATAGCACCGCCTCCCAGCCAGGGAACGTGCCTTTTACATGATTAACAGCACGGATGAAGCAGGTGGAGGTCACTTCTGGTGCCTTGGACTCGGCTGCAGCGCTTGCAGGGGACCCTGCCAGGGTGTGAGCGCCGGTGCCGTCGGCCGCGGTTGCTGCCGCAGGCGCATGGAGTGGGGCAAGCATCTCGGGTGCGGCAGGCGCACAGGGCGTGGCGGGAGCGCTCGGGATGTGAGGTGCAGGCTTGGCACGAAAGACCGTGGGAACAGCTCTGACCCAACGCGGCTCCGAGCCAGTGCGGTCATGGTCGCGATGGCCGTACCGAGTGCGCTGGCGCTTGGGGTGTGCGCCACCACCGCCTGTGTTGAGTACCTTGCGGTCTTTGGCCACCATAGCAGCCTCTGATAGCTTGCAGTGCCCAATGGTGCCGTCGGCTTCGAGGCATGGCACCACCAACTCCGATGGTCCTGCGCCACGCATGGGGGTCGCGTATTTCTCCAGCCAGGCGCGCGGCGACAGAGTGCGAGCCTGCACCTGCTTGTCACTGGCGTACTTGTGAGCCATTAGGATGACAGATGTGATGACAGTGATGGAAGTGGGGAGGTAACGGGTGTGGAGAAGCTGTTGGAGGCGGGCCTCAGGCGGTACAGGCGGATCTCGTCACGTTCCGCACGACGCAGACTCTTCTTGGCGGCGAGTGCTGGAAGTTTCTGTTTCTTCTCAAATTTGTCACTGCAACAAGTACATAACTGGAGATATACACACGCTGCGCGCTGGCCAGGCTGACCGGAGGTTCAGGATTAGGCAAGCTACACATGTTCCTACAGCAGCGCAATCGACAATGGGATTAACGGTCGGGCAACTGGGACAGAAGAAGGAGGAGGCGTTCGACACTGGTCGTAGACCAACGTCAAGGCGTGGGTGGGTATCTTGGCTGGCCCTGCAGCACTTGAAGTGCCTCCACTGCTAAACTCCCGCGTCCAGGGGTCTTTCAGCATGCGCACCAGCTCAGACTGCTCCACGCCGTCCAACAGCATGCCCGTGATCTTGGGCGCCAATCGCGCGTGGCGCGTGGCCGAGATCTTGTTGTACAAGGCCTCACCAATCATGTTCTTGCGGTCTTCCGCGGAGGGCGGCGCCAGCGTGGTTGGGTCAATGGAGGGCGTGGGTGTGGCAGGGCCGGCATCACCGGCGCCAACTGCGGTGACGGGCGTCTCTGTCACTGGCTGACTCACAGCCATCACCGCCGGCTACGGAAGTGGGCGCGGCCGTAGCCGTGGGCCCGTGGCAGAGGACGTCATCGGGGACACGTCTTGGTGACCACAGCGCTGCTGGGGGCCATGCCGACTGCATGAACGCACTGGCGCTTGTCACAAATGGTTTTTTGACCGAATCACCGCACCTGCGGTTGCCTGATGTTCTTGTCTTGTGAGGCACGACAACGATAGAACGTAATTGGTGCAAAACAAAACAGTGTGAGTCGTGGGTGCTGGGACGTGGAGAAGTTGTGGGTTGGGAGCCTTCGTCACTGCACTAGCACAGCCATGCACAAATGCGGCACGCCGCCGCAGATTTACTAATATTGAACCTTCAAAATGTAAGTTCTCAAAATTGACAATTCAGCTGCTCATCGTGAAGCACAGTTGCAGTGTGTGGGTGCCGTGCTGGTGACCAGCACCGTTCGCATGGCCTTGTGAGGTGTGGCATAGGGCTGTTGAGGTGTGTGGTACATGGCACAGTCGAGCATGCGGGCGTCAAGCGCTGCCCGTGCTCCTGGAGAGGTCGCGGTTGCAGCACGGAGCAACAACAACAACCACAACACCAGCAACGCTGGCGTGGTGTACGGTGATTTCCTGCAGCGCCGAGCAGGCGTGATCAAGCGTTGGACCAAGCGCTGGGCAGAATGGAACGCGGGCACAAAGGTGCTTGCGTGGTACGGGCCCCAGTCTCGCAAAGATACCCGCCGTGGCGGCATTGGCAAGCGGCGGTTTGCTGTGGTGCACCGTGCTGCGAAGTACACACGACGCGGGTGCGTACTTGCGTATGTGTGTGTGCGCTGTGGAACGAAGCGGATGGAATTGGCGGTGCAGTCTGTGTGGGGGCTGGGCCTGTTGCCAGCCAATGGCTGTTTCATTGTTTGCTTTTCGTGATGCGTTGGGCTGCGTGTTGTTGTGTGGCGTGCGTGCTCGGGGCTGATTGAACCACGGCCCTTGTCTCCGAATGTGTGTTGTTATTTCCAGCATGCGCTGGGCTTTCAAAGTCATTGACCCGCATGGCGACGTGTTTCTTTTTCGGTACGCAGCTGCCTGGGTTGTGTTGGTTGTGTCGTGTCGTCGACGCCAAACGGCTTGTGCGTGTGTGCGTCATGCGCTTCTGATGTGGTGTTGCGAGGATGACTGGGGCTGCCCTGCTGCCGTTGTACGATTCGACACAGCGCGTTGGATGATGACTCGTACCACAACTGGTCCCAAGTCCTGGCAGCGGCGGGCCACACCTCGTTGCTCCGTGCGCCCCCACCCGTCGTGGATGTGTCGTCTCGATCACACCTGGGCCGGGCTGCCGCTGCCGCAGCCGCGTCGCGCACCCCTTCGTCCCCAGTAGCGTCCCCAGCAGCGTCCCCAGCACCCCCAGCGGGTGTGTCCTCGGTGCCGGGCTCCACGCCCTCCTCCAGCCCAGCCCTGCCGCCGGGGTGCGTCCTGCTGCCGCGGACGCTTCGTGATGTGGTGGCCACACCTGCTGCAGCGGCTCGCGTGGGCACGTCTCTTGCCACTGTCGCGCAGCAGCCCCCGCCGCATGGGCATGAGCACGGGCATGAGCATGAACATGGGCATGGGCATGGGCATGAACATGGGCATGGGCATGGGCATGGGCAGTCAGTGCCAGAGCAGGGTGGCACAAGTGACGTCGCTGCAGTTATTGACCGTCTTGAAGACCGTGCTCGCCGACATGCGCGGCTGACGCACAGCGCACGCGCCGCCCTTGGCTCACTCATGTTCATCCTGGATTGCGTGCTTGCAGACCACGCAGCGTCATCATCATCATCATCATCATCAGCATCAGCATCAGCACCAGCATCAGCATCAGCACCAGCACCAAGGTTAGGTCACACATCCAGTGGCGGGCCCACCCAGGGTGTTGACAGCGGCAGCGACGTCACCGCAGCGGAGGCGACAACAGCGGCACATCATGGGCCGTCGCTCGAGGAACACCCACGGCTTGATGCGTTGCCTGCGCAAGTGGAAGTGTCGCGGCTACGGCCAAGCGTTCAGCGCCGGCTGCGGGCCGAGTACATTCACGTGGGTGGTGAGCACACGCTCCAACACATGCTGCCGCGCCACGCGTTGCACATGGGCTCGCTTCGCACCGTATTGACGCACGCCGTGCGGGTAGCTGACTCCGGTGTAGCGTACGTGGTTCGGTCCGGTGGGGCTGCGGGTGGAGGTGTGGGTGAAGGTGTGGGTGCGGGTGAGGTGGCGACGTGGACGCAGGCGCTGCAGAGTCTGCGCACGACATACGCCACGTGCGATGCGCCCGTGCGTGCACTGTCGGTGACCTCAGGCGCTACGGACTGGGGGTTTGGGTTGGATGTGCTGCGTGTGTCACCCTCGGTGGCAGGTTCCGTGCTCGAGTCCGATGCCGCCTCCTTTGCGTCGTCCCGCATCCATCCACTGGAAGACGAAGGAGCCTTGGGCAGCGACGACCCCCGACACGGCATGCCGTTGAGCAGCGACAGCAGCAGCAGCAGCGGCGGCAGCGATGACGAGGACGGCGAGGACACAGTGGATGTTGGGGGTGGCGCCGGCGGCCACTTGCGCATCGGTGCAGCAGGTGCTGGGGCGCCGGTACGTGCAGAGAAGCACGGCCGGCGTGGCAGGACCGACGACGGCACTCGAGGAGGTGCGAGCGCCTCTCGCCGTCGCTCGCACCTCGAGTCAACAATCGAGGAGGGTGAAGGCGAGGGGGAGTGGAGTGACGATGGGGCAGGGGGGAGGGATGATCGCCACGTGTCCCCCGCCGTGCGTTCGCGCGACCACCCCCACCATCGTCACGTCAGCAAGCAGCAACAACAGCAGCAACAGCAGCAACAACAGCAACAGCAGCAACAGCAGCAACAGCAGCAACAGCAGCAACAGCAGCAGCCCCGGCAACCGCGACAACGTGTCCAGCAGCGACGCACGCACCGCGGATGTGCTGGCGTGCGCGAGACCAGCAGCGGCGACAGTGACGCCAGCAGTGACGGGGGTGACAGTGCGGTGAGTGTGGAGAGCGTGACGAGTGACGGGCACCTGAAACTGGGCGGGCAGTGGTACAAAATCACCGCCAACCAGGCCTTGGTTCCAGTGGACAGCCCCTCGGCGCTTGCTCTGCGTCCACCCGCGGCTGGCGTCGCCTTCGACGGATTTTCGGATCCCGGCGCAGACACAGAGTCCGAGTTTGGGCTTGAGCTTGGGCCCGAGCCTGGGCTTGAGCTTGGGCCCGAGCTCGGATTGGAAACGAAACCAGGGTCGAATGCGGAACCGGCACCGGAACCGTCCCCAGGTCCGGCACCGGAGCCGGCGTCCGACACCACCAGCGACGACGGAAGTGACGGCAGCGGCGAGGTGCTTGACATGGAGGTGCTTGACGTGGAGGTGCTTGACGTGGAGGTGCTTGACGTGGAGGTGCTTGACGTGGAGGCGCGTGGGCATGGTGACAGCGTCGGTGGGTGGGGAGGTGGACACGCCGTCGCAGCGGGAGACGGTGCCCATGGAAGCGCGAGTGATGCGCGCGGCGACGAAGACGGGGCTGCAGGTGGCGGGGATGATGGTGCTGTTGCAGCGGCGACGACTGACGATGCGCCCACCCCCTCCTCCCCAACGCATGTGGATGCGGAACCACCGCCGGTGGTGGCACGTGCAGGATCTGGCGAGGGTGATGGCGCCAGCGCCAGCGCTGGTTCCCATCCGACCTTGCCGTCGCGTGGTGCTGGACCCGCTGCCTCGATCTCGACCTCAACCTCGACCTCGGCGCCTGAACAACCTTCCTCCGCGCTGTTGATATCCACACTTGAAGCCGTGACACTTCGTCTGGAAGATGCGCTGCGCCACAGCAATGTACGTGTGGTTGTGTGGCGTGCGATGCGCTGTACAAATGCGCGAGCGCAGGTGTGCTGCAGCGACCACCGCTGACGGGTTAGGTTGGATGTGACTGTGTGGTTGGTGTGTGGTGGTGGTGGTGGGGGGGGGGGGGGGGGGGGGGGGGGGGGGGGGGTGTTTGTTGGGGGGGGGGGGGGGGGGTGGGGTGTGCGCCG
>Ga0213833_1001872_pt1 | contig 14283 bp, 21 predicted proteins | sample SWATP21_FD_160575 | JGI IMG/M metagenome (GOLD analysis project Ga0213833, IMG submission 160575) | Coastal seawater microbial communities from Marineland, Florida, United States - SWA TP2 #1 | ecosystem: Environmental > Aquatic > Marine > Coastal | place: USA: Florida | collected 2016-08-14
GGGAAATGGACAAGTCTGGATTTTGAAAGTAGTTGTGGGGGGTAATCATGGCACGATAATAATTCTTGTCGGCACTGTTGTAGCTGTGCGGGCTGGTCACGACCGCTACGTCGCGCACCTTTCAAAGCGCAGCAGCGCAGCACGAGCGTCTGCAACGTTGAGTGAGTGCTTTGATGCTGTCGTCTTCCGCATCAGCCCAGTTGTGTTGCGAACTGAAGTGCGTGGTTCGACTTTACTTGCTGTAGTGCCGGTCGGGGGCCCGACTCGGGGCAGTCATGGAACAGAGTACACGGAAGTGTTGAGGGCTACGACGATAAACAAACCCTGAGGAAACCAATGTTGTGCGCCACATTTGACTTGCTGTAGTGCCTGGGTCGGGACAGTCATGGAACAGAGTACACGGAAATGTTGAGGGCTACGACGATAAACAAACCCTGAGGAAACCAATGTTGTGCGCCACATTTGACTTGCTGTTGTGCCTGGGTCGGGGCAGTCATGGAACAGAGTTCACGTAGGTGTTGAGGGTTACGACTCTGAGGAAACCAATGTTGTGCTGCATGATCATCGCTCGACACAGTGTCGACGACACCCCACGCAGTACATTTCGCGTTGATATCCCTCAACACTTGTGAGGTGCGTGTGACGGGGTGGATACAGGCTTGCTTGGTTGATATCATGTACAGCAGAGCAAGTTGCCACGCCGCGGTTCGTTGTTGCAATGCCCCACACTCTCCCTCATTCTTGTGGTGTGGAGTTGCGCGCGTGAACTACCATGCAACTCAGATTCACCTCAAGGTTCACCTTGTTCAGCCTCTTCTCCTCTGGGTGTCGAAACTTGGACGCGTCCCATGTGTCCGCCTCAGACACCAATCCCGCACCGGGGTGTCCCGAAAAAGGCGGAGTCATGAAATTCGGAACTTTACGTGCCGTGCGCACCGTTTGCGCTGCGCCGCTGGCTCGTTCGTGGTACCCAGACGAGGCCGCATGCTCCCTGCCCCGCAGCGGTGTGCTCGCAAAGTCCATCTGGGTGTTGGCGTCCGAGGTTGTGGTGGTGTGAACCACTGGCTGCCGCAGCACGCAGCCACAGTCCAGGCGGCTGCACCAACTTCCGCACGTTGGATGTGAGTCGGGACGCTCGCCCTGCTCTGCCATCATGTCCGATGCCACGGCGCTTCGGCCATCGATGCTGCATCGCTTCAAGGTTGACTTCAAACTAAATACATTGTGTTCCTTTTCGTGCCTGGATGCAACCGCCACCAGAGTCGCTCTGGGGTGCGTGTTGGTGCCGGTGATGAAGTGTCATGTTGGTTCTTGGAGCAGTGCGTCTCACCACTTTTTTCGTTGTTGCACAGAACGAGTCAAGGGCAAGTCTATGTGGTCGAACGCAGTGTATCCAAGCTTGGACTGGTACATGGGCGTCTCGCGGCCACGATTCAACCCTGTGTGGACAGCGACGGCATCGGTGCCGGCGCCACCGACTTGTCTGTGGCAACGGTGGCGCTGTGCCCAGATGGAACACTTGTCGCCATCGCGACGCGCGGAAACCTGCAGGTGTTTGATGTCTCTACCCCGTCACGGCCGCTGTACTTGGCTCCAAGCACGGTAGGTTGGCTTCGGTGGTGATTGTGCCGTGTCGTTGCCACGTGGGTGTCTGTCTCTTGACGCATGAAACCAATACCCTCTTGTGTCTGTGCTCTCCAGGAGGGGGCGATAGTGTCGTGCCTGGCGTGGAACATGGGCAAGGAGGTACTATTTTCTGCCGATTCGAACGGGCGCGTGGTTGCCCACACCGTGCGCAGGCCACATGCACATGCCTTCGTTGTGGCGAACCTCGGCTCACCCGTGGTGCAAATGGAAGCTGGGCTTCTGCAGTCTCAGTGTGTGCTACTTGTCAGTGCCGCGGATCGCTGTGTTCGTATTCTACACGCTGACGTGCCCGGCAGTGCAGCGATTCAGCAGGTGCGTGGCTACGTGCCGCCAACATCCATTGTGTCGAGCAAGCGGAAGCGAAACAGCGACTGGACACACCGTGTGCTCACATTTCCTGCCTCGTGTCTCCCCTTGTTTTGTGCGCTGCGTTTTGTGCGTCACGGTGCGCGTCTGTTGTCTCAGTTGGGCACAAAACTACGGAAAAAGCCCTTGGGCGCTTGCTTCTACCGCCCCGCCGTGGGGCTGCTCGCAGGCCAGGGTGCCTTGTCCACCTCCACAGTGCACGCCCCGACTGCCGATGCGGTGGTGGCCGCCGCTGGTGGTCTGCACACCACGACCACACCACCCTCATCTTCGCTGTCACCATCTCCATCACCATCAGCATCAGCACCCCCCACCCCTGCGCCCTCGCACGTGTCTGCCTCCCACTCCCACTCCCACTCCCATTCCCCGCCATTGCCCCACGCACCGCTGCACGCCGGACCGTCCACGCCGTCCACGTCGTCCACTCCGTCCTCGCCCCCACAGCCACCGCGCCGGTCTGTGGCAGTCGCGTCGCGTGCAGGCTCGGGCGGCAGCACCGGGGCAAGCACTGGCACAACCGGCGCTGGCTCGGGTGGCTCGGACACGAGCATGGTTACCACCGCTCGGAGTGTGTGCTGTGTGCGCCCTGGACGGCGGCTGTGGCTTGCGGACGTCGCGAAAGGCGTCGTCAGCTCCACGCTCAAGTTCTCAGCCCCGTTTGCGGCGTCCGCGTTTGCCACTGGTGGTGCGTGGGTCGTTGTCAGGTTTGATGCCAGCGCGCTCTGTGTGTGGATGTGTAGTCATGTTCTGTGGTCGTTGTCCCTGTGCGCCAGGTGATACCACGCTCTTCACATCACCCACCAAGCCTACGTTTGGCAAGCTCCTGCCTGCTGTGCTTCGCACAAAGCACTGCCAACATGCCACGAGCGATTCACAGGCTGTTGCTGGAGGCTCCATGCCGCTGCTCGTTTCCTGGGATGAGCACACGTTGCATGTACTGGACCCTGTCACCATCCTGACATCCGGCGGTGTCGTCGAATGGCACGTGGACTTGGGTCACATCATTTCTTTGTCGGTGCGTGATCCCTCCCCCCCGCCCTGCTGGTGACTCAGCTCGTGCCAGACACACGCGTGTTGTTGTTGTTCCCCCGCGCGCTGTTCACCAAACCGGTGGTTTCCACGCACCGCTCGCACGTTTCCGTGTGTGCTGTTCTGCGGGACTGACTGCACTGCCTTGTTGTTGTGTTTTTTTTGTTTTGTTTGCTTGTTGTGTTTGGTCGGTGTCTTTCGTCAGGTGTGTCCTGCTTTCCCGGCCCCAACCGGCCCAGTGGGCGCGCAGTCGGATGCCGTCGCTGCTCGAGGCTTCTCCGTCATATATGTGCTGCACAGACGTTCCCAGGACCCGGTACCCATTGTGTCACTGCTGTCTCCCATGGATGCCTTGGCGGCACAAGCCCACAGCCAAGCCCTTGTTCGACACGCTGCCGCAGCGACAGCCTCGGCACCGGACCCCGCACACACTCGCACACGCGAACGCCCCAACCGACCCCCGTCATCGCCGCCAATTGTGCCTGCCTGTGCTGCGTCCGTGTCGGCACAGTCGCTGCACCATGAAGGGAAAGGCGGCAGCGGCGGTACATCAGGCGCGCGCGGACACGGCAACAAGCCCCCCTTCCACCCCCGCCCCGCGACCTCTGCACCCTCTGCACCCTCTGCAACCTCTGTGACGGCGACCTCACACCCAGGGCGTCCAGCCGCCACGACGGCGGCGGCCGCGGCGGCGTCAGCCCCATCGCCACATGCCAGCAGCGCACCACGCCCCATGGCTCCCCGCGCAGCCCACATGCACCACACCGCGGCTGCGAACAGCGACGCAGACGCGGCCGCGGATGCCATTCTCCTCGCGACCAACGCCACCGACACCAGCACAGCAGCAGTCGAGTCCGCGCCCCCATTGCCTCTAGTTGGTGGTGGTGGTGGTGATGGTGGTGGTGGTGGTTCCCCCCAAGGGCCCGGGTTTGTCGTGGGCTTGTCGTCGTCTCCGCCAGCGCCGCTGTTAGCGGCGGCCACCCTCACCCCGGGCCTGCGTGGCACCTCGAGACTTCTGCAGACGTTGGTGGACCGTGACAATGCGGGCTACGCGGACGCGCCCGGAGACGGGCAGCGCATGCGGCGGGGGTCGTTTGCCACTGTGAGCTACGGTATGGACAGTGACGACGACGTGGGCGCGAGTGACGATGGTGGTGGTGGTTGGAGAGGGGGTGGTGGTGGCGGTAGTGGTGGTAGTGGTAACAAGGGTGGGCTGTCGGCAGAGGCTGTTCAGGCACAACACCGTCAGCGACTTGCGCGTGCTGCTGGAGCCGGTGCGGGTGGGGGTGCTGGTGCTGGTGCTGGTGCCGGTGTGCCCCACCCCCGGTTGAAAGCGGACGGCATCACACGCCTCACGCGTTCCACGACGCAGCAGTTTGTGTCTGGTCATCGTGGCGCGCCTGGCGCGTCGCTTGGGGCTGCTCGTGGGCGTGGAGTTGCTCCAAGGTTTGGACCAGGGGATGGCGATGTGCTGGAGGGTGCCGCGGGCATGGATGCCTTCAAGCGGCGCAGTGGCAGTGTGTGGAGTGTGAGCAGCTCCCCGGCCGTGCTTCGATCACGAAGCGCACCTGAGGCTACTGCGACTGTGGGACACGTGCATGCCTTTCCCTTGAAGAACGATAGGGGAGAGACGTTGTATGAGATTCACCTCATGGTGTACCTTGGAGACGACAATGGAGTGTGTGCGTGCTCAAACCACACGCTGCGTGAGTTCTTGCAACTCCATGCCAAGCTGCAAAAGAACAAAGCAACTAGATTCAAGTTTGATTTGCCCCGTCCCAAGTGGTTTGGAAACCAAAAAGCCTCCACCATTCGGTATGTGGTGGTGTCGAAATGGTGCGCGTGTGTGCTGCTGCCTATTCTAACTGGTGGACTCCCGTGTTGTGTTTGGGTTGAATTGCGTGAATGGCAGGTATCGTGCGATGCGCCTTGACAAGTACATTAAGCACGCTCTCCAAATTGCCGCGGTTGTCAAGCACCCTGCCTTTGCCGATTTTGTTGGCATCACCCGAGCGATGGAACTCCGTGCAAGCGATGGTGACCACAGCGAGACCGTGGATGATGCGCGCAGTGTTATCTCCTCGTCGCGCTCCGTTAGTGGCGCTTCACTGGCTCGCGGCAACAAGCGTGGTACTCATGTGTAACTACCACACCGTGCCGCGCCCCCCTTTTGTTTTCTTTCGGTGGTGTTTTCACAATATGTGACCGGACTGTGCCCGGGCAAATTGTTTCTAGTTCTTCTTGTGGTTCCGCGTATGGGTGAGGAAGTTTCCCCCCTGTGAGTTGTTGCTCTTTTCAGTCTGAAAAGAGTGTGCGTGTTGAAAATTGAACGAACCCTGACATGACAATGCTTCAAGAACACATTGGTCACAGACGCCTCCAACTCCCTCCCTGTTACAGCAGGGCCAGCTCATTGCTCATGTGTTTGTAGAAGGTTCGCGTGTGTCAGGGGTCAATTGTCGCAACATTCACGCACTACGGAAGGTGGACCACATTACCATGCAAAACGGTGTCTCACGAAAATATGTATGTGGCGTGGCGCTTTACACGACGTTGTCGTGTTATCCTCCCATGCGCATGGTTCCTGTGATTTGATGCACCTCTGTTTTGACTTTTAGCGAGCAATGCTCAGTGAGTATGTGATTCCTGACAACTTCAAGAACCAGAACACATTGGTCACTGGGACACATAAGTCAATCTGCCAGAGGACCGATCCGGTACAGGTCTTCCGACTCATGCGAATGTTGGGCAACAGGTGGTTGTGGAAAATCGTCCTGCGCCCAGTAGTTGCGTCGAACATCCACACTCGCGCCCCAACGCCTTCCGAACCCAAGGAACAGTGCTTGCGAAGCAGCATTGCTGGGTGTCACAGTCGCCTCCACAAACCGAACGCGCTTCCCGTCTTCCTCCTCCTTCGTTGCGTCCATGCACTGGCGCGCCCACGCATCCAACAGGCGCCCACCCAGCCCCATTCCAGCAGCGGATGGCAACACGCCGACTTGCCATACGAAGATGGTTTCAGGGGCCTCCTTCTGGCGATAGCCCAAGACGAAACCGATCACAGGGGCATCAGCCGCTGAAGAAGCTCGAGCAACTGGCAACCAACCAACCAACAGCCACGGCAGGTTACTCATGACAGCGTCCATGATCACAACGATGGCAGCGAAGGAACAAACAGCTGCAAACATACCGATGCACTCCGACCCAAAGTGGTCAGCAAACGTCATGTATGCGTACGGGGAGTTCTTGTCAAGGGTAGTTGCGTTTGCAACTTCCCACATGCTCTTGCCCATGCCTCGGGAAGGTGCATGGAACACCACTTCCTCGGGGTTGAAGTCGACGGCAGGCGGAGCTGTCTTGGTTGTTCCAAGCGGCTTGGTACCATTCGCGAGGGTTGCTGGAGGCTTGAACAGCTCAGGTAGATGCTGTGCCTCCAAATGGTACAGACTCACGCCGTCATCACCAACAGCGGGGTACACACCGTGCTCATCATGATCCTCGGATCCGGCAATGGGTGGGTTGAATGCACTGAGTTACAATTGCGACGCGCCAGGGGTCAACCAATCTCGGCACACAGCACACACGTGATGGACTCACCATACAACCTTCATGTCGCCATCCTCAGAAGCACACACAAAGTGGCGCTCATTTTTGTCCAAACCATAGAACGTGCCTGGTGCCAACTCATACACCTTGCCTTCGCCTTTCTTTTGATCCTCCGTCACAACTTCAATGGTTCCATGCCCCTCAAACACCAACACAGCCTCAACATGGTTGCGATACCTGTCATGTACGACACCAGCAGTATCATCTCCGCATTATGTCCTCAACTACATGGCCACCACAAAACTCCCCGCCGTACCAAATCAGAGTGCTTTCACCGGCGCGTAGATGCGTCTCGTGAAAGGAAAACCTGCGTGTGCCGCACCAGCCGTGAGAGCTTGTGCTGCATGTGCTGCGTACGTGACTCCACAACCATAACCTCACCCCATGTTGTCTTCACGAAGCGTGTACCGCCGAGACTCCCACGTCCCAGTTGCGGCCTCATGCACGTTCCCTGCGGCCCGTACATCCTCAAGTGTCCTGTAGATAAAGGCGCGAGACTGCCCACGTGACGAGCAGGCACCAGCACCAGAATACCCGACGGCTGGGGCCACGATAGCGACTGTGGTGGCAGACACAGGTGGAACGACATGCAACCTCGCCGTTCGACAAGTAATTCCCTGGATGCTACGACGGAAAGCCATGATGGTGACTGCTGCGGGGAGGACAGTGTGTCGGCATAGATGCCGAGTTTAGTGACACGTGTCCTTTTACCGCAAACCTGCGGGGCATGCCGGCACTTGACGTGATTGTGGTAGTTTCGACATCTCGCAACACACCGTTTACACGTTGCCCATTTGCAACTCACAGGTGGGCAGGCAAACAAGCACAGGCGCACACATGAGTTGCCACGCGCGTTGCTGAATCGTTTTTTGAAAAAAACACACAGGCAACCCTTGCTCTCACACTTGCACAGTAGGTGTTCTCGAGACTCGGAGGCATGGTTGGGATGCATGCACGCACGCTTGCGTCGTTTGAATGCACGCGGGCTTACATGTTGAACAATCGAAAATCTCTCATGATGCCACCGCGAAAGTGACCGGTCTCTGTTAGGAACGGTGGTCGCGGAGAACAACAAATCGGGAGAACAACAAATCGAAGTTGGCCTACACTGGGCTTCTTGCAGGCGGTAGAAAACGATGCTCACGTTGTCCGCTGCACGTGTAGTTGCTACGGCTCACAAGCTGAACACTGTCATGGTGTTCGCAAAGCAAGCTCAACATACCGATACCGTGTGCGAAATGGCGTGCGCTGTGGCTAGGCTTGGCAACACCAGTGGTTGAGGCACCACCTCCAGCGCGAGAATAGCATGCTCCAAGTGACCTGCGCCATCTGCCGACGACGTGGCACTCCTGTTGTTCAGCCATGCCCCGGGGATGCTCCGCAGGAGAGTTCTAGCCCAGTCTTGTGACTCTCAGGCCCTTGACCCATCGTCGACAAGGTGCTGCTGCGAATATTCCGCATTGGTAAACGTACCGTGGTAGGTGGTGCCATACGAATGGGAGTTGTTCTCCGTTCTGAGTTCCCAGCGGGAGAACGACGTGCGTCCCACGCATGGGATGGAGACACGCAACAATGCAACCAACAGCGATCGCCCGTTTTGATTGGAGGTTCGTTGACTCCCAAGTGCCCGGGGGTTGATGCTGTGCTGTTGTCCAGCTTTGTTCAGTGCAGGAACATCCCTCAGTGCAAGCTGCATGTTGCCGAAGCAAGCGAAACGGACCTCCCATCGTCACGCATCCGATGAAAACTGAGGAGCATCTCCTTGAAACTGTGCACCTCCATACTCCGGACAAGGGCCCAGCGGCTCAGCCACAACGATGAACGCATAGCTGACCTCAGGGATCGCTACTTGTCGCACTGCCATCATGACAAATAACTCTCGAACGATGCTTGAAATGGGGGCAGGTCACGCTCAAGCGTTTGTGTGATTGAAGGCGGCAAGCGGACCACCCAACGGAACTCAAACCACCACCACCGCGCTTCATGTCAACCTGGCAACTGTTTCATTGTGTTTGTTGAATCAGACAGCGTTGCTGCCGCCTGGAATCAGCCAACTGCTCAAACGCAAACTATCCTGGTGACACCCACGCCGCACGCCCTGATACCCACTGTTGCCCACGCACACCACAGGCGACTCCACGGCATACAACACGAGGACTGTCAGTGACACCTCTTTCACATCTTCGCGTACACAGCCTCCTCCTCTGCAGACAACTCCGCGGCCTCGACTGCTGTTGGTGGCAGAGGCGTGGTCAATGCGGCTGGCGCACTTGCCTTCACCGTTTCTACGACAGCCTTGAAGCTGTAGGGCTCTGTCACAGCCAATTCCGCCAGAATCTTGCGATCCAACTCGATGTTGGCCTGTGCCAAGCCGTTGATGAAATGGCTGTACTTCACACCGTGTTGACGAGCACCCGCGTTCACCTGTCCACCAACGCGACTGGGCGTGAGCGAAACGCGCAGACACAACACGCCGAGCCAGCAGCAACACAACACAAGACAGCCTTCAACCCAATGCACACGCGGTGAATCGACTCACCTGGACAATCCAGTTGCGGCGGCTCTCGCGGCGTCGTGTGCGGCGGTGCTTGTACGCGTGCTGGAGTGCCTTCTCGTGGCGGTTCACAGCAACCGTCCAGCAGTTCTTGGCCCGCCCACGGTAGCCCTTCACCAGATCGATAACTTTCTTATGACGGCGCCACCCCATTGTGACTTCTTCGGTCGGCGGCGGTGCACGTGGCAAGGGTTTGGCAGCAGAGCAACAACAAACAACACCAGCAAGCCACAACGCAGCCCTTCCAACACCGGTGCCGAAAATTGTCACGTCAACAACGCACAATGGTATGATGATCTTACGCACGATTCCGCGTCTCGCCTGGCAATCTCGCGGCGCACACCGCAGTCACTGATTTGCGCTGCACTGCACCAGCACTGCCCGGATGGCAACTGTTCGTTGAGTTGCTGCACTCGCGAGGCGGGGCTAGCACAGCGCAACAAAGGCAGAGGGGTTGTGCGTGACTGACTGTGCACCAGGCGACGCGTTTCCGATCCCGGCTGTGAGTGCCAGCCTGGCCCAGCCATGGACTCTGCCCTGGCGTTTGTGTTGCGTCGAGTGCCGGCTTTTCGAGGCTTGGACGAAGCCAAGCAGATGTGCACAGTGGCTATCCTTCGCTACATCAGCATCGTTGGTTTGCTTGCAGCGTCATCTGCCAGCATGTTGCAAGTGAGCTACCTTGATGTGCGTGCTGCCGCGTGTGTGTGTCGTCTTGCGATGGATGGGTTACCTCACGATTCTTACGTCGCCGGCGCCACCAGGGCTTGTACTTTGTCGTTGTCACTGGAACAACCATTGGTGCGGTAGTGCTCCGCTCCAGTGCTGTGCTGGCGCCGCTCTTGTGTCTGTGTTCTGGAGCGGAGTGTTTCAACTGATGGGTGCATGCTCCCTGCCTGCTGCAGGCTACGGCGACCTCGTCCCGACAACCACGGGCGCACGCCTGTACACGATCTTTCTCATTTTCTTGCTGTTGTACCTGCTCACCGCCATCGTTGACGCCGTGACTCAAATTCAGAACGTCCTCATCGAAGCGCTTCACCGGAAGAAAGCAGAATGCGCGCACGCGGCGGGTGCGGGAGGTGGTCGTGATGAGGCCGCAGCGCCACCGGTGCTTGCCCCGGTGCTTGTTGCGGAAAGGTCTGGTGAAGAGCCACCGCCCTTGGACGAGGAGCTCTTGGAAGACACCGTTGAAGTCTCGTCCCAAGGCATCAAGTGGTGCTTTGTGCTGATGGTGGTGGAGCTGCTCGGAGGCGGGGTCATGTTTGCTGCCATCGAGGGGTGGTCCATTCCGGAAGGTATTTGGTACTGCTTCATCACTCTCACTACAATCGGTACGTGGGGTGTCGTCATGTGACTGGCAGTGTACTTTTCGCACCTGTTCCCTGCTGTGCTCACCCCCATGCGGCATCACACGCATCTGATTTGCAACGGCTCGTGCTCCAGGGTATGGGGATTTCAGGTGAGTGTCTTGTGTTGCGTCCGTTTGGTTGTGCCCTTGTGCTCACCCCGTTCTGTCATGTCATGAACGTGGCGCGTGCAGCCCCCAAACCAACGTAGGTCGTGGCATCTTCATCCCATACGCTCTTGTGGGACTTGGCACCATGGCGTACCTGGTGACCAGCTATGCAGGTCGATTCGCGGAGAAGGTGCAACAAGGCACGCTGACCTGGATAGCAGTGTGGGAGGATCACTTGTCAGTTCCCAGCGACCCACGCCTCGCTCACTTGGTCCCGCAGCGCACGCCCCACCAACTGCCTCCTGGGTGTTGGCAACGCTTTTGTGCCACGATGAAGCGCGGTGGCGTCACCGCCTTGGCTGCCGCGTTCTTCCTGCTGCTGCTCCGCCGCATCCCCGCGTTTCGTCGCCGCACCGTGGAGTCACAGGCTGTGGTTGGTCAGCTGGTACAGTTCTTTGTGCTGGTGTGGGTTGCATCGGGCTCCTTTTTGACTTGGGGGCTGGAGGAGCAGCTGAACTACCAAGACCTGCAGTACTTCGACATGGTGACGTGCACGACTGTTGGTACGCACGGCGTGTTATGGTGCGCATGTATATATATGTGTGTGTGTGCGTGCGTGAGCACCGTACTTGGTCCATGTTTCGATCGGACAGTGTGCGTGAAACCAACCTTCTTGTTTGTGCAGGCTACGGCGACATCACACCGCCGCGTTACAACCGCCTTGGCATGGTTGTTATCACCTTCATCCAGCTTGCAACAGCCTCAAGCTTTATTGAGGCCATTGCTGTTCGTCAGCAGAAGTCGATGGAGGTTTTCACCGAAGCAATACAACGAAGAAGTATGGACATGAGAAAACAAACTCGCTCACGCGAGCCGATGTTCTCCGCTGCACAAAGCGATAGCATTTCAGCGGAGGGTGCCACCACAAAGGCCGGTTTGGCTCCATTGGAGGTTGCACACCCCACTCCACCTGGTGCTGGTGAAACTGCGAACCCCGCTGCTGTTGACCTGTCTGTCGCCACCTTCCAGCTGAAGGTGTTGGCGGTTGTGTTGGCGGTGTACGTGGTGGGAGGCGGGGTGATGTTTGCCCGTTTGGAGGGATGGTCCATCGTGGATGGCATCTACTTTGCGACTGTCACCGCATCGACGGTTGGGTATGGCGATTTCGCGCCCACACGGCCAGTGTCTCGAAGTGTGTGGCCACTGTACGCTCTCATTGGCGTCGCCGCGATTTCGGTGTTCTTGGCCGCTCTTCAGGCGAAAGCCCAGGCTCGACGTGACTACACACGCCTCTATCGCTTGGAGCGAGCACTGGGGATGAGTGGAGCATCTTCTCGTGGTGCCCCAGCTGGCGTCTCGAACAACGCCACCAAGGGCGCAGCACAACACAACCCAGCCGCGGCGGTGTCAGTGTGAACGCATCACGTCGTGTGTTGTTGGTGTGGACTCTTTCGTTTTCGTTCTGTGTCTTTTTTTGTGTGTTTTGTGTGTGTGTGCGGGGTCGCGCCGACATGCGAATCGAGTGTGCTTCAGCGATTGCTGTGTTCCGAACACCATGGAACAATTAGATCGATCTCTTGTTTTCAATGCCACCCAAACCAAACGCTGCGATGAACACGGTGGTGCCCTCATGACGGCGTGGAGTGGGGAAACAATGGATTGCATTCATGGGCTCGTCATATTCCTAGGAATGTGAAGGTTCGTCCGCCTGGAAGGCACCCTTCGCCATGGCAAGAACATAGTCCGTGGGACTCGAGCCACTCTCTGTACCCGCAACGCACTCCGCCAGGACCACAGCCAACGCAAACTGTGCCCGTGACGCCTACACACGCACACCACAACAACGAAGGTGAGGTGATACGATACAAAGGCAGGCACGAGTGCCACAGGAGGCGCAAAGCAGCCAGCGGACACACCTTCACCAGGCAGTATTGGAACAAGGGCATCAGCTCTGCACCCGCCAAACCTGCTGGGCCTTTGCCGCCATGCGCCTTGCGCCCTTCAGCGTACGCTGTGTTGATCGCATTGGTGCAGTCCACCTGTTCGACACGCACAACCATGCAAAAAGGCACACAACCACGCGCACACACAGTCACACACAACAGCTTACAATGAGGCCGCCCGCTGCCAGCAACCACAGTCGCGTCGGTGCAATGGACGCACCAGAGACGTGGCGTTGAGTTGCGGAGGGCGTTCGACATCCACCTGCTTCACACATTCGATGGCGGCGTCCCAATCACCCACCGTGGCAATGTCTGCGTCAATGCCAAAGGCCTGCAAGCCAGAATGGCCAACACGCAACATCCGAAACCACAGCCTTGTCAGCCTTGCTCCACACACCACACACCACACACACGCCACACAACATGACACACACATTCACGCGGCATGCGGCATAACGGCAACTAGGCGGGAATTGGGCATCGGGCACAACACACACCTTTGAGGTGACCGGGTCGCGGCGGTGGAGCGAACAGCGCTGCGAAAACACAACCTCCGCCTCCGCCAGTCGCATGCCCTTTTCCAAGTTGGGGACGCCCTTGGAGGAGGTGTAGGCCCCAGGATCGTCGGCGCGGGTCGGAGCAGCCACGCGGTCAATCTCCACAAGCGCTGTGGACAGCCGGCGGTAGGCGCTTTGGCACGCAACCGCAGCGCCGCTTTCGCGCATCAAATCCCAGTCAACCTCGTACTTGATGGCCACCACCGCGGAGGCCCAGTCCTACACACAGCAAAAACGTCACACAACACCGTGGTCGGCGTGCACTCGGGTCGGGCAAGCGCCCCGGGGCAATGCCACCACGCTACACCCATGGCTGCAACGTACCTTGTTCGCTGCGACACTACCCTCATAAGTACGAGCATCGGAGCCAGCACCAGCACCAGCGCCAGCACCTGCGCCAGCACCTGCGCCAGCACCAGCGCCAGCACCTGCGCCAGCACCGGCACCGGCACCAGCACTGCTTGACGACTTTTTTGAAGCTTGAGGCAACACAGTGGCCAGGATGAGTCGGTGGGAGGTGAACACACTCAAGTATGGTGACGGGTGCCACCACACGTGGTACACATAGCGCTCGTCCTTCCGCAGTTCCAACAGCGACAGCACTCGGTGCACGACAATCTGATGGTCCGGCACACGCGCAGCAGAAACGCCACGACACCGCAACAAAGAGTTGATTCGCAACGCAACCAACAAGGGCACCCAGTCAGCTAACCAACGTCTGAACGCCCACCACCACCGCCACATGCCCGCCACGCTGACGCACCTGCAACGGGGTGACTGCTATCAACAAGCGGTCGACGCCCCAGGTCAACCTGGCAGGACGGCGTCGGCGCTGCAACGCTGAAGAGGCCGCTGCAGCTGTGCCAACCGTGGCCATGCTCATGATGCCGGTGGTGACGCTGGTGGCTCCGTCAAGCACCCCGGTCACAGGTTTCGCAACGACGCCAATCAATCCCTGAGAAGCACGTGACCGCACGCCCATCCGTGTTATACACCCACCTGCTGCGTGTTGTGTGTAGCACGACCCGCAACCACCCCAACCACCCCAACCACCCCAACCAAGACGGCAAACACACACACACACACACACACACACGCACACACACACACACACACACACACACA
>Ga0213833_1001873_pt1 | contig 14280 bp, 2 predicted proteins | sample SWATP21_FD_160575 | JGI IMG/M metagenome (GOLD analysis project Ga0213833, IMG submission 160575) | Coastal seawater microbial communities from Marineland, Florida, United States - SWA TP2 #1 | ecosystem: Environmental > Aquatic > Marine > Coastal | place: USA: Florida | collected 2016-08-14
GTGGAGGGGTTCGTGCGGATAGCTGCAACACGCGCACACCCCACACATGCAAATGTGACCGTCTGCTGTGTCACTCGTACACACGCAAGGCAAGGAAGACGTAGCACAGGCAGCGGCAGCGGCAGCATAAACAACAACAGACATGCCGCGCGCGTAGACAACGACACACCAACAACAGCGCGCAACAACAGTAGCGTAGCCACAACGGCATGCAACAAGCGCAAGGAGCAAGCATGCGCTGACCTGCCATCGTCCGACGTGTTGCGCGTCTTGGACAAGTCCAACCGCAGCACTAAGCGGCTGGGTCGAAGCAAGGTTTCGAACACTGACCACGCGGCACGGGAGTTTTGCTGGGACACCTTGACTCGCTTCAACGCAGCCTTGAACTCTGCTCGTTGGCGCTCCAGTTGTGCGTGTTTGCTGAACGGCACTGCCGTGGTTCGTTGCGCTTCATCAACTTGCAGCGCTTCTTCGACAGGGCTGACGTCGTGCTCTGTTCTAGTAGTAGTGGGACTCCCTTGCCGCCTCCCCGGCACACCTGTCGGTGTCTTCACGAACAGTGCATCGCCACTGAACCCAACGCCCGGACCGGACGTGCGAGGACGCAGAGAGCCGCGCTGGTGATGGCGACGGCGTTGCAGGCGCACCAACGGAGTGGGTGGAGCCTCCTGCCCGTCGTCCAACGACCACACCGACGTCGACAGCGGACTGGCGACAGTGGCGCGCTCTTCCGTCACGCCCAACGACGCGCCGACAGCAAAGCGGCGACTGGCTTGGCTGTGGGTTTGGGTTTGGGGGCGGGCGTGGGGCGTCACAGTGGAGGACCTGGGGACATGTGACAGGGAGATGGGCGAGCCAACAAACGCTGGGGTGGGCGGTGGCGCAGGAGGGCCGTACCGCAGCCCAGCGACCGAGCCGTGCTCCTCCTCGTCACCTTCCTCGTCGGTGAACGTGACCACCGAGCCACGGTGCCACCAGTGCGGCCCAGCAGCGCTGCCGGGTGTTCTTGCCGGCAGCGGCATGGGCTGGGTCTCCGCCAAACTGTGGGCGGCACCATGGTGTGGGTGTGGACCAGCCGGCAGGGGCGCGGGTGCGTCACGCGTCCCCCCGATGGGAGCACGGCTGGTTCCGGCTGGTGTGCGCCGCGGCCGCAGCACAGACTGAAAGCTGTGGGGGTCTTGAAGCATGCCGGCCATACGCAGGGCCGGCGAACACACTGGTCGATGTGGAGGCGCAGGGGTGCCGGCGGTAGGTGCTGGGCGATCACGCCTGTTGCCGCCGTGGCGTTGCGTGGCACCGCCCCGGGAGCTTGCACCGAGGGTCTTGGTGGTGGAACTGGCAGCGTGGCGGGGCTTGCGTGCCTTGCCCTTCCGTCCACCAAGGAGCACCACGTCTCTGGACACGTTGGGGTGCTGACCGTGACTGTAGCCACGGTGGCCCACAAGCGCCGCAGGCGCTGGTGGTGAAGGTGGCACTGAAGAAGGCGCGGGTGGGGTGGTGGTGGCGGTGGCGGGTGTGGTGTGGTGCGCTTTGACGCCGTGTGCGCTGGTAGTGCCCGAGTGCTGCCGCTGTTGATGGCGGTGTTGCTCCATCGCAGCATCAGGGGCGGCAACTGTCGACACCGTTGCAGCGGCACCGCCAGGTTGTTGCTCCTGCGCTTGCGGTGATTGCAGCCGGCGGCGACTGGTGTCAATGCGCAGCAGCTCAAAGCGTGACCCAGACTTTGCCAACGTCATCGTCGGGGACGCGCTTCGCTGGGGAGTGGGGGAGGGGGATGACACTGGTTCCCGGTGCTGCACGGGCACCGTGGCAGCATCAGGTGCCGCCAGCGAAGGCGTTGGGGGTTGTTGCGGAGTAGCGGGCGGGCGATGCGCGTGCACCACGGCGCTTGGTTCGCCGGAGGAGGGTCTTTGTAGCGAGGGGCGTGCACTCGGGCCTCGAGGTGAAGAAGTCGGGGAGGAAGACCTGGCCGCGAGCATGTGCAGAGCAGCGTTGTGCTTCCGGCGCATCGCGTCGCTGGCAGCGGTTGCGGCCGGCACAGAAGTGGACACAATGATGGGCGATGCGTTGTCGTCGCCACTGCTTGCGTCACTTTGGCCATCATCGCCGTAGGCCAGTTGGATGTCGAGCATGGACGGAAGCGGTGGTGACGGACTGCCTGCTGCAGCTGCATCATGATGGGCCCAAGACCCGAGGGCTTCACGGTAGAGAGGAGGACTCCCACCCTCTTCTGCCCCAGGCTCACCGTCATCATGCACCACCAATACGTCCGCACCGCCGTACCGAAAGTGGCGTTCCACCCTCCGCCCGCTGTCGCCGTGGTTGTGGCTGTGTCCTCGTGGCTGCGAGGCGCGCGCCGCTCGAAGTGAGGAGTGGGCACCCGGCTCGACCGGACCTGCGGTACCGTGCGGGCGGGTCGCATGACTTCGTCTCGCGATCAGGGCCCCTGCACTGCCACTGCGTGCCGCGAACGTTGCGTTTCCGCCCGACACAGGCGCTGTGGCGGCGGTGGCGGTGCGACCAGCCACCTTGCCTGCGGCACGCTGCTTGCGTAGGCGTGCCGCAAAAAAATCCGCGTGGGGTCCGTCCGATGAGCTTCGAGTGAGGGGTTGCGTGCTGGCGTACAGGCGCGGTGGGTCATGCGACACCACAACGTTCCCAACATGTTGTGTGTTGGCTCGCCGCAGGCCCCTTGCGGCGCCTCGGTGCGGTCCCTGCCAGCCATGAGAGGACGTCAGGCGGCGCACAGCTGGTCCCAACAACACCGTGGTGGTGGTGCCAGTGGTGGCAAGCAACCCACTGGCGGCTGCGCTGCTGGCGTGCGGCCGTGCCAGCACGTGGCGCGTACGCGACGGCGACGAGTCACGCAGCACATCCTTCTCACCGCCCACGCCGCCCAGCAACACACCCGGCTGCGGTGTGGGTGTGGGTGTGGCGGCCGCGGGCTGGTCATGGTTGCCCCGGCGTGTGCGCACGCGGTGGCTGAGCCGCGGCGCGTGTCGCCTTCGTGGAGGCTTGCGTGAGGAAGCCCACATCCTACACGGAGGCAAGTGTCATGTCATGAAGCGATGGGCGACCAAGCCATGTGGCTGCTTGCAGTGGTCAAGCGCCGCTCGCTGGAACGGATATCAGTTTTGTGTTGGCGACTCCTGCTTGGGAGTTGGGCTGCTAAAGTGCTGGACGCGTGCGGCTGCGTGATGATTGATTGGAAGATGTAAGATACGTCGCCGCGGCAAACACCTTCACCTGCGCCGCCTTTCATGGATCAGGCAGCTCACATCGTACCAGGCAAAAGGATGGGATGTAGAAAAGAAAACACTTTCACCTGCGCCGCTGTTCATGTATCATGCAGCTCATATCGTATCAGGCAAAAGGCTTGGATGTAGACACGTCTTATAGAGAGACGAAGAAGCAAGAAAAAGCACGCAACAACAAGAAAAGAAAGGAGAAACAAACGAACTCGCATCAACATACGAAGCCAAACTCGCCATCAGCGCAAGCAAGTATCACACGCGACTGGGTCTATGCCTGTTGCCCGGACCCAGAAGCAAGTGTTCGCGCCACATGGCTATGTGTGAACGAAGGCGGATTGAGTACATCCGGCTCCGAACCGTCGTCGCCAGCGTCAATGTCACCATCCACAACCACCCTTGGCGGGGCACGTTCAGTGGGGGCAATACACGGGTTGCCATCATCCGTGGACAGGCTTCGACGGGGAGAGTTGGGACCCCAGGACCACGTCTTTGTTTCACGTGACGTGCTCTCGGGGGTGCCCAAAGGTGGAGCAGAGTGAAGGTGGGCGGCAGCCACGACAGCAAGCGGTGCGCTGCGATCATCGGGTCGAAGCGGCGAAAGCAGTCCGGTGGATCGCCTGGCCTCACGACGATTCATCGGAGAGCCGTCCGTGGACAAATCCTCCACCTCCAGGGGCACCTTCGGAGAGAAACTGTGGGCCGGCACCACTTTCACAGCAGACGAGGTGCGCGAGCGCATGCTTGGCCTGGGAACAGCGGCTCCATCTGCACCCAAGGGCGAGGACCGGCGGCTGGTGTGGCGAGGAGGCTTGCCGATCGACCCTGAAGGAGACTCGGCGGCATGGGCACTTGTGCGACCGTGGGGGCTGCCGCGGGGGAAAAGGTGCTGCTGCGAGCCATGGTAGACATACACGTCCTCCTCGGGCTCGCTGCTGGAGTCGGTTCCACTCTCGATGACTGGAAGGCGCCGCGGTTCGCCGCGCGAACTTGTGTCTTGCGGCCAGGCACTGCCATAACACACGACAAAGCAAACAACAGGGGCGGCGGGGTGAGTGAGGAGGCGGCTGAAAAACGGCAAAGGCACAGACACAGGCACCAGCACAGGTACATGCACAGAAACAACAGCAGGAACAACATGACGCACCCAGGAGCGTGGAGCATACGGCGTTTCGCCAAGGCGATAGACACCGACACGACAGCCTTGAACATGAGCCACGCATTCGAAGTCACGAGTGCGGACATGAGGAAGGAGCCCAACGCGGTTTTGATCCAACCCAGCGCCATGTCAGACGTGAACTTCACTCCATAAAGAAGGTTAATCCAAACCAACACGAGCAGGTAGAGGGAGCTCAGGAAGTAGCTGGAGCAGAGATGACAGCCAAAGTCGCGAGGGGGAAAGCAGCGAAGGCACGAGAGCAGAGTGAGTGTCACAAACACTTGAGTGTCACAAAAACAACACGGACACGGCACACAGCACACCAACGTACATGCATCCAAGCAAGACACGGCGTTCCGCCTTCACAGCGAGCCAGGAATGCAGCTCACGCGCCCGCGCAGCCGCCATACGACCCTGACGCCCGCGTTCTGCGGCTTGAATGCGCACGATGGACTTCAAAATGCGTGGGTGCACCACCATCTGCACCTGAGTGGTGGATGGCTCCGCGCCGTTGGAAAGCAACGATTCATTGGAGCGACGAGATGAAAGGGAGGACACCGACAATGCGGATGACAACTGAGTGGCGACCGAGCGACTGGCACTGATGCGGCGCGCGATGGTGCGCGACAGACGCAAGTTGATGTGAACGATGCACGCCACAAACACGGTCGCGGCAATTTGGGTGGCGAGGGGAGCAAACAGTGCCACCTTGTAGTGCGGCGGGCGCTCTGCCAGCATGGTGGCCACCATCCAGGCTTCAAACAGCAGAGTCAACACCAAGCACAAGGCCGCGGGCACTGCGAAGTGCAGACGCGAAAGCGTGAAGCCGACAGAGGACAGCACAACCACGGCAAACATGGCGACGCCCAGGGGCACCGCCGTGTCTGTGTCTTCCAACGACAGCGCCAGAATGGACGACACCAGCAGGCCCAACAAGCCCGTAATGATCGCAGTCAGGTGCAGCACCACGACGAACATCGACCACAAGGGTCGCACGTGGGGCCCGGTGTGCTTGTGTCGCACCCGGAGGTACTGTCCCAGGAAAGCGAACTGAGCAAAGTTCGCGGCGCCCTCGCGTGCATGCATGGGGGAAGAACCCATGGAGCCAGTACCAGAGCCATCGAGGGGGGACAGGTCCACAAACACCCGGGACTGACCCACACCATTGGACAAGGACTCACCGCCAGAGTCACTGCCGTGGTGTCCAGTCACGCTCTCCGTGTCCTTGGACAAGTTGCTGTCATGATGCAGGATGCCCGTCCCCGTCTGAGCCACAAGAAAAGGAGCAGGGTCCTGGTCTCTTCGCCACCCCACGGCACCTCGGAACCCGCTTGCGCCAGCACCCGCACCCGCACCCGCACCCGCACCAGCACCAGCACCAGCACCAGCACCAGCACCAGCTCCTGTGCCTGCACGCACTGCGGCAGCGGTTAGAACGGGGGTGACGGAAGAGGGCGGAGTCGGCACCATGGAGGGAGGCACAATGTGGTCCGCAGCCTTGCTGTTGCGGCGGGTGTCCACGCTCGAAGCGCCGGGTGTTGTGAACACCTTGGGACCATCAGGCATTTGAAGGCGAGATGACACAGACCGTGGGTTGTGGTGCTTGTGATGATGATGGTGCTTCTTCACCAGGCTTGGTGCTGTGGAGGCCTCCGCAACAGACCGGTCGCCACGGGACAGCATTGGAGTGGACTCCGATGTGTCGCTCTCCACGCTTCGTGCAGTCATGATGACCGCACCAGTGCGCCCAGTGGACGCGGCACCCTCAGGCACGCCATCGAAACCGGAGCCCTTGCGCGAGAACATGCCAACCTGGAAGGTCGAGGCGCTGGCACCAACGAAGCTGCCGGCACCACGGAGGGAACCTGAACCAAGGCTCGAGCCAGAGCCAGAGCCTGAAGTCGCAAACGGACCGTGGTTCGGGTTTGCTGCCGTGGACGCGGCAGTTGTGCGGCGAGAACTTCGCGCTGCGGTGTCGGGCGTGATGGCGAAGGCGTCTGGAGAGAACAGGCTGTCACCAGCCACCGAAGCAGTGCTGGCAGAGCGGCAACTGTGGCTGGACGACTTGCACGAGTCCGCGTCCAGGGTCGGCTTCATCATCGTGGACTTGGCCGACAAGAACCGCGACGAGGGGCCCATTTTTCCAGAGACCCCGACCCCCAGGCCCGCCATACCTGCGGCAGCACCGGCAGCACCGGGCTTGTGGGGGTTGTCGAAGCCGTGTCGAGCCCAGCCACGCTTCGCAGCACGCTGCGAGGGCCGTCGGCCGTCGAGCGATCGAAGGGATGACGAGTGCCCACCGCCGCCGTTTTTCGCCCGCAGCCTGGCGCTGGAGGAGAACCGCGACGCGTTGCGCATCACGGTGGACGTTTTCTTCAACAAACCAACGGAGTCTGCGACGGCACGCAGCGCGGCGTTCTTGCGCACCACCACGGTGGAGGACACGAAGGTGTTGGCCTTGCGGAACAGGTACGGGAGGATGATGGAGACAGGCATCATGGCGACGGCGGAAATGAAACTGGTGCGCACCAGGCGCGTCATGCGGAAGGGCTCATTGGAAAACAGCAGGGCGCCGCACGCAAGCGACGTGAAGCACGACGCCGCCAGCACCATGACACGTTGCGGGCGGGTCATCCGCACACGGCCAGCAATGTCGGCCGTGAACATGCCCGTCCACGTGTGGTCACGCTTGACGCGGAACTTGAACTCCCGCCACACCACGCTCCCGTAGTTTTCTGTCGTGTTCACCCCCGGATTGTCGCCGAGCTGCAGCTGGGTCGCGGGCGACGCCACCGCCGTCATGGCTTGCAGCACGTCACGCGTCGAGGACGTGCGTCGCACCACGTGCTCCGGCGGCAGCACCAGAGACGGTGCGTGGCTGCCAAGGGCGCCCTTGGTCACAAACTGTCGCCACTGCTCCTTTTGCAGCAGGTCGTGGTACGACACCTGTGACCGCGCCGCCACGGCGGCGCTGACGACAAACGCAAGGGCGAGGAACGCCACCACACCCAGCGTGGCAAAGTTCTCTGGGTCGGTGGCGCTGGCCAAGAGCCCCGCGTCGTTGATGGGGTGCACCTTGTTGAACGTCAGGTCGCGGAACTCGACCAGGGTGGAGAAGTCGGTGAGGTGGATGGTGGCGCACACCGCGACACGACGCGAGGCGTCGTCCGTGGGCAGCGTGGTCACCAGCACCACGCCGTCCATGTCCCAGGACGACCGCGTGGGCACCCAGAACCGGCACCGGACGGCGTGTTCGGGGAGGGACGCCGGGTACGGAATGTACACCAGGATGGCAGACTCTAGGTCCTGCACCACCAACTCCTCGCCTGTGGTGCCGTTTCGCATTTGGATGCTCATCACGGCCCCGGCGACCACCATGTCATCCTCCACGCCGTCAAACGTGGCGCGCAGCCGACGACGACGGCGTCGGGCGTTCACCAGGTGACCGAACTCGCTGATGTTGCGGGCGGGTGTTGGCAGCGGAGCCACGTCCGCGTGGGGGTTCATGTTGAAGGTGGTGCCCACAGCCACGACGTCATCGTTGCCGGCACCACCACTCCCCCCGACCCCACCAACGGCACCCACAGCGGCACGAATGGCCGCAAGCGGGATGGACACGCCGGCCTGAAGGGCGGATGACCCCCCGTCCGCGTCACCAAGGACGACGCCACCCTCCGCATTCCGGTGCGCCATGTGCACGTCCACGTTGCCGGTGCGGAGTTTCACGCCTGGGTGTTGCCGGGCCATGCGCTGCGGCAGCGTCTTGACCAACTCCAACACCCGCTGGGTCACGTTGCTGAGGAACGGGGACGGCTCCGACAGGGTGCCGTTGGGGCCCGGGGCGGCGGCCACGCCCGTGTGTTTGGCGGCACCCACGACCACAAACAGCACCTTGCCCAGCCCCTCCAACAGCTTCAAGGACGTCTCCGCCCCCATGATGGACGCTTGGCCGCCCACCACCCCGTTGCCGTTGCCGTCGTCGCCCACCCGCGCGTCCAACGCGTCCACCAACAGCAGGAAGGCCCGCAGCACGCTCTCCAGCGCCACGTCGCCCAGCTCGTCGCCGTGCCCCACCAGCTCCAGCAGCGAAGCCGCCGCCATGTCCACGCTGCGGGGCGTCAGTTCCATGTCCCGCAGCCCCGCCAGCAACATCTGCGCCATGCCGGTGCGCACGTCCTGGCGCTCCACCCACGCGACGTGGCCCAGCCCGCAGTCATCCCCGAACCACGCGTCGTCGCACCGGCACCACGCGTTGCAGCCCGGCGCGCCCGCCACGCAGCCCACGGGGAAACGCGCGCACACGCCGTGCCCGCTGCACACCACGCTGCGGTTTTGGTTGGACCCAGGACACGGCGCCAGCGGCAGGTCGCACGGCTCCGTGTTGCACGGCAGCGTGGCGAGCGCCTCGCCGGCGCAGCCAGCGCCGCCGGGCGACGGCGGCGGGTTGGTGCAGGCGCGTCGTCGGGACCGCACGCCCACAAACTGGGTCGCGGCGGCGGCGGGCGTCAGTTGCAGCTGCGCGAGCGACCCCGGGGTCGGGCAGACGGTGGAGCAGGCAGACCACTCCGTCCACGGGGACCACCCACCGTCCACAACAGCGGTGCCGTTGCCGTTGCCGCTGCCGTTGGCGCTGCACACGGCCGAGCCCGTGCCGACGCCGGGACACACACGGGACTCGGAGGCGGCGCCTTCGCAGTCGGTGCCGTTGTGGGCGGGCGCGGGTGCGGCGCAGGAACGCGTGCGTGTGGAGACGCCGGGTACACATGATGTGGAACACGTGGACCACGGCGTCCACGGGGACCACCCTCCCGGCACGGGTGCAGGCGGCGTGGCACACAACGTGCCGTGCCAGTCGTCGTAGCACACGCATGTGCCGCTGGCCACGTCACAGCTGCCGTGGGCGCCGCACTCGTCCAACAAGCCGGAACTCCTGGAACTGGAGCCGGAGCCGGAGCCGGAGCCGGAGCCGGAGCCGGAACCAAGGGTGACGGCGGAGCACACACGAGTGGCCGCACCACCGCCGCCGCTGCCGCCGCCGGCACCACTGGCACGCGCACCGTTGAGCAGCGAGCTTGACGAGGACACCCCGGACAGCACGGTGCCAATGTCATGCACGTCCAACGCATGTTGCATCGCGGCGCTGGCGTTGCGCGCGACGGCAACGGCCGTCTCGGTGGCGTTCGCGCCGGCGTTGTCGGCGTTGTTGGCGGGGATCTCCAACCGCAGCATGGTGGGGGCGCCGTTGGCACCTCGACAGGTCAGAGCGGCGGCGCCGAGGCTATCGCGCACGTACATCAGCACCGTGAGGGTGGACGAGGACAACCAGGGCAGCGGCGTGTCCATGTGGGTGTCCAACAGGTACGTGTCTTGCAACGGGTGCGCGCCGCCCAGGTGCAGTGACGCGACGAGACCGCGGCCGAACGACGAAGCGACGTTTGTGACGGCCTCGCCGTGTGCCAGGCGCATGAGCTCGTCGCCTTGGGCGTTTGCATTTGCATTTGCATTGGCATCCGCGTCGTCGTCGTCACGGGCAGTCGCAGCCGCAGCCGCAGCCGCAGCCGCAGCCGCAGCCTCCATGTTGGCGGCGTAGGTCGTGAGGTTGGCTGGAAGGAGGCCAAAGGAGTACCACAGCGGCAGGTCCTCGGGGTCATCCACCCACTCGGAGGCCTCTAAGCGAAACGACGTGACCGACGCCACACCAGCGGCAGGGGTCACCGACACGTAGCCTGCGGTGGGGGGCTGGTTCACGCGCACCGTCGCCAGCGCAGACACCGTGCCGACGGCGTCGATGGCGACAAACCGAAAGGCGTACGTGGCGCCTGGCAGGAGGCCAAACTGGGCGAGGGACACACTCATGGCGACGGCGACGGTGCCACTGGCACGCTGCTGCGCCGTGGTGCGGTGTGTCTGCGACGCCGGCGTGAGGAACAGTGCCGACGAGGACACCGCTCGCTTTTCTTCGGCACTCCACAACGCCGGGTCGGCGCCGAGTTTGTCGCGCCACTCCGGCAGCACAGCCGCAAGCGACGACGGCGACGCGGTGCCCTGCACCAACTCCCACGCGGTCACCAACCCCGCGCTGGTCTGGGACGCACCAGCACCACCAGCACCACCAGCACCACCAGCAGCAGCGGCGGCGGCAGTGGATCGCGCCGTACCAGTGAGTGTCACCGCATCGGCGGCGTTGACCACGAGGCGTGGCGCCGCCACTGACACCTCCGGCGGCAGGCCGGACTGGAACGAGAACGACGCCGACTGTGCGGCGGAGCGGTGCGAAAACGGCACCCCGGCGCCGGGGGTGCCGCGGCTGACATTGACCGTGAACGTCAACACAGCGTCGTCCGCGGCGGTGGGAAGGGCGGCGGCGGGGACGCGCAGTGTGGCACCCGACGCCACCGCCGACCCCATCACGCCCGGCGCACACGGCGTGGCAGTGGTCGCCACGCCGGGGAGACCCGCCGAGCTCCAGCCGGGGAACAGGCGCAGACCCGAGGTCGCCGCGTCCGCACCCGCACCCGCACCCGCACCCGCACCCGCATCCGCATCCGCATCTGCGTGCTCGGCGGCGCGCAGGGCCGTGTGGTTGAGGCGGTGCTGCACGCACGACCACGCAAAGGTGAGTGGCGCGTCCGGCAGCAGCAGGGCGCCGGTGGGGTCGTCGGGGTCGTGCGACGGGCCCGCGTCCAGCACCAAGTCCCGCCCCCGTCCGACGCCCGACTGGTCGCCGCCGGCGATGACGGCCACCAGCGGCGACGGCGCGACGAGCACCGCGACCTCGGCGTGGTTGCGGACGGCCGGCTGGTTGGCCAGGAACGCGGTGAGGCGCAGGGTGTGCAGGTTGCCGGGCACCAGCACCTGCGGCGGGAGGATGAGCACGCGCGAGTCGGGCACCGCGCGTGCTGTGACGGCGGGCGACGCCAGGTCCAGGGGGGTTGGCACAAACCCGGCGGCCACCGAGGCGCCACCGGGCAGCGTTCCCGGCGCGGCGGCGACGGAGGACACCACGGACCACTCGTACTCGACCTTGCGCAGGGCGGCGTCGCACTGGCTGGTGTCGCCGGTGCCGCGCAGCAGGAGGGCGCCGCCGGAGGGGGACACGACGCGCGACGCGCCGCCGTCGAGGCGCACCATGGGCAGGACCAGGCCCGCCTTGGCGACGCTGTGCACCGCCGACACCACCAGCGACGGCGACAGGAAGTTGGCGACGGACAGCCGGACGGTGACCACGGTGCCGGGGGCCATCGCCGCCGAGGGCAGCGTGACGACCGGGGCTTGCGCCGCGGTAGCCGTCGCCAACACGGCGGCCAGGGCCGCACCCTGCGTCGAGTTGGTGGTGACATCCACGCCGCCCGGCTGCGTCACGACGCTCACCAGCCGCCACGACAAGGACAGGGGGCGCCCAGCGCCGCCCGCGGACGCCGAGGCGTCCAGGGTGACGTCGTCACACACCCCCACCGACGTGGGTCCCACCACCATCGGGTGAGGCGTGGGGGGGTCCACCGGCGCCGCGACGGGCACACACGCTGTGTCACCAGCCTTGTTGTTGGCGTTGTTGGCGGCAGCCTGGCTGGCAGCGGTGGCGGCGGCGGTGGTGGCGGGCACGGCCGCCGCCAGCGAGGAGTTGGGCGCGCACGGCACCGTGGCGGCGGTGTTGTTGGCGTGCGGCAGCAGCGTGGCGCCGGTGCCGAGGCCCACCTCGACGGTCGCCGGCGTGACCCACGAGCACACGGCCCCGACGCCCAACGCGCCGACATCCGCAAACACGGCGGCGCAGGGCACCACCGCGCTGGCGGCGTCGGGCGTCAGCACGGCACGGGAGGTGGCGGAGCTGAACACCGCCACCAGCCGGGCGCCGGAGTTGTCCATGAGCACCGACACCAACGACGGCGCGGCGGGGCGGGGTGTGATGGCCACGGAGCCGGCGGCAAAGGGCGACACACCGCCGGCGGCACGCAGCACACCGTCACGCAGCTCCACGACGGCGGCGCCGGTGTCGTAGGGGATGACGCCGTGGCCCTGCACCACCACCAGCGTCGACGCGGAGCTCCACACGCACAGCGGGCCGACGTCCGACGGCGCGGCAGGCGTGAAGGACGGGAGGGTGGCCGGCAGCGCGGTGCCGGATGGCTGGCCGGGGGCGGCGTGGCCAAACCTGGCCACCGTGGCGGGTGTGAACACGGTGGTGCAGGCGCCGACGCGCGACAGGCCCACGCCCATGCCCGCCGTGTCGGTGGCATTGGAGAACCGCACGACGATCGTGAAGGAGGTGGTGGACTCGACGGCGGACACCAGCTGCGGCGCGGGCGTCAGGCCCGCTGGCGGCACGTGGCGCAGCACCACCGACAGCGCATCCACGGTGGGCGCCGCGGCGTAGCTGTCCACGAGGGCGAGCGGCGCGGACTTCGTGGCGCCGCGCGTGACGGGGAACGCGGGGTCGTCGCTGGACGCGATGCGGAACGTCAGGGACGCGGTGTCGTTGACCTCCTGGGTCAGCACCGGCAGGTCCCGGGGGCTCGTGAGCGCCACCGTCACCTCGACAGGGGTGTCCCAGGTGGCGTCCGTGAAGGACAGTCGCTCCACGGACACGGTCGCCACGGCACCGGCCACGTCCTTGAACGGCGGCGTGGTCAGGTGCAGCTCCGGCTCCACGGTGACCGTGGCGCCGGGTGCGGGTTGGGCGCTCAGGCGCACCGTGATCGTGGCTGGCACGTCGTCCGTCGTGGCGTCGTTGCCACTGCCACTGCCACTGCCGGCCGACCACGACCACGCCACCGCGGTGAGGGGCGACACGTCGGACACCCACAGGCGTGCGACGTCCGCCTCCACGCCGGTCACCTGCACGCTCGCCCACGGCCGGCCGGACTCGGGCACCAACATGCCCGCCGCGGCGGTGAACCGCGGGGCGCCGGCGGCGGCCACAAACCACGCCACCGCGGCGGCGCCAATGTCCTCACCGTGGCTGTGCCCCGCCGCGACACGCCAGTCACGCGTCAGGGTGAGCGTGACGAACGCGGGCGTCGACCAGTTGGCGGCGGTCCACGCCACGTGGCTCGGGGTGGCCAGCACGCGTGCCGCCACCGCGGCGTCGTCGCTGTTCCCCACTGCTGCGGGTTGGGCGGCACCAGCGGACAGGGACACCACACCGCCCGAGGTCGGGGGTGAGGTGGGTGCCAGCTTGAGCTGCACGTGGGTGACGTGGCCATCAGCCTGGGCGGCGGCTTCCACGGCTCTGGCCGTGGCTGCAGTGGCAGTGGGGTCTGACTCCACCAGAGCAGCGTGGTGGTACACGAACGGCGGGTGGACAACGGCGTGGGAGGCACCGATGCTGGTGACGTTCACGAGTGGAGGGACTTGCAACACAACACGCACGACCTGTTCTTGCAGCGCATCGAACCGTGGGTCCGTGGGCGACGTGAACGAAGCCATCAAGTCCATGGCAGTGACTGTGCCAGGGTCCGCAGAGCTCGGTACGACGAGCTCCACCGTGTGCACGGCAGTCCAGCTGGACACTTTCGTCTTGAACCTGGTGTCGCTTAAGCTTGCCCACACTGAAGAAGAGGAATTCAGTGCCAAGTGCACAGTCACGGCGCCTCGCGGGAGCTCGTTCAAGGCAAACGACACGAGCAGCGAAGTGCTTGGAAACGCCACGTGGGCGCCAGACGAAGCGTCGATGAGTGGTGCGGATCCAGAAACAGTGGTGACGTTTGTGGTCAAACGAGGACCGGCAAACGAGCAGGTCTTGCCGTTGCCGCTGTAACCAGACTTGCAAGCACACGTGAAGGAACCGTCCGTGTTCGTACATGTGGCGTCATCATGGCAGTCGTCCGTGCCATTCGCACACTCATCCACATCGGCACACATCTTGCCAAC
>Ga0213833_1001874_pt1 | contig 14274 bp, 26 predicted proteins | sample SWATP21_FD_160575 | JGI IMG/M metagenome (GOLD analysis project Ga0213833, IMG submission 160575) | Coastal seawater microbial communities from Marineland, Florida, United States - SWA TP2 #1 | ecosystem: Environmental > Aquatic > Marine > Coastal | place: USA: Florida | collected 2016-08-14
CTGCGGTGGCGTAACGCACCGCACTCCCTCCCGTTCGCGCCCGACCTCTCGAGCAGACCGCCAGGGAAGACGTCGGCGATGGCCTTGGCCGCCATCACTGACAATGTTGAGCGCCTTTAAAATGCGTTCCACGCTTCCCTCAAGGTTGAAGGTCATGAACTGCACAGCGACTGAAGACGGACACGCCTCTGCGAGCTGAAGAGGGGGAAACAAGAAGTGAAAATCAGCCCACTCACCACCACCGGACGCTTGCACGCCCAACCACAGCGTTGGTGGCAGTACCACCAACACCAACACCAACACCAACACCAACACCAACAGCCACAACACACAATACATGTACCACAAACCCAGCACCGTACCGACTTGAGAAGGGAGACGGCAAGGCTCACGCCGTAGTCGCGCACACGGGCTTGGTCGGACATTATCAGCGCCAACGATGTTGAGACGGCAGCCGGAATGCGAACCTTGCAGTGTCGAGAGAGGGCTGTGAAAGTTTCAAACGACTGGAACAAGAGTATGGTGTCACACAAGCAAAGAAAACGACCACAACACCAACAAAAACCGGCACAAGAGCAGCACACGTGCCTGAATGGGAAGCACGGATGCGATGATTGGCAGATTGATGCCGGCATCCATCACGTCCTTCTTCCAGCCTAGGAAGGCGTCTGCCTCAAAGAAAAAGTCTGTAATGATAAAATCTGCACCGGCTGAGGTTTTCTGCCGAAGGCTTTGTGCTGCCATCGACGCTGTAGCCACATCTGCGGGAACACGCACACATAAAACAGCACTGGCGATGAATCCCGATGTGCCGGCGACACACGACACAAGCCACGATACCACACGCACTGGTGCCACTGTGGCCAGGGTGCCCGGTGACGCCGACACAGAAGTGGTCGCCATGAAGGGTCCGAATGAGCCTCACAAGGTCAGCGACAGACGCGATTGGCTGAGTTACGCTCTCGCCGGCAGCGCCAGATCCTGCTGCCACACTACCGGGTGAGCAAACTCCATTGCACCCGGACCATACATACACGACGCAGATACTCATCGCTTACCGCTTTCACTGTGACCGCTGGTGGCCAAAATGTTGCGCACCCCAGCTTCGTAGGCCAGGCGTAGCCCCTTGGTCACCTCCTCGACACCCATGCCCACGAGGGTCATGTGCAGAAGAACCGGCACGCCGGACACCCGCTGCACGTTGACGGCGGACACCACATTGTCCTCAAACGCTGCCAACCCTCCTGCATGCGAAAGTGCCACGTAGGTCGGGCTGTAGCGGGTCATCTTCTCGATGCGAGTGAGCCTGGCACATTGTGGTGGGGCGGAGTGTACACTTGAGGTGAACAGAAAACTCAGACAGAGCTATCGGCGACACAGTACGGCACGTACAGCTTCTCAACCCCAACTTCGGTGGAAGGCCTGAAGTACTCGAATCCAAACACGGCATGGCCACCTTCACGGGCCTCACGGATGGCATCCACAAGCTTCGCCATGTCTCGCACAGTTGTGTGCCGCATGTGAGCACGCAAAGAGTGCCAGCAGCCGCATTGATGATGAAATTTTCCAATTTCAAGTTTCAGTTGGCAACAAACCTGAAATCGGCGTACTAGTACATGTACATGTGTGTTGTGCTCCGCGTGGCACCTTCTTTGACGCAAGCACAGCGGGGCCATGGCCTTGCCAGATGACGCTGCAGCTCGCGAGAGGGCTGCGAAAGCGTTGTTCGATGACAGTAGCAGTTCAGATGATGATGGCACCGATTCAGATGGGTTGCTAGCCCAGCAAGCCGCTGGTGCGACTGGCGCTGGCGCTGGCGCTGGTGCAGGCGCTGGCGCTGCTGGGGGAGTGACTGAGACCGATAAGGACGTGGATGAGCCCGTGGTTGTTGTGGCACAACCCATGCCTGTGCATCGTTCTGTGGAGAATGGGCCTTTAGCTTTCCACGACGGCACTGAGCAACGACTTGTGGACCAGGCACTTCGAGTTGTGCCACCAAACGACGTCTCGGCCATGGTGGACTTCATCGACGAGTTTTGCACGCGGACACATTGGATGATGAACCTTGGGCCAGAGAAAGGTGCGTTGTACACAGCGGCGTTGCAGTCCCATTCTTCCAAGGTCGGTTTGGAGCTCGGCATGTACATGGGGTACTCGTGCCTCCGAGCTTTGGCGGCTACGGGGCCAGCGTCACGCATGGTATGCGTTGACCCGAACGTGGAGACCAACGCGCTTGCCATGAAGCTTTTTCACCATGCAGGAGTCCAGGATCGTGTGGCTGTGCATAACGGGACTCTGAGCACTCGGCTGCGGGACATTGAAGAGGCGGGCGTGGTGTTTGACCACGTGTTTATTGACCACGACAAGGACGCTTACCTGTCGGACCTTCTGCTCTTGGAAAAGTCCTCCCTGCTCAGACCTGGCACCATGATGTTTGCAGACAATGTTGTTGTCTTCAAAATTGAGGCCTACATCAGCCACGTGAACGACAAGAGCTTGTACCGTGACCAGGTGCTCCACCGAACCAAGCTCGAATACGTGGATGAGGCCACACAACATTTGGAAGACGGTGTGCACATTTCGTTTTGGCTTGGCAACGAAAGTGCGTGAACCATTGCAGAATCAAGTGTAAAACCCAAGTAACTTTGTATGATTGAGAACATACCACGTCATGCGCCATGGGCTCTTGCCTCCGGCCTACGAACTGCGCTCGCAGCCGCGCCTGTTGTTACAAGCGATCGTCGCGGATGTCATCGCCCGGGCTGAGGACAATGCCACCGCCTGTTCTGGGGCTGTCAGTGGTGTCTATGTCGTCAGTGTCGTCGAAGGTGCGGTGCTTCATGAGAGAGCGGAAGCGCATGTTGCCGAGCTTCCACAACGCCCACTCTGTGAGAGCCGCCTTGTTTCGGTGAATGAAGAACGCACACACCCCGAGGAGCACCAGCGGGATAAATATTCCCAGAAGCCACCAGTAGCTGCAAGACCCAACAAAGTGCACGTGAGATGAAAACGGAGGTAGGTCAGTCCCAGCCCATGGGAGGTTAACGTACGTCGTCGGAGACGGGGTGTCGTCAACCGCGAATTTGAACACGGGTTGGAAGTTAATGTCTATGTACCGGGAGGCGGTGCCAGAATACAGAGCACTTCCGGGATCTGCGAGAGCCCAAACAACATCACCACGTCCCAAACCACGCCACAACGTTACAAATCACGCCACAGGATCCACGGATGTTGACGTCACCGTGGCTTCAGGATGCAGTATCACTGCATTGCGCACAAAAACACGTGCACGAGCACACAGCAGCTACAGCAACAACGTACCGCGGACAGCTTCCCAAGTAGTTTCGGCCAAACTATCTGCAGTGGGTCCCGAATCCGCAGCAAGCAACACGAACGTGTAGTACGATTCGGTAGCACTTTGGGCCTGCACGTCCCTCACCACCATGCGTGTGGTTGGAATATCCAACACGTTGGGTCCGCACATGTCCGCGATGAAGTCGTCCGCAAACTGGGCCCCATCGGGTGAGCTCAACAGCAAGTCTTCCTCGGCTTTCATCACCAACACCGTGACCACAACACTGTCGTCCGCAGCTAACGCATCACCGTTCGCACTAATGGCGACTGTGGCGTTGTCTCCGACACTGGAGCCTGGTGAGGGGCTATGCAGGTACACAAGGAAGGCCTCCACACCCTCCGGCTGCGTGTCGCCGATGATGTCGATCTGCAAGGGGGGGGAGAGAGAACCGCACATGCGCAGCAACGAGACAACGAACAACATGAGCACACATGAGCACGCATGTGGACAGGAACCAGAAGCATGCGAGACAATCCCACGTACCGCAATGGACTTTGACTGACCGTCACCTGACGCCCACAGCAACTGGCCTGCTGTGGGAAGGTAGTCTTGGTGCGCATGAGCAGATACCTGGATCCCACAAGAAGCATGCACACCACACGCCGTTGAGCAAGTGCGCACATGTGTTGATTGGTTGGTTGGTTGCGCGTGCACAACCTGCCACGTACGTCCTGGGTGGAGTACGATACATACACCTCCCCGTGTGAGCTTCCGCCACGTGTCACATTGAGGACGATTGTTCCTGCATCTTCTTGCGTGCGCACGTAGTTCTTGGCAAACTGAGCGAGGGGCACACACAGGTTGATATTGCACCACAGCGCACGCCAGGACCAGGCCATCCGACATGCCCCCACCTGAAAGGAAGCGGCTCCATCAAGTGGGTCGTCCACAGCCTTGGAGCAATAGATGCCACTCCATGGCCCCTGACAGTGGCACACGCCATTGGAGTCGCACGAGCCATGGTTGTAGCAATTGTTCGGGCAGTACACCTCGTCACATGCCGCCCCTTTGTACGGAGCACTGCCACACGTGCGCGCCATCGATAAGTCCTTGACCAGGGCGAACGATCACACACACACACACACACACACACACACACACATACACACACACACATACACAACGTCGACTCACTTGCACTTGCACGCGCCGTCAGTGCCACAACTTCCATGGCCGGAGCACACGGCCCCAGCGCCAGAAGGGCACGCGTTCGCACAGTCGGCTCCCCAATAACCAAGATCACAATTGCATTGTCCCGTCGCTGGGTCGCAGGTTCCGTGGTTCTGTCCCACGGCACCACAGGAAGAAAGAAAAATAAGCACGGCAACCCACACAACGAACAGGTCTCGACAAGGGGCGTAGCCTACCGAGCAAGGAGTGTTGGCTCCGCCATTGCATTCGTCCGCGCAGGTGTCCCCATAGTACCCGATCGAGCACACACACTGCCCGTTGTTGTTGCATGTACCATGCTGGTTACAGGGGGTCGCCGCGCCACCTGGGCACTCTGACTCGCACGCGGTGCCGTAGTAGCCCCAGTTGCATTGACACTGTCCGAGAGAGTCGCATGTTCCGTGGCCGCCGCACACCGAGTTGTTTGCGACTGGGCACACGATTTCACACGCCGAGCCCGTGTAACCGTTGTCACAAACACACAAGTTGCTCGTGGTGCATCGCCCGTGGTTGTTGCAGGGGGTGGCAGCAGAGCCAGGGCATTCCTGGTGTTGCATGGACAAAGAAAGTGAATGGCAGTGGAAGAAGGGAAAGGGAAAAAAAATTCGGCTCTGCGGACAACGTTCGTGGACACACATACACACAACACAGATACAACAAGCAACGAACACCAACTCACCTGGTCACACAAAGCACCACTCCATCCGTGCACGCACACACAGTGGCCCATTGCATCGCACGTGCCGGTCGCAGAATGCCCCGAGCAAGGGTCCGCTGTGCTACTTGGACACGCTGCACGGAACACCACCCGACAAGGAAACAAACAAGCAGCAACACCACAACACAAACCACACGTCAATGTGCACGGACGTCGCACAAGCAACATCACATCGGGAAGGGGAAAATAGGCGCAGCGTACCGCTTTCGCATGCAGATCCGTAGAAGCCGGAGTCACAAAGACACGTCCCCTCGTCCGTGCACAAGCCATGGTTCGAGCACGTCGTGGCACACCCAGTGCCCTACACCAACCGACACGGAACAGACTGTGAGACTCATCGCTCATGCAGACAAGCGAAGCAAGTGGCAGCGGCAACGCTAGTGTGTACCTCCACACAATCAGTGGATCCTGGGCATGTGCTAGAACAAGCGACGCCCCAATAGCCTTTCTCACTGCACGTGCAGTTGGTGCCGTGCTCTTGACAAGTGCCAGTGTGCTGACAGGTGTCACCAGTGAAGCCAGGGAGGCATACACAGAGCCCAGTCTCGGTGGAACACTGGCCATGGTCGCTACCAGAGCATACCGAGCCACCCAAACCTAGCCACAATCACACCGACACACCAACAACACCGCATGTGAAACAACACGTCGTCCACGGCCACAGCATGGCCCCCACGTGGAGACAAGTGTGAACATGAGCACAGCGTACCAATAGGGCACAACCGAGAGCACAAAGGACCCCAGTACCCTGCATCACACTGACAAGTACCACCACGAGTGCACACCCCGTTGCCGGAGCAGGTAGTGCCACCAGCATCTGCACATCACGAAAGCAAGTGTTGAGGGTCGCCCACACGGACATCACATGTGCGGACTACAACTGCCGAAGGCCCACACACTGAAACAAACAAAACAAACAATAGCTGCTGCACGCACCCACAGGGCAGAGTTTGCTACAGTTCGCTCCAGTATACAGCGCCTCGCACACGCAGTGACTCGCGGCGTCGCACGTTCCATGACCCTGCAAACCGCCAGAGTCAAAACTTGACAGCTCGAGTTGCCGCCAGTCAAACGACGAACCGAGCAGTCTTGGGCACAGGAAACATAGGTGAGCATCACCGTATTGTTTGTCCAAGACTCGCCATCAAGCGACACCTGAACCGCGTCAACCACTAACAACAAAACGGAACAATCAGAGGAACAACCGACAGCCCCCTAACACTGCCTTCACTCACTCCCCTACGTACGCGTGTCACCCTCAGCAACCACTCGAGCAGGGGGCGTGCAGCGAAGTGCATTGTTCGAAATGAGCTCCGCGTCCACGACTGTGGTGCCAAATCGACACTTCATGTGCGGGGTGTTGACAAAATAGCCACCCGTCACAATCACCGGCGACGGGGCAGATGCTTGCACGAAGGTCGGCTCCACGGAGTGAAGGGAGTAGTGAATCTCACGCGCACACGTCGTCTCCGTGCATGTGTCACAGCAGGACTTACAGTCGCACTGTGAACGGCAGTTGCTCTCGTAGCAACAGTGGCAGACGGGTGTGCACCAGCACCTGAGAACACCCATCCGTGCGAGTCACACCACACACATTTCGCCATACAAAGCCCAACCTACACACAGCCAGCACAAGACACACCCGTCATCGGGGCATGCGTCAAAATCACAGTCACTCCACAACTTTGATTCGCACTCGCACGTATGGCACGTCTCACTGACACGCAGTGTCACACCCGTGCAAAGACCCGCACGAAGTGAGTTGCCGCGAAGCTCACCGCATCACCATGCAGCGTGCTATGGGCTGTCCCGCGCGCGCCACAACCGCACTCAGCGCCACTCACCAGTCACATAGATGGCAGTTGCAGTCGAAAGTTCTCGTGGAGAACTCAGTGCAGAAGCTGGCTTCCGCGGACGAAATGGGGAGCAGCGCAGCAAACACCAGAGTCGCCAAGCCAAGTGCACCGAAGAAGAGCGAGCCCCGTGCGCTGCAACGCATCGTGACCCGCATGCACTAGTACCACAGCACTCTTATGCCCGGGATTGAATCTGTCTGCGGTTTCCAGTACCCCTGGCGTGTGGTCTTTGAAAGTGCGTGGAAGATGCGCGAACACGAGCTGCTCCTCAAGGCCAAGCACACCATTTTCAAGATTGAAATGTGGTGGAATTTGACGAATTTGAAGCTGCGAGCGCTGGCCAGCTGGGTTGCATTTGAAACCCCGTTGCAGTTACGGATACACACACCTTCAGAATGATGTGAGATCGACAGCTGGTGAGACTGTTGCTTTAGTTCAGCCAAACGCAGCCATTTTGGCAGGGCCTTGTGTGCACCAATGGTGTAAGTGTGCTGGCAGCGGCAAATTGCTGCGCACAGTCGAACCTTGCCGTCGGCAAGTTGCCGAACCACCAGTGCTGGACTGTGCTGCCAAACTCTGTGCCGGATATGGTAGCGTGGAAGGTGATGAACGCATGGGCTACGGGCGACCAGTCTGCGGGGCGAGTGCTTGTGCCATATCTAAGACACATGTATCCTTCAAAACTGCAAGTGGGGTGATGAAGAATGTTCCTTTTTGTAGGCTCGGCTCGCACAGACTGCTAGCTGTGAACAAACCCACATTTGAGCGTGCCAAGAACCAACACTTTCAAGTTGCAAAGAGCGCATTCAACGCTTGTGATGCTTCGTCGCACCCCGCCCAGTTCTGCCAGCGTCAGTGCGGTCAGCAGCACGCCTTCTTCGCGTGCCAGCCAGAGAGCCGCAAGGGCCGTGAATCCGACGAGGTGTGCAGGCTCTCCTCAAAGCAAACGACCTCGCGCGGCCATATCCCTCACGTTTGGGGATTGTGCGGAGAACCATGTCGGAATGCAAGTGCTCGGAGACGTGGCGTCGGAAGGTTTCACCCACGCTGATCTGCAGGAGGCCGCCAAAGCCTGGCAGGAGCTAGGATGCGCCACGGAGCTGATTGCCCTCCATACCCACATCGAAAGCGCCCCTCCTGCGTATGTGCTGGTTGTCAGACGCGGTGCACAAGCGTTACTTCACTCGGCGTCTTCGCCCCGCACCACTGCTGATGATCTGTTTGAAGAGCAGCTGGCGCTGCCTGTTGACAAGAACGCGTTCATGAAAGGCCGTGTGGTGAACAAACGAGCTCGATACAACCTATGCTTTGGACCAGATGCCCAAGAGCCAAACTACAAGCTCAAACGTGGGCGCATCGTGGCTTTTCGCGACGTGCCAGTGCTCCGCTCCATTCGGGATCGGTTGCAGAGCGTGCTAGGCCCCAAAGGCGACAGCCTCATGTGCGAACTCAACCTGTACTACGATCCCAGCGTGTGCGGCATAGGGTTTCATGGCGACACAGAGCGTCGCAAGGTTGTATGCGTTCGATTGGGCGCCTCTATTCCACTGCACTATCGATGGTTCCTGCACTGCAGGCCGGTAGGCGAACCGGTTTCGCTGTCCATGCACCATGGGGACATGTATGTGACGGATGAGAAAGCCGTCGGGTTTGATTGGCGGCGACGAAGTGTGCTAACGCTGCGCCATGCTGCGGGGGCTCCAAAGTTCTTGGCGGTGAAGCGCCCACCGTACTCCTGCAAGCTGAACAGGAGGGCTGCGCACACACCCAGCGATGCACGCAAGGAGGGAAAAAAGAAGAAACGAGGATCGTCTGGGCGCAGGCCAGCGGAGAAAATTGTCACGAAGAAGAAGAAGCAAAGGACAACTTCATGTTCGAGTGTGACTGCTGTGGAAGGTTGCAACGCAGGTGCCCATACGAGTTGTGGTCATGTTCAGTAAGACAGTCATGAGTTTTTGCTTTACACATGCACTCGAACCCCCAGTCGCCCTCGCAGCATTGGGGGCGCACAGATAGACTGCACAAGAAAGTGGCAGAGTTCCGACAAGCACGCTCACCGTACAACAGCACCAACCCCGTGTCGGCAGTTGCGACGAAGAGTGTGCACGTGGGTGATTGTGCTCTGCGAAGATTCACTGTTTCCCCGCTGTAGGTTCTGAGTGCTGAATGTTCTCCGCCGGCATTTCTTTGTGAGTGCTTTCCCTTTCTTTCGACCGGAGGTGTTCAGTACTGTACTGTAGTTGCTCTGTGCATGTTGGGATTCGCATAGTCGCACGAGCATTGACCCAGCAAAAGCACGCCTGCACGGTAGCACAAAACCAAACAAAAGGCTGTCGTACTCGCCGTCATAGCGACCATGAAGCGCTTGATGGTACTCCTGCAACATGCTCCACGAATGAATGGAAACATCGACAGCCACCAAGCCCTAGGAATCGGGGAGTCCGGGACGAATTTTGGGTGAAAAATCAAATTTCGAGCCGACAGTGTCCGACACACACTTCTCACACACCACATGCACACGGACGGCGTGATGTCGTCTCGCTGCTGCAGCAGTCCATCCGATGAGTTGTGTGTGTCTCTACATCTGGTGGCAGTGTCGCCACGCCTCCGGCCTCACACCGTTCGGTCGTGCTGGCTGAGTATGCCGGGCGCTTGCGCGGAGCGCGGTGCACCTGCGGGCTTTGGCACCGAGACACCAGCCAAGGCACCACTTTCCAAGCGTGCCCGGCGTCAGCGGGCCATGAAGGAACTCGCTCGTTACATCGCTTGCGCGTCTCGCAAGCACAACACAAGTTGTGGTGAGGTCGATACCGCGAAGTGTACGTCGCACGATGACGCTGGGTGCTGGTTGCATGTTGGCTCAGACACTTGGGAATTGTCCCCGGTGGCACACTTGCAGTCGCGGATGCCCGCCGCCAGTACGATACTCTTGTTCAATCGTTGGACTTTTCAGTGGGGAATGCCTTGGCGAAGTCCGAAAGGTAAGTGTATAGAGCGAAGGACTGGTGCCGTGCTGTGGATTGAGGTGAACTGCTTGCCGTGTCCAGCACAGTGGGTGTTGCACAAGGCGAGTCAACATTCACGTACGGCGAGGTCACCTTCGATGCGTTTGCTTCAACTGTTGAGAAGGTGTGCAGCAGTTGCTGTTGTGGTTGTCTTGCGCTCTGTTTCTCTCTCTTCTTCGTTGTTTTGCACTGGCACATCACGCGTGTCTCCGGGATTCACTTCCAGGTGAAGCAGTTTGGTGGCCTGCAGACACCTGGCGGGACATTCTACGATGTAGGATCCGGGACAGGGAAATGTGTGCGTAGGAAAGAGAAAGACCACCACCCATGAACCTTTCTGCAACTCTTCTTGTGATCATTCACGGTGTGCTTTCCCATGGTGCTGGTTTGCTGGTGCGAGCAACAGACCGTGGCAGCGGCCTTGCTTCATCCGTTTGACGAGTGCAAAGGCATTGAGGTTCGTGAATGCTGACGCTTGCACCCTGCTAGTAGTGTGATGCATGTCTGCTTCTCAGCTCCTGGAAGGCCTGTTCCAAGCATCCGTGCAACTGGGCAAGGCGTGGCGCGATGGGGTACGCAACGCTGTAACATTGCCCGTGCTTACAATCTTCGGTTTGCTGATGCACTTGCTTGCTTGTCTTGTCTTTTGCACCTCAGCACCCAGACGCAACTTCTCGTACGGTGCCATGTGTTTAGGGGGGCTTGTACGACATCCTCATCTGTGGGGTTGGTGATGACCACAGGTGTTGCGTTTGAGCTCGGAGATCTAACGCAGCAGGTGGCATGGACACAGTCCCGGTTTTGGTTTGCGAACACCACTTGCTTTGACAAACAGGTTACTTCTGTGGTCGGTGCGCGTCACGTATGATGCTGGCTGTGCTGACGCCACGATGCTGTTGCAGCTTATGGCACAGCTGGATGAATGTGCCAAAGCGTCGCCAATCGGGACGTTTGCGGTCACGGTTTCGAAACGCCTTCAACACCCAGGTTGGACGTTGCTGGACCGTCACAGTTACACCATGTCCTGGGGTTAGTGTCTACGCGCCGCGTTTTCATGGTTGCGGCGGGGGTGCGTGGTGCTCATTGTTCTGATGGCGTGTCAAATTTTCAGGTCCCGGAACGGTGTACCTGTACAAGAAAGAAGCCTAGCTACCACTATCTGAACGAGAGCCTCGGTTTTCTAGTCCGTCTTCGTCTCTCCTCCAGCTTTCGATTTCTTTCCTTTCTTCTTCCCCTTGCCCTTCTTGGCTTTCTTTCCTTTCTTCTTCTTTCCGGTGTTCGAGATTCCTTCTTGTGGTGCTGCTGATCGCCGTGCGGTCAGTCGGCGGCGGAGTTCTTGCTCGTACATCACACGCGCTTCCTCTTCCGTGAACTGTCGACCATTTCTACGCTCCAGCTCGTCGAGCCGTTCGAAAAAGTACTCATTCATGGCATCTGCCTCGGCATGCAGCTCTGCGTCAGTGGGCCGACTGCTAATACCGTGGCTGTGGCTGTGGCTGTGATCACCGTGGCTATGGCTATGGCTGTGGCTGTGGTCGCCATGGCCGTGGCTGTGGTCGCCATGGCTGTGGCTGTGGCCGTGGTCCATATGCACAGGGCCGGACGGCCTCGCAACATCCTCAGCGTCGCTCCAGTCCTCATCCGAGCCGCTGTCTCTGTACCTGCACACGTGTCCATGTCAACGCCGGCACCTCACAAGACCAAGTGACAGCTGTTACTCTGGCGGCCACCTCCAACGTACTGTCCCGCATGTGGCACCGCTTGCCCGGCCTGCAAACGTGATTGAACCAAACGCCGGTGCTCCTTCACGAGAGGGTCCCGGGGATCAAATGCATCTGGGTCGTCGTCAGGAGAGTAGTGGTACTGAGCTTCAATTGGCATGGCTGTGGGTAGGAACCAGTTGGGGCCGAAGGGTTCTCCGAACGTTTGCACCAGCCCCTTCCACAACGGAATCTGCACCAGCGCGCAGGTGAGAACCACCCACATGGCACGCCCGACACATCCCTCGAACACACCTCTTCTTCATCCCACATCTTCAACGCTTCGATACCAGTCGTGTTCGTTACAATCCCCTCCCACTGAGACACACAGGTGCACGTCACGGGCGAAAACCAACGTGCATGCCCCCCGACCCAAAGCGCGTACCTGGTCACTTGCCATGGAACCAACAAAGATGGCAAAGAATACGGAGAAGATGATGGCCACAAGCGACAGCACGTTTTCCAACGAAGCCAGGGGCCCACACTGCAGTCCATCAGATCCGAAAGACCCCACGAGTGCAACCACACGAGCGTGAGCAACAGGATCTCCCATCACACCCAATTCGTTTAAGTCCTCACCTCAGTACCACGGAGACAGCCAACCAACCGCCATGTCATCAAAACGAATGCATACGTGGCACCGACGAAGACGTAAAACAGGAACTGCAGGAAAAACTTGAGGTTGTTTTGTCCAACACAGTTGTTCACCCACCTGCCGGGAAGTCGTGACACAACACCGCACACATGACCAACAACATCGGCGCAGGTGGTTCACAATTCCACACCCCCACGCACGGGCAATGGTGGTCCATCTTGTTGATGCAACGGTGGCAAATGCTACAGTGGTGTGCGCGGGGAGGCTTCAGACATTGACACTTGCTGCAGACCAACCTGGGCGTGAGCTCCACCGCGCTTGTGCCAAAGCAGGCAACACCACAACACTTGAACGTACTTGCAAAACCGGCGGGGTGGAAGCATGAGAAGGTTAACGTCTTCAGTGGGAGGGCGCACAGCATCTTCCTCGAGTGCCTGAGTCGGTCGGTGTGCCTGGTTAGACTGGCGACAACAACACAACCACGCAGGTGCCACACACCGTGTGCTGCTTTACGCTGCCCGGATCCGAGCAGACGGCCGCAAGGTGGGCGATGCAGATCATAAAGATGATTGCTTGGAACACTACCGCGTGGAGCATACCCAGAGGGGACCAATGAAACCATGGCTCCAGGATGTGGAACTGGATGCAGTAGTCTGTGAACCACACCACCCCCCATGTCTGCGCACGCACCACACAACGGCGGGTGTGAGGTGGCATGAGCGGCAGGGAGCACGACACACCACCACTGAAGGAGAACGAACAATGACGAAGCACAACAGACCGCAGGGGTCCCAGTAGATGCACCACATCGTAGATCCCAGCGCACGCGCGACCTGGCTTGCAGGTTGTTCCACACGCAGCACACAAAAAGCGGCGGTGACGTTCATCCGTGGTGAAGATGCTACTGTTCATTGTGGGTGTCAAAATTACACTGTCAAAATCTCCCCCCCATCTATGACACCTTGGTTGGGGCGTGCCGCACAGCGTGCTTTTGTGAAGCGGACCGGTCGAGGGTGTGCGAACATAGCACACTGTCAACAGCGGCGGTGGGCTGATGAGACGAAGGGTGCCTGATGTGTAGTTGGATCATGTGGAGCTTTGCAGGGGTGATCTGGTGGCTGCTTGCGGCAGGTTGTGCCATCGTGTGCACGTCTCTGGTAGCTGGACTCGGCGCCGTGCTGAAGCTTCGTAAGCCTGAGCGCCATGCCCGATGCAATGCGTGGGGTAACATCGGAGTTACGTTGATGGCAGCCCTTCTGCCTTGGGGGCTTGTGCGCATGGATGTGGTCTCGGAGTGGCCCGTCCCTGGAGTGGTGCTGTGCGGACTGTGTTGGGCTTTTGCATTGCTGCTCATGTACAGCCGGGCGCTGGACTGGAACATTTGGTGAGTCCATACCACCACGAGCTTCACCACTGTTGGGGTCCTTGAGCAGGAGTTGTGGTGTTTCACGTTGGCTTTCCTTGCCTTCCGTCTGATCGTCGCAGGCCCAACGAGAGTGCCGTGGATGCCCGAGGCAAGGTTGTTCTGGTCACGGGTGGTGAGTCCTGCGCATGCCATGCCAAGCTGCCGTGATGAAACTAGCTCAACATGACAATATGCACAGCTTCCAGAGGTCTGGGATATCACACGGCCATGCTGTTGGCGCGCAAGAACGCCCAAGTGGTCCTTGCATGTCGGAGCGCTGCCAGGGGCACCGCCGCTGTCAAGCGAATCAACGCCGCGGTGGGCCGAACTGCCGCAAGCTACGTCCATCTAGACTTGTGCTCTCTCGAGGTACGGTCGTCTTTGGGGGGGGGGGGGGGGGGGCCTGTGCC
>Ga0213833_1001875_pt1 | contig 14259 bp, 23 predicted proteins | sample SWATP21_FD_160575 | JGI IMG/M metagenome (GOLD analysis project Ga0213833, IMG submission 160575) | Coastal seawater microbial communities from Marineland, Florida, United States - SWA TP2 #1 | ecosystem: Environmental > Aquatic > Marine > Coastal | place: USA: Florida | collected 2016-08-14
ACACACACACACACACACACACACACACACACACACACACACACACACACACACACACACACACACACACACACACACACACACAAGCATGGATCGTCCTTAATGCGCGGTGCCATAGGAGCGACGAGGAACAACACATACTTAGATGCTTCGGCCATAACATGCCATAGCACGGTGGATCAATGTATGGATGCGCACAAGCAGCAGACACTGCAAGGTACTCCGCCACAAGCAAAGCAGCCGCCAGAAGAAGTCCACGCTTCGTGACCCGCTCTCGGTATGTCTGCGAGCATCACAAGCGTGAGCAAGGAGCACGCAGCAGCCGCCACGCCACACCAACGCACTAATTGCTTGGGCTTTGGCTTCGGAGGTGGTGGAGGAGGTGCCTCCACCTCCGACTCAGAGCCACTGCTTTCGGTGCCAGAGTCTGTCGCCGTCTCGTACTCGCTTTCTGCAGCGAGAACAACGTGACAACTCAACGACCACCACATTCCACGTTTGTTGCGCCAACCACCAACATGTGCACAACACACTCAACGCTACGCCACACAACACGCAGCCCGCAGGGAGCCGGGACCCACCTGAGCCGGACTCACTCTCACTTTCATCCTTGCCGGGGGCTGAGCATCCGCACAGTTCCCGCAAACACCACAACACCAAGTCAACCCCACTGGAAATGCAGAGGGCGCTCACCACCCATGCATATGATGAACACGCAGGACACGCACCTCGCCTCGTGGCCATTCTGCGCTGATGGCGTGAGGTCGCGCGGTTGTTGCCACCACCACACGACGCCGTTCACACACGCACACTCCAACCAGGCGTTGGCAACTGCCTGGCCAGGCGATCACTGGACACGCCACACCCACTCCAAACCAGTGCGCACTTGTATGCACACGACCCACCAGCACGGTAGAACCACCGCAACAAGACCACGTTGTGTACCGCCCGCGAACACGCGTGGCAGCTGCACCCGCTTCCGTGCTGCACTGTCACAGCTGAGTTTCTGAAATCAGAAAAAATGTTTGCGGCAAAAAAAGATTGGGCAACTTGGGACTTGGGTACTGCCCAGTCGACATGACCCAAAGACTTGTTCTTGCTTCGTAGAAAACAAAAGGAATAGAACAACGATTCCAAGGAGAGCACTATGCAACCGAGTGCGATCTAGCCTACTCGGGGCCAGTGAATGGCTCGGCATGGTTGCTCACAGAGCTGAACGAGCCAGGCGCAGCAGGCCTGAGAGCACGCCACACCGCGGAGTTGCACATGAAGCCAGACCCGAAGGCAATTTGCCACACCCGATCTCCTTTCTTCATCCCCATGTGGCGCTGGACGTAGTCCAACTCATACCTGTGGCGCCAACAACAGCAGTGCACACCGGTGACACTTGCGCCACACGTCGCAAACGTGCGCTACAACGTACCACACACTGCTGCTGGAGGTGTTGCCGTAGCGGCTCAGGGTCGCTCGAGACGGCGTCATGTCGCGTTTCGTCAGCTGCAAGTTCTTCTCAATCGCATCCAACACAGCACGACCACCGGCATGTATGCAGAAGAATTCAAAGGCCTTTCGAAAGTCGGGGACATAGCTGTTTCCACGCACACCCGCTTAGACAAAGCATGGAAGCGAGCCTCAAAGCAGGACGTACGGTTTTCCAGTCACCAGCCGCTTCTTGGCGGGGGAGTCGGGTGATGGTGGCATGGGCTCGCCAACATTGGCTGGCAAACGGCAGATCGTACGCAAGGCACGTCCCACGATCGGCAGTCGCAGATTGAACAACCACCAGCCCTGAACGAGCTTGCGCATGGCTACACAGAGGGGAACACGGAACCCAGTCACATAGGCTCACGGCACACGACACACAACAAGCAAGTGGGCTGACTCACGCTTGGGAATCGGAAGAGAGCCCGTCGTCAGTTTTCGGCCCACAAGATTCAGGATAAACTTGGCTTGCTCTGACACAGGGAGCACAAGAGGACCCAACCGGGTCATGTTGGATCGAAGTGCGTCGCCGGCAACGATCATGATCCTGCGAGCCAATCGTACACCAAGCACTCCCGAAGAGTCCTGTACCACCCACAACCAAACCACATAGCACTTAGCACACACAGGACGTCATCAATCGTGCTACAGCTGCCTACCTCGCATTGGTACACGGAGGTGTACGCTTCGTCATCGCGACCAGTGTGGGTGCGCACGACGTGGCTCAGCTCAAACTTGGCACGCTTTGCTAAACTGCGACGATTCGTCAGCAAAACTGCCGAGCATCCGACGCGGAAAATACAGTTGCTGATCATCATGGAGCGCTCGTTGCCGAGATACCAGTTCTGCGTCATGGACTCCATGCTGACAATCAAAGCGACGCTGTTCTTGCGAGTGCTGTGCGCAACAGCGTGTGAAAATGGGGCTAGTAACGGCTGCAGCAACACAATCCACTCACTTCAACACTCGAGACGCCAAATCAACCCCAATGACACCGGCACTGCAACCCATGCCACCAAGGCTGTAGTTCAGAATGTCACTTCGCATCTTGAAGTGGTTCACCAGCTGATGGCATGGACACGGTCTCGTCAGTCGCGCCCAGGGCATTCAAACATACGCTGCAGGCGACGTACAATGGAGGAAAGAGAGGGTGTGGGCGAAAACAAGCTGCAGTTGACAACGACAACGTCGATATCCTGCGGTTTGACACCAGTTTGTCGCAACACCTTCTCCACAGCACCAACCATCACAGTCTTGGCTTCGTGTCGTGCCTTTTTCATCGTCAAATCCACCTTATCCTCCATGATCGCTGTTTCAAGCAAACATGTAAGCGATTATACGATGGCCACCGACGCTTGCTTCTCGCACCTGGCGGAAATGATGTTGTGGTTCCCAGTGTTGACGATTTCACGATCCTGTCTTGGAAGCTCAGAGACTCCTCCGTGAAGGCGCCAGTGATGTTGTTCTGACGATGGAAGCGCTCCTGATCGCAGTTCCAGTCCGGGGGACACTCAAATACAGCAAAGTCCAACAGATAGACGCGGGCAGGTGACAACGTCAGCACCACTGTTGTGAATACCACAGACACAACGAGCAGCGCAATGACGGCTTCGGCATTGCCGCTGGCCGTGAAGAACGCGACAGTGGAAGCGTACACCAAGCGCGCAGATGTCTCCAACTGCACAATCAAAACCATCCAGTGAGTACCGGTGCTTGTCTTAACACTGGAAGGGACGCGGGTGCTTGATAGCGGACTTACCTCGCGCAGTCCCTGCTCCTTGTACGATTCGAACAGCAAGAACGCACCGTACGCCAGGAGAGGGCCCCAGATCACAAAGAACGGAAATCGCGACGAGGTATACCCCTTGCCAAGGTCGCTTGATTCTACATCCGTGGCAAACACATGCGCACGGTTCTCCTTGGCCCAGCGGTCAGGCTCGCCCGCCGCAATCGCGGCTGCGGCGGCACGCGACTGTTTCGTCGGCGTGACGTGGATTGGAGTGACGTCATCACCCGACGGTGCCGCCTGGTTGGGTGTGGTAGGTCGCATGGTCGGACCACAGCAAAGCGGGGGGGGGGCTCAACACACCTGTGCGGGCCCGGCGGCGATTCCGGACTACAACAACACAGCCGTAGGAGCTGGTGACGCACTCGCACGTCGTCAGTGCGTGCAAAACGAAAACGACGCAGACGTCCCATCACTTTTTCACAATTCAGCAAGTAGCATATGTCAATCATTGTTCGTGTTTGTCTAACACTAACCTACACATGATTCATCTGGCGTGTTCACATGGCGGAAGTGTCGGCGACGAGCTCCAGGGTCGTGTCGTCGGAGATAGCACAGTCAACCAAGGTGGAGGTGGGGTCAAGCACCACGCCATCAAGCACGAGCCCGGCGCGTGGTCCACCTCGCAGTTCCTTCAACCCATTGGCAACCCCCAACACGTCACCAACAGTGCCAGTGGGCATGACGCTCAGAGACACAGTTGTGCCGGCCGAGTCGGTCACAAACACATTGATGTCCCCCCGAGACGCCCCTTTGGGCGCAGATTCGTCGGAGCCCTTTGCTGCGGTAGCGGGGGCTTGTGGGAAACGGTCGTAGCGCACACGCATTGGGCGGTCGCCACACATAGTTCCGTTCAGGTTGTCTGACGGACCACACCCACACGCACCCACAAAGCTGAGCGGCCTGTGCATGCCTGGCAACAGCTTGCAGTTGAGTTGACGTACCAAGAGCTTGCTTGGCACCCCAATCATCCGCGAATCGCACAATCGCAACGCCACGTGGCAGCCCCTTGCGGTTCTTCAGAGCTTCACAACGAGTCACAGTTCCTGTGCACGCGTGTTTGATGACGTCCGGGCTGCCATGGAGCACCGCCCAGACAACAGTGACGATACATACCCCACACTTCAAACATGGGACGCAACTCCTCGCTGGTGGTGGACCAGGGAAGATTCTCCACCCACAATTGAGAGCTTGGCACGGGAGCTGCTGCGACACTCGCACGATGTTGGCCTTCCATATGTTGCTTCACGCACAGCGACACCTTCAGCCTACGTACGTGGGGGCGTCGGTGTGGGTGCCGAGGATGGGACAGCACTAGCATCCGTCTTGAACGTATCAATGAACTCGTTGAGCATGTCACGCATCTGGACCCAGCCACTGCACGTTGCACCAACGTTAGTTACGCTCGCCACATTGCATCCACACCAGCTGCAGAGCGAACCAGGCGCGCACCTTTCTGGAATGATCACGGTTGTGCGCTTGGCGCGATTCACCTCTGCGATCATCAAGTAGCGCCCACGAGCATTGTGGCGCACATTGAAGTACAGGCGCTTGCGCTCCACCACAAGCGGGCGCGTGTCAAGCTCCTGTACGTGCACCCTTTCAGTGACCACAACGGTTCAGACACACTGCATTGATGCGTACCTCCCCGGAACGCCCAGACCCCGCCCCAGCACCACGCCCCGCACCCCGTCCTGCACCTGCACTCGCACCAGAGCTCATGTTGATGTGTTCTCGTCGCAATAGCCTCCACCCACCTGCTAAACCTGGGAACACACGAAAGATCAAAATGATGGGTATATATGTGGTGATTTGTGGCTACCGACGTAGCGGCGAGCCCGCCCCCATGTGACGTTGAAGACTTACGTGGAGACGAACCGGCACGTGATACCCATCACCGCCAATCTGACTCGGGGCGACGTAACCGGCGTGGACGCAGACGTGAAATCCCACGACTTCGACGCGGTGGGGTTCGTGGAGAGGAATGGCAACAGCGTTATGCCGGTTAGTCACCACGTGCATGTAAGTCTGCAATGTCACATGACGATATGCAAGTGTGAAGCAATACCGAGGAAGCAAGCCGGCCAAAGGCCCCAACGAAGAAGATGGGTAGAAGAATCCAAACTCCCACGACATATCAACCTCCAGCGGCAATCCGATCCCAAGCCACACGATCGTCGGGGTCATCGTCGGGGGCAAGCATTAGGATCGCAGAAACAACCCGAGGACGGGAAGACTCATGGGCATGCGTTGGAGTTGTAGCAGTGCCTTGCCACAACACCCGATCCCTCTCCGGTACATGTTGGCAAAACGTGCGGCGTCCGGCAACCACTTGTCAGCTTGCTGTTGCGCGCGACGCCGCACGTACGAGTACACAACGATAGCCTCTGGCAGAAATGTGATACGAGTCGTATCATACGACACATGATGACCACGGTCGGCACCGTGCCTCCGCCGTAAGCAATGGAGCATGTTGTCTCGCCTGACTCCACAAGGTGGTCGCATAGAGACTGTTTCTGAGACGCGGTCAGATCGGAGTCCGGCAGCAAGTGAACACCGCTGCGGGTCCGGTCCACAACGTGATACTGTTGGTGTGGAGTTTGCTCTTCCACACAGACTCCGGACGACGGGATCCACGTACATCCCGCGCGGCACTTGTCAGCCACATTATAGTCGAACGTCGAGCACGAGCACGAAATGCCACTGGTGTAGAGGGAGCATGCGTCACCTGCAGCCGCCTGATACACGGACACCACCACTACCAAGAAGGGTCACCATGAGCGCCGGGCATGTGGGTTGTGAAGTGTAGTCCTTAAATTCCGCGGATTCGGAACTTCCGAAACGGAAGGGTTGTGCCAAGATCCGGATCGCTTGAGTGGTGCCCTCCAAGCAAGGCACCATGTCTGCAGGTTTTCGCCCGTTCAAGTTTCATCCACGGGTGAAGTCAGATGGATCTGCACCCTCCCTCATCACCCATGTGCGGGCTTTTGTGATTGACTCCAAGGAAACGTCAGGTGGCGGTGCGGACTGTCATTCGCATGTTGGTACCGCAGCATTGTAAACCGCATGGTGGCTGTACTATGAGACTAGCGCCTGGCAATACCACGCACTAGCTAACAAAGCATGGAGTGCTCGTTGTGTGCTGGCGTGGTGGGATTAGTATCGCTACTCCTACTCGTGGCTTGTGGCTGGCTGTGCTCCCAGGCTACTGGACACTGGTCTACCGAACGAGCTCGAGGAGCCGACGGACTCCGCCGGACGGAGCCGAAGACATGGGCTTGAGTCAATCGACATGGATTCATGCACGTACCATCAAAGCAACGCAACCACAAAATGCTCTGTGCAAACGTGGTCCATGGAAACCAAGCTCCAGAAGATTACACAGAGGAGCCACGAAGTCATGAACACACAAAAGCACACGCACACCAAGACACAACACGACCAAGCTGTCTGTCTACCGCTGCATCTCCCGCCCAAGGCTGTGTGGAATTGCCGATTCCGTTTGGTTGCATCGTGCTTTTTTGTTCTGTGAGTAGCATGTGCATGGCGGTCGAGACATCTTTGCATGATTTGTTTTCCTTTGCAACAAGCACGATAGTCTCTCAGCACCCGTAACCCCAGATCTGAGAGGCATCACAAATGATGTTGGCTGCGTCAACACCACACTGAACCCAGTTGCCCCAGTTGTCCACCATGTTCTCGGCATCGTCGTAAATGTTCTCGGCTTTCGTCAGAATCTCGACCAGCTTGATGGTCTGCGGCAGCGACACGAGTGGGTTACGACCAAGAGAAGGAGCAAACACATCGAGGCCACACAGCGCAGGCACTGACAACAACCAAACCCACCTCGCCAATCACATTGTCCAGATCCGCCACGATACCGCCAACACGCTCCGCCAAACCGGCCAACTCTTTGCAGTTTCCAAGCATTTGCTCGAACTCGCCCAGTCCGCTCTTCAGGGAATGGAGACCAGCATCAAGGTCAGACTCAGCACCAGAGTGGTTGTCGCTCTCGTACTGCTTGTAAGCAGAGATCATGCTGGTGCCCGCGTGGTAGAAATCGTCGATTCCGATGGCGCCCTCCTCCACACACTGCAAAAGGTCGCTGTTCGGAAATAGCCCTTCCCAGGCGGCCTGTCCAGCAAACACAAACACGCCTTGAACAGGCGTTACCACCCGCAACATTCACGATACGCATTGCGACTACAACCAGGACGAGGACGTACGTTGGCCATACCACACAGGAACTTGGCAGAATCCGAGCTTAAGGCTGAGCACGCACTGGTCGACTCAACACTCAACGTACCCTTCCCCGAAGCTTTCGCGCCACGGAGAGCGGCCTCAGAAGAGGCCAAGGTACCCACTGCCATCAAGCAAACACATACTGCCAGGAAGGAGGTGCGCATTGTGTCGTGGGGACGAGAAGATAGGGTGTGCGCGTGGCAGTTGCGGGCAACCATTGTTGATTTCGCAAAAGTACTCACAACACGGGCTGTTGCAGCAGCTCATGACGGCACTGCTGTGCGCTCTCACATGCCCCACATGCATCCCCAACGAATGCCTGCATGACGAGCCTTCCAAAGAAGCACAAGCGTGTGCACAGCGCATTTCTGCGCACGATTGAACTGGTGCGTTTGCGTGGTGCGAAGTGCTGTTGCCGTCTCTGACGCGTGCCGAATCCCCCAGTTGCACGAGTGGAATGCTGCCATTCAGACAGGGAGCCAGGTCTTCGCCGCGCTTTCGAACGTGGCCACCCGTCTTCCTGTTGTCACTTCGGCGTGTGATGCCACAACGTCCAGTGCTGTCGTAGATGCCGCTGTGGCAGCGTCTTTTCCCGACTTGCCACAGCTGCTGCTCGACAAGCACCTCACGGAAGCAGAGACACAGTTGGCGAACCTCCGACTCATCATGTATGTGATGTGAGGTCACCGTGCGACAGATTGGATTTCACTGTTTCCTTGTTCACTCGATCCCTTTTGGTGGCTGTGCGGCTGTCCCCTGCAGTGAAGAGATGGACGTGCTAATTTTGCGGATCAGCGACGTGCATGACGGCATTTCCTCGGTTTCGGTACGTGGTGTGTGGCCTGTGATGATGCCATGGTGCGGCAGAAAAACGGGTGGGCCGGAACTCACACTACGTACGTAATACTGCTCTGTGTTCTACAGCTGTTGCAGTACGGCGAGCCTGTGGAGGCAGTGTGCGTGCGCAGTGTGCAATTCCCTTTCTCTATGTCGCACATGCTGGAGTTCATTGAAGATGTCCACCGCCTATGCGTTTCGGACCGTCATCGCCGGGCCATGCTTGTGAGTGCGACACAGTACGTTGACACGGCGTCGTTGGCAAAAACGGAAGCCGCTTGGACGCACGCGGGTCCATTCGCCTCGGTGCAGGGACAAGAAGGTCCGATTTGCAGTTGCGTCACGCAACACTTGCGTGTGCCTGTTACCCACCCATTGGTGCTCTTACGCTCTCCTCCCCCCTCTCCTCCCCCTTGTGCTTTTCTTCTTTATATTCTCTGCCCCCCCATGGTGATGTGCGTGATGTGCGTGTCCGTCCTGTTGGCTGTATTAGTTTTCGCCTTGGCTCGTAGTGAACGCGCGCGCCGAGCCTCGAGTCCGCACCCAAACCCACGCGAGACGCCGTCGAGCGCCTCCCCACGCACCCCACGGCCATCCCCACCCTCTGCCTGCCCCAGCAGCAGCGCTAAGGCAAGCAGCAGCAAGAAGAGCAAGAAAAAGAAAAGGAAGAAGAAGAAGCAGCAGCAGCAGCAGCACTAGGCGTAGTGGCGGCAATTTACAATTTGTGTATTCATCAAACTCTTGAACACACGCGCACGACTCGCGCGCGAATGCAGCATTCCTGTGTTGGCGCGGAACTGGCAAACGATGCCGAAGAAAAAGGTGAAGTCGCGTAGGTTCACCTGGCTGGGAGAGCCAACGTATGGCCGGTTGAATCGCCGCCGCGTCGTATTCTACAATGCTTGTCAGGTCCGCGCAAGGTGCTGGCGTGCGGCCTGTGTCGTCTGTACTGAGTTGCTTTTTTTCTCGTCTGTTTCCGTGTTTGCGGGCCGACTGCAGGTGGATCATGACGTGATTCGTGTCGGGTTTGCCGTCGCTGTGGATGGAGGGGACACGGAAGACTACATAGCGTTGGTGTGTGGCGTGTGGGCGCTGCCTGGCGGTGCGGCGAGCACTGTGGTGATGTGTGAGTTGAGTGTCCGCGCCACACACAGGTGCAACGAATGTGGGAGGACCCAGAGAAGCAAACAAGGCATTTCCGCCTCCAGTGGTTTTATCGTCCACGTGATACTGCTGTACCAACAAAACCCACGGGCAAGAACGTGCTGTTCCTGTCGAAGCACACGGATGACAACCTCATTGCTTCCTACACTGGCGCGGCGTTCGTGGAGTTCAAGCCTGGAGCTCCAAGACCCCCACCCCATGTGCCGTGGTTTCAATGTTCACAGCTGTACAACAGCACTTCAGGGACCTTGGCGAAGCTCCGGGCAGCCAAATGTGACGCGCTGCAGCGCGGGCAAAATGGTGTGTAGCTGCCGCCTCGGTCAACGTGTGTTGAGTGCGACGGTGTGCCTGACGCTGCTGCGTGGGTGTGTGGGTGTGTGGGGTGCGGGTGGGGGCGTCATGCGTGCGTGCATGTGTGTGGGGGTGTATCGCTGTTGTTGTTGCCATGCCAGGTGTGGGTGAAGATGCAGACAGTGTGGTGTCGTCCGAATCCGATGAGTCAACGTGTTACGCCGATGACGGCAAGCCCGATGTGCATCTTGTCGACTCCCCTCCTTCTCGCATGCTTGCTCACGATCTACAGACGCTGCCACTTGCACCGTCAATGTCAGAGAAGCTTGACCCACAGCTCCGTCAACCAGACGACATCGTCCACTCCCGCCATGTCCGGGTTGGTGGGCACTTTCAAGCACAAGTGCCGCCCGTCGTGCCTGTGGAACCGGAGAAGCTCCGCGTCTCCTGTGAGCAAGAATGCATGTGGCAACCCCCACGAACACCCCTTTCTGATGTGCACCTCAAGGGGTTCTTAAACACTGCTCGACGAGGCAACGTGGCATTCGTTGCAGGGATGCGGGCTGCTGCTCCACATGATGACCATGGTGGGCTGCTGAAGCCATGCGTGGTTGTCCAGGTAGACGGCGCCCACGTCACAGTCCGGTTCATGGACGGGTCCACTGCACGGTGTCCGCGTGGGCGCGTCGTGCCACATCAGTCCTTGCGCGGTGGGGATCTTGATGAGGCGTTCCGTGTGGTGCGTGCCGGGGTGCATGCGTGTGCTCGCTCGCGCCGTCGTTGTTGGGTTTTGTTGGCGAGAGAGGTGTAACGCGGTTGGTACGCTCACGGCAGCTCATGGACATGGCCTACGATACCAAACGCGCAAGTCAGTCACTATCATCGGGATCCTACCCACAGCGACAGTCGTCTCGGCTGGCTGCTTCTGCGTCGGCGTCACCCGCGTCGAGCACCAGAGGGCATCCCTCTTCATTGGCTTCTTCGTGGTCCATCAAAGAGGAGTTTGCCTTCGCCAAAGGCTTCAACTTGTTCAACACCGACTTTCATCGCATCCAGAAAGTGTTGCTGCATGACAAGGCAGTGGCTGAGCTCACAGCCTACTTCTATGCGCATCAGCTGTGGCCGCAAGTGGTGGCTAGCCAGTTGGTCGCCCCAGCTTCACACGAAACAGACGAGTCCATGGAAGACGCAAATCGATCCCGTCGACGCCGCTCGTCCAAGCCGACCAACAGCCCCTTGTGGTGTTCGATGTGCTGTTCTGAGCGCACGGCGACGGTGCAGTGCTCCTCCCTTCGCTGCAGAAAGGTTATTTGTCGTTCGTGTTACGCTCAGGCTGCCCGCTTGTGGGATCTGCGGTTCGATCCCACGTGGGATGCTGCGACTGGCGGATGCTTTTGGCTGTGCGACACATGTTTGCCGCGTTCTGAGAGCCTCGAGATCATCGAGTCGCCTTGGTTAGACGACGCTGATTCCAGCGTCAGCGGTGGTGGTGTGGGTGCGGGTGCGGGTGCGGGTGCGGGGGCCAAGTCCAGTGACTTAACAGGCGCGCGTCGAAAGCAGGCAGTGAAACGGTCGCGCGAGTGGTACGTGCTCTTCTGGTACCACCGCTTCTCGCTGCCCACGGTGCCTGACCGGGTATTACGTCTGCTGCTTTGAGGCGTCTTTCAAGCTCTCTCTCTCTCTCCCTCCCTCACCCCCTGGTATCCATTGTGTGTGCCGGTGTCTCTTCTTGTCTCAGGCAAACGTCTCTTGTTGTTCCACAAGGCAGCGATGCCGACGAATCGATGTTTGCTGCACTACGGCTCGTGTTCAAGTTCGTGCACTGTTTGCTCCTTGCTCCTTGATGCCCCCCTGTCTCATTTGTGGTGTGGGTTTTGTGGTCCATGGTACACAGGGTCCAGAAACTGTGCTCTCCTCGTGTCTATGCCCTCTTCTTGCGCAGTTTGCAGTCGTTTGACCGCGGTCAAATCTCGTACGTGGAGTTGCGCACCGAAGCCGCGTCCCTGTTCAAAGAGCATCCGGAACTCCTCAGGGTGGGTACCACTGCCCGTCGTTCGCACGCCACTGATTGCATGGCTGGCTGTCTCACCTTGTGTGTGGTTTGGTTTGGTTCAACAGGACTTTTTGTCATTTGCGCACGCCGGGTCGCGCGAAGGCTCGAAAGGTGGCAGTGCAGAGGGATGGGTTGCGCGCCCGAAAAGGATCCGGATGCGGTAGTGTCGCGCTCTTCGCTACTAGCGTGTCCAGTGTTTGTGATGCCAACTGCAAAACTGTTTTATGTCGTGGCGCACGTGTAGTTCCTTCTCCCCCCCACACACACGCACACACACACGCACGCACATACAAGCATTTAGCCCGAAACGCCACGCAGCAGCACAGTCTTGAGCCGCGGGACTCAAGAAATAACGAGGATGAACAACACCACCAAGATGACGATGAGGATGACCACGGTCCAAATGGTGCACGGGTCTGATATGATGCAGGTACGGTGTCAGTTCTCGGTGATGACATGGACAGGGCAGCACACGCAACGTCAACCACCTACCCTTGGTTTTCAACAGCTTCGACATTTGTCGCATGGCGGCGTTCATGGATGCTTGTGCTTCATCCATGTCCCGGTCCAAATCGGTGAGCATACGATCCTGGTGCCGGTGCCAGTCCGTGAGCATCTGTACGCGAACACGAAGCGCACACCACGCTGCACATGCTCAAACACACCTGCTCATCTAGTTCGACGTTGATGCCCTGTGCCATGACACCAAGGTTTTCGACATGGTGACTGATTGCATCCAGGTGTTGGTTCGTTTCTTCTTGCATCATCTGCAACCAACCACAATGAGGGAAACGGACAAACAGCAACTCAAGCTGCACACAAAGAGCAACCAGGTAGGCGCGCGTACAGCTTGTTGTTGCTGTTGATCAGCAATGAATGTGGAGTTCGCAGCAGTGAACCGATTCGATGTATCTCCGGCACCAGTACCATTCTTTCTGCGGTGCAAGAGCTGGAAGCAATCCACAAAGCATGTGGCACAACATGAACTCAAGCTCCAAATACACATCCACAGCAGTCTGCCTGTTGGAGACTGTGCCCACCTGTCGGTTGTCAGCATCCATTTTTCCACGCGTTTTGGCGCTCGTAAGCTCACTTCGCCATTGTTTGAGTGTCTGAGGTATCACCGACAGCATGATTCAGGTTGCTGCCTGTTCATAATCCGGAAGCAAGCAAGCAGCAGTGCGCAAGGGCAACCCACCTGGGTTGTTTCTGCAATGAACTGTTTGCGCGAGGACAATTCAGCCTCCGAAACGTGCAAGAACTTGGCACGTTGACTCTCTACGGCTCTGACAGTGCCACCAAGCTGGGCAGTGTCTTCCAACAGAGTGGACAGCAACTGCTTCAACTCTGCGAAGGCACAAGGACGGTCAAACCTTCTCCCCCCTGTTCGGTAGGGCGCACATGCCACTGTGCTAGCACCTACCAGCCGTCTCTGCGGTGAAGGAGGCATTCTTTGCGGTGTTTGTGTTGTTGAGGTTGTACTGCCAACTGTCGAACTTGACACGGGCTTCGCCAAGGCGACGTGACAGGTCACTGGTGGCAGGGGGCAACACACGAGCACAGAGAGAACGTCACGAACGACTGCGTCACGGCACAAACCCCACAGCAAAGCATCACATCACCACTCACTCCTTGACGAAATGAAAGGGGTCGGCTGATTGAGACATCAGCGGTGTGCCCAGACTGGACATCTACGGGGCGTGCGCACGCCCACACTGCTTCCCTCACACAACTGGAAGTGAGGGTGCAGATCCTCGCAGCACGTCACCGACTCAGTATGGGTTTCACAGAATTAGCGTCCGTTGAAGGCAACAAGCCTGAGTGCGTTGGAAAAGGACGGACAGGCACGTGAAAACAAAGCCGCACGAAGGCAATATGACACACCACCCGCAGTGCCCAAGCTCGCACAGCGACGCCAGCGAGGAGTACACGGGTGTTCAAAGCAATCTTCAACAGCACACAACACTTCCAAGCGCTAGCGTAGCACCATGTACTCACCACCACAGCATACGTTGAGCGAGACGGGGTGCTTGCTGAGGGTGCACTCCACTTCCTACGAGCAGCTGTGAACGCCAACAGACGTAAAACGTATATTCATCAAATAGCGGGTGTCAGTTTTGCGAGCCGATGTGACGGCTTGCTGCTGAGTGCCCACTTGGTCGCAATGGCGAGTGAGGAGTGCAAGTCCGACCTTGGTGACGGGGACGATGTCCTGCTGCGCATTCAGCGCCACACACGATTTCGATATCACTTCGACATGCTCCGTGATACTCTTCGCAACACTGCGTACAGTGTCGGAGTTCGGGTCTGGTGCCAACTGCAGCGCCGCTGTGGAGTCACATGGGAAGACAGGTGCTGCGTCGACATTGGTTGCGGTTCCGGGTTGTTGGTACGCAGTTGTGTG
>Ga0213833_1001876_pt1 | contig 14258 bp, 14 predicted proteins | sample SWATP21_FD_160575 | JGI IMG/M metagenome (GOLD analysis project Ga0213833, IMG submission 160575) | Coastal seawater microbial communities from Marineland, Florida, United States - SWA TP2 #1 | ecosystem: Environmental > Aquatic > Marine > Coastal | place: USA: Florida | collected 2016-08-14
TTGTGGCTGTCCGCCCGACGTCGTGGCGGTTGTCACGACGGCGGCCGTCGCGGCAGCAGCGGGGTTGCTACCACCCGCACCCGCACCCGCACCCGCACCCGCACCCGCACCCGCACCCGCACCCGCACCCGCACCCGCACCAACCCCGGCACCGCCCTCATTGCTGGCGGCGGCGGCTGCGGCTGCGGCTGCGGCGGCGACGGCGTTGGCAGGAGTGACGACCGCCTCAGGACGGCGCGTGGGCACAACAGACGGCGCGGGTTTGGCGGCGTGGTTGGTGGAGGTGGTCGGCACGATGGACACGCCGGCGGGTGTGCTGGCTTCCGCGACGACGGCCGCCACCATGGCAGCCTGCGCGGCCTGTGCCAGCTCCGCGGCGACGCGACGCTGTTCCGTGGTGTACGCCGTTGGTATGGCGGCGGCGCCAGAGACGGCAGCGCCAGCGCCAGCGGCGGCGGCGGCGCCGCCAGCCAGGGTGGTGCCCACGGCCTTGCGCTTCAACGTGGCCGGGCGAGCGCCGTGGTACTGGCGGGAGTGGAGCTGCATGGCGGCCTTGTCCTTCACCACCGCTTGGCAGATGTTGCAGCGGAACAGGGTGCCCAGCGGGGTGTACTGCGGCGTGGTTTCGAACAGCGCTGCGTAGGCCTTGCGCCGACTGACCTGCTTGGGCGGAAACAGGTCCGCGCTCTGTACGGCGGTGATGGTGGCGGTGGCACCACCGGCACCAGTGGATGTCGCCGACGCGTACGAAGCGACGGCGGCAGCCGCGGCAGCCGCGGCAGCGGCGGCGGTGGAGGGGTTGGCACCGCCACCACCCACGGCCGTGGGGAGCGCGGCAGAGCCGGTGGAAGAAGACGCCGGGGTGGTGGCATTGACGTTGGTGGTCGCGGCGTTGGCGTTGGCGGGCGTGGACGCCGTCGTGGAGGAGGCAACAGAAGACGAGGTGACCACACCGACGGTCGCACCCGCACCCGCACCCGCACCCGCACCCGCACCCGCACCCGCACCAGCCCCAGCCCCAGCCGCAGTCGACCTCCCGCCGGGAACGGCGGAGGTGGGGCGCCGATGGCCACGCTGTGCCCGCACCGACTGGCCAAACTCGGGCACCTTGCACACGAGCAGGTGTCGACCGAGGACGGCGCTGCCGCCGCGCACGATCTTGTGACAGGTGTTGCACTCGGCCACCTGCCAGTTGGTGACGGTGAACTGCTTGTACACCGGGTTGGTGCCGTAGAACCCGACGCCGGCGGCGGCCTCGATGACGGTGGCGCGCTTCATCAGGTCTGACACCGCCTCCGGCAGCTTGTGGCAGTGGCCCAGGTGGATGCGGAGGTGGGACGGGCAGGCGGCGCGCAGGCGGGAGTTGCAGTACAGGCACGTCATGCTGCCGCTTTCGTCGTTTTCGTGCACGCGCTTGAAGTGGGAACGCACGTTCACCTTCTCCCACAGCTTGTTCGCCACCATCTTTGCGTGCATCATCTGCTGCTGCGGCGACATGGCGGCGAGCGCCGCGGCGGTGGCATCGACACCCTTGTTGTTGTTGTTGTTGTTGTTGTTGGCACCCGCTCCGCCAACAGCGCCCCCCCCATTTGCGGCGGCGGCTGAGCCAGCACCAGCACCAGCACCAGCACCGGCACCAGCACCGGCACCAGCACCGGCACCGGCGTCTGGTGCGTTGGGTTTCAAGTTGCCGGTGCCCGTGACGGAAACGGCTGGGGTGGCGGTGGCGGCGGCGGCGGAGGAGGAGGAGGAGGAGGAGGCGAGCGCAGAGGCCGCAGCGGCAGCGACAATGGCGGACGCCGGGTTGGGGCCACCGGCGGAGCTGGCGTTGATGATGGGGTCGTGCAACAGCAGCATGTGCACACGGAGGTTGCGCGGTCCGCCACGCACGACGCGTTTGCACAGCTCGCAGTAGTGCACGAGGCGGTTGAGGTCCACGTCGTTCACGGCGCCGTCCCCTCCGGCGGACGCGGCCTCGCCGCCGGCACCACCGGCACCAGACGCGGACACAGACGCTGATGCCGAGGCCGATGCCGAAGCGGCACCTCCTGCGCCGGCACCGGCACCATCGGAGCCTGAGGAGGAGAGTGCGCCGGCTGCGGTCGGTGCCGAATCGACGGCCGCGATGGCACCGGCTTTGATGTGGCGCTTGAGGTGGCGGCGCAGGACGGGTGTTCCGCCGCGCACGACAAAGTTGCACACCTTGCACTTGGTGAGGCGCCACCCCAGCACGGTATAGTGGCGGTACACGGGGAGCGAGTAGGAGCCGAAGAGTTTGTGGGCTTCGTATCGCGCCACGGCGTCGACTTGGTCACGCAGCTCGGACGGAAGCTTGGCGCAGTGGCCCATGTGGGTGCGAAGGTGGGAGGGGCACGTGGCCCGCAGGTCACGCTTGCAGTAGCGACACTTCTTGGACCCGGACGTGTCGTCGGCGTTGCGGCACGTGAAGTGGTCGCTGAAGTCAAACTGGGACCAGGACGCGGTGGGCGGCGGTGCGTTGGTGTGCGCCTGCTTGTCCAATGCTGCCTGGGCACGCTGCAAGCGCTGGCTCAGATCCACTGCGACCACAATCACAACCACAACCACAATCACAATCACAATCACGCAACAAGGCAACAAGGCAACAAGGGGTGGGGTCAGCACACGGGTAGGCACCAACACAACACACTCGAGGCCGCGAAAGAGAGCAAGGCACACGCGTCTCGGGGTTTTCCCTCCCTCCCCAGCCGCGAGACGCGCGGCGGCCAACGACAACGACACGACAACGACACGACAACGACACGACCACGACACCACAGCGAGCGAAGCAAAGCAAAGCACGCGTGGGCCACTGAACCCAACCCAGGTTCAACATACCATCCATTTGCTGTTTGGGCATGGAACCGCCCGTGTGGTGCGCAAGGTGGCGCTTCAACTCCGTCGGACCCCCTGCAAGCTCTTTCTTGCACTGCATGCACCGCGCCCGGCGCCAGCCCGTCACCTCGAAGCTGTCAAACACCTCGTTGTTGTACACGCCAACCTTCTTCTTTCGTTCAGAGATGGCAATCAAGTCCAACACACGCCGGACGTCCTCCGGCAGCTTTTTGCAGTGCGACATGTGGCTCTTCATGTGTGACACGGACGTTGACTTGACCGACTTCCTGCAATGGCGGCACTCGTTGTGGCTGGACTCGAACACAAGCGTGAAGTGGTCGCCATATCGAATCTGATCCCAACCATCACCTGTTGTTGCTCCTGCTCCTGCTCCTGCTCCTGCTCCTGCTCCGCCGCCCGTCGCCGTTACCGTGGCGCTGGGCCCCGCTGCGGACCGACCAGGGGGTGGAGCACCTGAAGAAGCAGTCCCCAATGCGGCGACGGCGGCAGCTGCAGCGGACGCGACCTGAGCAGTGGCCGCCTCTGTGATGCTCTGTGGAATCTGGTGTCCCAAGGTTGTGGGTGTGGCGGGCGTGGCAACGGCCGTCACGCTGGCTCGAGGCTGCGGCTGGCCAACGCTGGTTGAAGTGCTGTCGTCTGCGGCCGCATCTTTCCCGTTCAGACGCCGCGGAAACGGCCGACGTGGCATGGGCGCCGAAAGACACACTCACACACCGGCAATGCGTGTCTGCAAAGAGGGTGAGCCAAGGAAAAAGCGTCCAGGGGAGCGTGGGCGGCCTTCGGTAACAGCAGTCCAATGTGGGTACGAACTGCACGAATACCGAAAACCCGCGCGCTGATGTTCAAAGCATGTGGACCGTGTTTAAAGTACCGAGTTTAGAACACGAAGCGTATTAAATACAGTCACGTAAACTTAACACGATCAGTGGTGAAGTCTTACCGCCTTCGCAGCTGGGTGCGGCACGATGTTCGCGCTGGCCTCGGGGACGCGCTTGCGCTGTCCAGATCTCTCCTGATACGAGTACCGCCATGAACTGCATTGTGCACCTGACCCGCACACCCTCTGTCCTAAGCTGTGCACCTTGCAAAACTAGACGGTGGGGAAGGCAAGACGCGAACCAGCATTTCGAGAAAACTCGTTGTTATGTAGAGAAAGTACACCGCTGGGCGTACAACAAAGCCAAACAAAAACACCAAAGAACCCGCAACAGCAAACATTGTGCATTGTGCGGCGCAAAACTTCGTTGGGGACGACACGACGACGGGGGGCTTCGGCACGCACACAGGCAGGATGCCAAGGACAGCTGACGCAACACTACGCGCTTGTGGGGACGGCAGCATCAGTTGCACAAGCCCCAGCAAACGCGTTGTAGGCATCCGAGGAAGCTGTAGAGCCAATGCTCATGCCAGAGAAGCCACGCACCAAGCCGGGCGGCTTGGAGATGGAGGCGCCGTAGTCCAGCCAACTATCATCTGCGCTGCCGCACAGACCATCATCGCCACTGACAACCGACCCCTTCGGTGCAACAACGCCCGAAGGCGTGGTTGTGAACAAGTCGGACAAGAAGCAGGGGTCGCCGGGGAGGGTGAACATGTCGGATGACATGTCCTCAAGCAGCAGCTCCGGCACGTCCGCGCGTGGCGGCGAGCTCGGCACGGCCGGCAGCTCGTCAACACCCTTCTTCATCAGTGTCGTCTGTGGTGCGGTCGTACGACGGCGCTTGCGAGAGCGGTGATGGTGCACCAACATTGGAACCTTCTCGAAGGCGTGGGTTGTGGTGGGGGGTGTCTTCAAGGGAACCCCGGCACCACGAGCGGCACGCAGCACCTCCGTGGACTTCGCCACAGCGGCGTCACGTTCGCGCTTCAACGACGCCACCTGCGCCAACGCGGCGGCCAGTTGCTGCTTGACGTCACTCAGCTCGGACGTCAGGCCGCCGACTTGCTGACGCAACGCCTTCACCTGTTGGTCGTGCACTGCATGAAACTCATTGGACGTCTTGCGCTTGATCAGCGATAAACTCGCCCAATCACCGCGCTGTAGATGAGGGTGTGTGAACTCCCAGTTGTGCTTGGACTGGGGCACCTTGGTGAAGTTGTAGAAGTTCAACTGGCGGACGAACGAGTTGAACTGTGACGACCGAAACCACTGTCCCAGATCACGCTTGGAAAAGCGCTTGGGATCCAACACCAGGAAAGCGGTTCCACCGCGAGTCCACGTGATGGTGTCTTGCGGAGAATTCTCAATCAACTCAATAAGCTTGCGGACAAACTGTGCCAAGCCCTTGCGGACGGCGGCGGGCACTTGAAACTTGCGTGGCATCACGGCAGTACTGGCGCAAATGCGGACAAACTGCAGACGGCGAAGTCGGAAAGAAGGAGTGTACGCACTGCGTGGAGCACCACCGTACACCAGGGAAAGAAGGAAGCACGAGTAGAGTTCAACTAAACTCGAGGCAGCTATACCACGGTTGGGGGTTTGCTGTGTGTTATCGACTGTGTCGGGATGCAGGTTCACGTGGGCAACTGTGCACAGTGCACGCGCCAGCTGCAAAACTGGCTCTTGTGTAACAAAACCAGCATATGTGGTATTTCTGATATACATGTGGTATTTTTGATGTGATCAAGAGTACTTGCGCGAACGTTCCGCGGACGTCTAGATGCCACGATTGTTGAAGTTGCCAGCAACCACGTTTATTGTTGCGTGAAACGACCCGCAACGCTGCGTCCACGAGGACTGATACTACTCACCCAAACTCGCAACACCACACCTCAACTTCAAGGCGTCAGCAACTGAAACGAAACGCCGCGGGTTGTGAGAACACGACAGAGCAGTGCACCACGTCACCGGCCGCGGCACGTACACTTGATGTCCACTTTCCCATTTCGACTGCTTCGCCGTCACCCGACTGCATGCACTCCACCAGCATTTGGTGCACCCATGGAACACGCATGTTCAACACTTGATTGGCGGCACCTGGCAGAGCGTGGCACATATCCCTGGAGAGTCGGCAGACACACAGTCAGCACCCGCCACTGGCGTGCGTGCGAATGCCGCAACGGACCCGATGAGAGCGACAGCCGTGGTCACCAACTTCTGGTTTCGGTTTGGATCACTAGCGATGGTTGCCAAAAAACGTGCAATGTCCGGGACAAACCGGGTCAAAGCAGGAACTGTGTGATGGGTGCGTGGTTGGCAGCAGGAAGCAACACAGTGAGCGACGCGCAAACGCCTAAAGCATTGCACCAAGCACGCACGCTTGCTGCGATCGCTCTCATCGTTTAACCCTTGAACAAGGCCGGTGAAGCCTTCAAGAATGTGCATTCGGAGCTCAGCAAGGAACTCAACCAAGTCTTCGTCATCATCAGGGACAGACATGGTCGACGCGTCCACCAGCATTGACATAACCGCGTCGATGTGCTGATGCGGAAAACCAGGGCCAACGGCAAGGGCCAGGTCGCCGAATGAAGACAACATCCCGGGCTTTACGCTGCGGTGAAGCATTTTGTCCTGCGCCCACGTCCACACACACGCAGAAAGGAGAACGTTACGACAGCTGCAATGTTGGCATGCCACCAACCCTGCATGCTGCCACCAACCCTGCATGCTGCCACCAACCCTGCATGCTGCCACAAACCTCGAGATTCTTGATGAGGCCTTTGACCAGAATGTCAGCAGAAGGAAGCATGGCCTGTTCGAGGCCACGGCACAGGTCCCCAATGACACCAACGGCAGCATGGCACACGCTGTACTCTTTCACGCTGCCAAGACCGCGGCACAGCTGCGGGAAGAAGGCGGCCATGTACTTCTGGAAACCGCCCTCGAGAGCTGCGACGGCACAACAACACAAACACACATACACGCATGCATACATACATACAGACAGACATACATCCAGACACGTGCACGTCAGCACGGCCCGGTACACCCGAACGCAAAGAAGTGAAACCAATAACTGCTCACAGGCTCAACGCACCACTCGCCAGAGCTCCCATCGCCATGTATGCCTCAGCGTGAGCGGTGGCGTGCTTCGTCGAGAACACCTTCATCAGCAGGCCGAAGATCCGATCGGCGATCGGCCTGATTTGATCCTGAACACGCATGATGATGGCCTGTCGTCGACCAACAAGAACGCACGGGGGTCGGAGAATGCGCACGTGAGTATCACGCACAACCACATGCAAAGCCAAGGCTCCCCGAAAAGAAAGAAAAACAAGAGAAGCAGCAACCGCTCAGACAGTATGAATACAATGTGGAACGTCAGTGGTGCCATGTGGCAACCATACGCGCACGTGTGGTGCAATCATTGCGGTTGGTTTGTGTACAACAACACGACATCAACGTACATGAATCAACGCGCAAATGTTGATCTGCAAGCCATACTGCTCCTCCTTGTCATCCGCCGTGCGAATAGGTGTGTTCAGGGACTTCTCGAGGTCGTTCAGAACGTGGGGGGTGAGTCGAAGAATCAGGGGCACCACGTCATCAGCTGCATACTGCACGAGGACATTGACGGCCTCATAAGCAGAACTGCGCATGTTGTTGTCCATGGCGTCATCCCTGGGAGCAGTTGAAAGGTACACGTGTGAGGCTCGACGAAGCCCCGGTTACGCGATGCGCCACAAGCACCCACGCCGTACCGTGCAGCGCATTGAATGAGCTTGCCAACGAGCGTCTGGAAGTGGGCGGACATGAGGTTGTGGCTCGTGTCGTCCCATTGTTGCATGGCCTCCGCCATGTTATGAATTGCCTGTTGTTGGGATTGGTGACACACACAACAAACAAACGTGAGCGAGAGAACGAGCGCACAGTGGCAGACATGCTGCGCGTACGTAGCAACAGTTTGCAACGACACGGGGTTCGTCGTTCAAAAGAGTCTCTTGGAGCGTTGTCACAAGGGGACCCAGGTACTTGTCCATCGGCTCGAGGTACGCGAAGTGGTACGCCAAAATGCGTCCCACCGACCAGGCGGTTGTGTCTCGCACCTGCGCAAGCGGGGAGATACGAATGTTAAATGCTATCCAACCGCCACGCGCCACGAGCCACGAGCCACGAGCCACGAACAGCGACAGACGGATCCGCCCCGGGTCCAGGCTTGATCTTCGCCAACAAGAACAACAGTGATTGGTGGATGTGGGGCAACAGGTTCTCCCGTGACGGACCGACCATACAGGAACCTGAGGGGGAAAAATCATACCAACACAGGCCCATACGCTCGTCAGACGCGCTCCGCAAGGGGCTGCTGCCATCGCACAAGTGCAAAACAAATACATGCTGCAGTGAACGACAACGACGCACCAAACGCCATGATCGCTGCTTCGCGCATGTGCCAGTCTGTGGAGGCGATGTTGGATGTGACAAACGGCATCACGTGACCAAGGATTTGGTCGCCGCATGTTTCCGCCAGGGAGCCCAGGCAGGTGCCCGACGCCATGGCCATGTCCCACGACGTCTCATCGACCACCTCAGACTGCTTTGTCATTTGGCTTGTAAGCAGCTTCACAAGCATGGGGAGGGCGCGCGCGCAGTAGCCACGGTTGGTGACGTCCAACTCCTCGCCATTTTCCTTGGCCTCAGCTGTCTGCTCTTGGATGCCGAGCTCAACGTCCGACAGCGTGCTCCAAAACTCCAGCGCTTGCCGGGCAACATCTTCTTCCATCTTTGTGATTCCTGCCAGTGTGCGCTGTGTGTGGAGAGAAGGGGTGGGGGGCAGGCGGTACCAGTGAGTTAGCATGCTGTCCTGTGATACACCGCGACCAACCACACAAAAACAAAAACACACCAACAAACAAAACACACGGACCTCGTAGGCCTTCGGAATGTACGGATCCAGCACTTGGTAGTACAGCTCCGCCACTCGCACCAAACACTGGAAGGCAACGAGGCGAACGTCCTTGTTGGTACACTCGGTCGCGCTGAAAATCTGGTCCATGATGAGCTTGCACTCGGCCTGCACAAACACCACAATGGCAGGTCTTCGCATGAGGCTGAGACGTCCCAACCCGACGCGATGACAGCACACGTACAGGAACCAGGATGTTCTTTTGCGCAAAGTCCAACGAGTTGTACAATGCTGAACATGCGGTCCTGAACCGAAAGAATTAGGAAGACCACCACCAACGCCGACGGGAAAAGTCAGACTGTATGCGCGAGGAGCAGCCACTCAAAACCAGCACAGGCGTGACGTCGACGTACTTGCGCACTTCATCGCTCTGCTCTGGCTTCATCCCCGTCATAATTGCAAACAAAATCGAGTTCGTTTGTGTTTGGTCCACGAACTCAGGGGGCTGCGGCAGGGGAACAACAACACCACGCACGCATGGGCGTCACCTCGAGCACCACAACCACGGCGCAGTCCGCATCACACGCACCAACTCTTCACACAAGTAACCAAGACACTCCAAGTTCACTTTATTGACCGTGGACAGCAACCCAGGAATCAGCTCCTTCCATTGATTGGTACGGAGCTCGATCGCGCCAATCGCTGCGACTACCTGTGCCGCGGTGTGTGCAGCGACCGCGTCTACCGATGCCATCGTCGACACAGTCTGTACACCATTGCAGCACGCCACAAATTCATGCGTTGGGTTCACTTCCACGTGGTTGTTTCCATAACGGAAACGCACAGCAGCACACCCAGCACACCCAGCGCACCATGTTCTTGATCTGAGTGCGCGTGGCGGGCTGCATGTCCAGCCACCGCTTGGCCCGCGCCTCACGAAGAACGTCATTCGTAGCGTCGAGGCTGTTACGAATCAAAAGGCCTGCCAGCTGACGGATCTCGGACGGCGCGTCCGCCTTGGCCAGCACCGTTGCCATGGCAGCAAAGAAAACGGGCTGCACGACACCATGTGTGGCACATGTGAGCTGTGCCCCTCCCCCACCCACCCACAACGCCACACACACAACGGGGCAGACTCACAGCATTGTCCTCAGCAAGCTTGCCGAGTTGAACCTCAGCAGGTCGCCGGATGGTTTGGTCTGGCGGGCACGGGGGGGTGGTGAGGTGAATGACCACACACACGACAAACAAACACCGCTGCTGCCTCACCTGCAGCTCGTGCCGAGCGCAGCACGTTGATCACTGCGTTCACGTCCATGATGAACGGCTATCTATGGCTCCTCACACCCGTGTGGAAACCAAAATAAAACTTCTACAACGTCAAAGGGTGCTGCACGGGAGCAAACGACACAAAGGCGGTCACGAGTCACGCGAATTGTACGGACAGCAGCAGCCATGCGAGGCACACGCACCAAACGGAGACGTCTGCCCGAGAAATGAAAGCCCAGCTTCAACACAAACAATGTAATGAAGGAAGGTGCACCACGTAGCACACACGTGAGCAGGGTTGCGCCCAGCTGCGTGTACGTGCCGATGGGAAGGTGGAAGGCTGACTTTCGCATACCCACCGCAAGCCAACAGCTCATCGCAGAACAAAAAAAGCCGTGATCTTTTCTATCATGTTTTGGATATAGTCATGATCCATGAGTTGATTGATTTGTTTGCATGATCCTGAGCTGCCGTGGGTGCGGCTCGCGATCAACGTTGACGGCTACAACACGCCCAGAACCGCCCGGCTGACTGTCGAGCTCGCGCAGCGTAGGATTGTGCGATGCAATAATGCCGAGTCGTAGGTCGCACCACGTGCGAGGCAGGCGCCACAGCCCAGACCCGTCTGGGACGGACACTGACTCGGCCGAGCCCCAGGCAAGTGGTGATGGACGACCCAGCCGCAGCAGCAACCGCCGCCAACGCGAACGGCGCCATGCCAAGTCGCGCGGCGGCGACGGGGCGCATCGGTCACATCGATCACGCCATGGCCGTGGTGACCACAGCCGGCGCCGCTCCGATCGCAGCGAGGACGGTTCCTCTCCTGCTTCGCCGCGCGGGCACCGTGGCTCCACTAGCCGGCGGCGGCGAGACCAAGACCGCGAAGAACCCAAGGACGCGTCACGCACAGCGTCCAGGAGTGAGCGGAACGCTCGGCACAGCGGTGGACGGGATAGTGGTGGTCGTCGGCACACGCGACGTAGTGGGAGTGGGGGAACGCAGCGAGGGCAGGGTCACCGTTCGTCACGCTCGAGCCGAGACAGGCATCGACGACGCCATCGAGTGCGCCCAAGCCCCCGGGCTGGCAGCGAAGCTGGCTCGCTGTTGTCACTCGACCGCTTCCGGGAGTCGGATGAAGAAGCGTCTGTTGCCAGTGACACTCTGGCGGTGCTGCGTGAGCTGCGCAAGCACTTGCAGGAGGAGCTCGAGGAGTCTCAGCACCTGCTCCACGATGCACGCTCCGGTGACATCCAGCCCGCGCCTCCGCATACTGAACAAGCCAAGCCGTCCACTTCATCGCCAACTTCAACGCAGCCCACACCAGCGGCTCCTGCCCCGGCTGTGGCGAAGCAACATGCCACTACGGCTGCAAGAGCGCCGGAGTTGTCAGGGTCTGCGCCTGCGTCCAACCCCGCCGCAACAACAGCTGCACAACCACCACCCCCACCGCCGCCGCCGCCGCCGCCATCCGTTACCCAGCAGGCTACGCCACAGCTCCTGCATGGCGGCGCTGCGTCTGCTGCGTCTGCTGCGTCGAGCACGGCGCCACTCGCACAGCCCCCTCCCACTCCCACACCCCCCACCGACCCTCCACCCCCGACGCCGACGCCCTTGCCACCTTCCACGCCGCGGCCCGGTGTCCATCGCCCCGACCAGTCCCGCCCACCCACGGTGACAGAGGGCGGCGACGGGCGCGGCGGGTCGCCTGGCAGCATCGGGTCGTCGGAACCTCGGACACGCCTCTCGCCGAGCGACCTTGACCTGGCGCGTGCCAGGATGAACCTGTCCGCCATGCGCCTGCACAACACGGTGCCGGCACACGGTGACGGGGACAATGACAGTGACGAGGAGCGGAACTGCCAAGCCGATCCAACCGGTCGATCGTGCATCGCCGTCGGGCGACAGGTGTGGATCGCGGTATCTGACAAGGTTGGGGACGGCAGCGTCGCGGCGATGCAGCAGGGTGTGTACGACTATCGGTGCGTGGATGACATGCTCACCGGACGAGAGGTGGCGTCCATGTCCCTCGGAACAGTCTTGAACGCCGACGGTTCTGGCATGACGGTGCAGCGCCTCGGTGTGTGCTTGGATGAAGCACCGCCCCTCCGCGCCGTGCCACCGGACGTTGTTGCGGTGGGCAGTGGCGTGCACAACGACGCAGGTGGAGACGCCGGTGGCGAACATGGGCACAGGAGTGCAGTGGTGGACATCATGTCTGCGCCACTGTCCTGTGTGCTCCCGGCCAACATGTCCAGCCTGGAACACGACACCAACGACGTCGCGACGTTGCCGTTTGCCCACCGTGCGGCGCTCGTGTGGAACTGCCGGCGGCGTTTTCAGCGCGGGTTGCCGTACACGCATGTCGGGAGCCAGTTTCGGCGCATGCTTGCCATCAATCCGCGCATGTTGTCTGTTGCTGTGCCCGCTGGGCCTGGTGCAGGCGCAGGTGCAGGTGCGGACGCAGGTGCAGGTGCAGGTGCACGCAACAACCCGTTGCTGATGGACAGCCGTGGCTTCATGCCCCACGCGCCCATCCCAAGTGATGATGGCGAGACCAACATGTTTGGGTCGGAGCTCATGGCGCGTGTTCGCACTCGTGTGCTGCCTTCCGAGCTACACCTGGAGCCCCCTGTGACGCGCGCGCTGCTGGAAGAGCCGGCGCACTTGTTCATCGTCGCGGACGACGCGCACGCCCACATGGCCAGTGATGGCCACTCCCGCTCCATCATTGTGCGTGGAGCCGTGGCCGGCAGCGGCAAAACCACCTCGGTCTTCCACCTGGTGCGCTACTTGTTGCACGAAGATCTGACGGGCGCGGCGCCTGCAGCAACAGCAGCAACAGCAGCAGCAGCAGCAGCAGCGGCGGCGCCGGCAGCGACTGCGGCCTCAACGACTGAGACAACAACCTCCCCGTCTCCTGCTTCCACTGAAGACGCCGGTGGGTCTTCCTCGTCGCTGGAAGCGTCCATGCCTCACCTTGCCAAGCGCCTGCCTCGCCACCTCTTGATGCGCCGCCACACCGCGCGGTTAACGCGGTCCAGCTTCGTCGGACCGGTGCCGTTCGCACCCTCCTCCCCCGCGATGGCTGCGATCGATGAAGAAGAGCAAAGCCGCGGCACCAACAACGGCGGAGGTGGTGGTGGTGGTGGTGGTGGTGGTGGTGGTCGCGCCGTACCATCTGCCAGGCCGTCCTTGCCGAGTGCTGCGAGCATGCTCAACATGCAGCGGTTCGTGACGGAGGGTGCCTCACTTCAAGAGCGATTCACGGCAGCGTGGGTGGTCATGCGGGAGCTTGGCAGTGTCATGAAGGGCCCGTCCACCGGCACGCAGTCGTCTGCGCACGGCTGTGTCACCAGCGTGGTGTTTGATACATGCGGAACCGGTGTCACGGTGCCGAGGGCGGTCCATCTGCACATGTACAACGTCACCGGCGAGCACATGAAAGCATCCCAGGTACGTGGTGGCACCACGCCCAGGTTCTTTGTTCCTGGCCCACATGTAATCCCATCCGTCCACCTCCTCTTCCCTCCTCTTTCCGTCTTCCATGAACTGCTTCGTTGTGCGCGTGCTTGCCTTGCTGCTTTTCTATTTGCTTACGCCCCATGTGTTGGCCACGCCCTTTTTTGACTCCCCACAGGTATCCTCCATGTACCGCATCTTCCCTCTTCTCGTCCTGCACGCGCCCGCGACCATGCGCCGGGAACTGCACTTGGACGACCCGCGTGCATACCTCGACAGCTGCAGCCAGCTGCGGTCGCACGCGCGGGAACTGCACAGCGATGACCTCGACAGGTTTTGGGAGGCGCTCGACACGCTCGGGTTCTCGCAGCGCGAGCAAAGCAGCTTGCGCCGCATCCTGGGCGGAATGTTTGCGCTGAGCCAGATCAAGGCACAGGAGGGTCTGGGTGATGGGGATGGTGGTGGTGGTGGTGGTGGTGGTGGTGGTGGCGCGTTCATCGACGAGGATGGTGTCGAGCTGGCGGCGGCGGCTGGGAGTCTGTTGGGCATTGGCACCGGCGCCGCGGTGGTGTCGGCGTTGCTGACGCACTCTTCACGCTTGGCACAGCCCGTGGCTGGCATGTCGCCACATCGTGCGCGTGGCGTGGCAGCAACAGCAGCGACAACTGTCAAGCAGGTGCGACGGGTTGTTGCGCGCGCGCTGCATTGTGTTGCGTTGCGGGCGTCGCAGGTTGCTTGCACGCTGCGAGAGTGTGAGGCCTCATCCCTCTTCTCTCCTCCTCAACCTCCATACTCAACGTGTATGTATGTATGTGTGTGTGTGTGTGTGTGTGTGTGTGTGTGTGTGTGTGTGTGTGTGTGTGTGTGTGTGTG
>Ga0213833_1001878_pt1 | contig 14257 bp, 10 predicted proteins | sample SWATP21_FD_160575 | JGI IMG/M metagenome (GOLD analysis project Ga0213833, IMG submission 160575) | Coastal seawater microbial communities from Marineland, Florida, United States - SWA TP2 #1 | ecosystem: Environmental > Aquatic > Marine > Coastal | place: USA: Florida | collected 2016-08-14
AACACAGCCCCCCCCCCCCCCCCAGGGCGTGGCCACACGCACTACGCACCACTGTTTGAAGTAACAGGACATTGGAGATCATAGACGTCATTTCTATCACATCAAAGAACTGCACAGAGTGAAGACAAGTGAGGATTCGGAACACACACACGCGCGCGCGCAGAACAGCACTATGAGGAGGCACAGCACGCACATCAGTAAGCACAGACGCATCCGGGATGACGTAGAACGGGGCATCTGCAGCAAGTAAGAACTTTCCACCGTCGATGCGCAAGTGACTGGACCCCACATTCCAAAAAATCAATGAGGGCAATCGGGCCACAACACGCAATGACACATGGACGCACGAACCACGCACCTGTTGTCGCAGGCTGTGCACGCCCCACTCGTGCACGGCACGGAACCCGATGACCGAATGTACACTTCCAACAACTTCACCAGTGCTAGGCCTTGGCCAGACACTGTGTTGCGCTTGCGCTGACGAGCATACCACCGACGCTGCTTGACCGCAACCACAGCTGGCGGCGTGCCCTGGTGGGCAGACGCCATTGGCATCCACCAAAAGCACGCACCCCGCGCCTCACCCACACCACGGACGCGGTACACCACACCACAGACAGCAATTCAAGCCTGTGAATGCAGGAGCACGCCGGATCACGTCGGCTTGCGTAACAATGGTGCCTCACTCTGGACGGCTGAAGGTGTGCCTCCGCTTGCGCACTGCGCAGCCCGCAATCTGATGTTTAGAAATAGTATTTTTGGTCGGGGTGACATGCCGCCTCGTCTTGTTTCGTGTCGTGCGTGGAAGCGTGATGTAGCAGCCCCTGGTGCTCATGAGCAAGTCAAACGAGTACGTGCGCGTACGGATTGATGATGTTGATGAGGAAGAGGGTGGTGATCATGCGGAAGGGAAGGTGGAACGGCAGCAGGAGGGGCTCGGGGGGTTGTCAGTACCCAGCGATGACAGCGATGACGAGGTGACTGCCTCCGCCGTGGTTGTGGCCGTCCAGGATGATGCTGCGCCCACCACGACCACGTCATCACCTGAGACGCGAGCCGTGCTTGAGATTGCTGGGCCGCTGTCCCATCCACGGCCACCCCCCGCGTCGGCATGTAGCCAACAACGCATGTGCCCCTGTGTCAAGCGCTGCTGTGTCTGGTGCTGCGCCCTGCTGCTGGTGCTGTGCGTGGTGCTCTCCATTGCGGGTTACCAAAGCCGCGTTGAAGCCCACAGTAAATTCAATGACGTCATGGCCATCTTCTCGGATTCGAACTGCACCTTCGCCGGCAACGGCACGTACATCCTGGAGGTGCCGGAACGGGAGGCTGTGCCTCTGGACCTGTGCCACCCGGAAGAACTGCTTCTCGGCACTCTCTTCTGCCGGTTGCTCAACCACTCACATGCGCAGATGGGAGACATCTTGAAGTGCGTCGAGCTTGCTGCTTCTGTCGGGGCCACAACTCACTCACACCTGAAACTAACTTCGTATGTTTCTTTGTGTGTGGCGTTTCTCTTGTGTGGTGTGTGTGCGTTTTTGTTGCCCTTGGATTGTGCTCCTTTGCCCGCAACCAGAGGAGCACACACTGTGGTGGACAACGATGGCGGGTGGTACCACGACTTCTTCACTCGCCTAAAAGGGGCATACCCTCGCATGTCCTCGCACGTGAGTGTGCTGCAGCAGTACGGGGTTCCCGAAGGCAGCACACTGGAAACGCTCCTGACAGGCGGTCTCCGCGCATCCTCAGCGGAGAGTGGTGGCGTAGAGACGTGGTTTCAGCTGGAGGGCGCGCAATGGAACCCGTTTCACCGCCCCTGGCAATCTGTGCTGCACATGCTGAACTATGTGCAGTACAAGCTCACCGGTCGCAACGTTGGACCGCTGGGCACTTCCAAGTACACAGACCGTGACCCTCTCGTCGTCCCCTTCACACCGTGAAACGACGAAGCGTGGTGCTAGTGGTGCATCAGTGGTTTCAGCGCAAACAGAGACGCAGCACCGTCCAAGGTGTGCGGGGCAGCAGGGCCGTAGTTCCGTGCGGGCTGTGTGCTCGTTCGTACGGAAACAAATCCTGCCGTTTTACGTTCATTTTTATTTCTCTCGTTCCACCACGCCACGCCACGCGACGCACCGTGGCACCACGCCACGCGACGCACCGTGGCACCACGTGGCGCTGTCTGCTACACGACATCAGCCGCAATGTGCTTGACCTGGCCCATCTCGTCGCAATAGAGATGGTTGTGCGGCCATGGCACACACACACTCACACGGGCGGGCGCACGCACACCCTGAGCAGCTGCGTGGCTTTGATTCCACCCACTACTTGGCCCGATGGGCAACGAATTCCACTCGCCCGTCCTTGTGACGTTGGCACACACCGATACCCACCAACACACTGTCCGCAAACTCGGAGAACTTTGGGTTGCCCTTGCGACTTGCCTCCAGCGCGGCGAGTCGACCAACCTGTGCTCCGGAGGTGGGGTCCACCCCAGTGACAATGGACTCGATCAAGGCCTGCAACTTGGGGTCGCGCAAGGCACTGCACAGCTTCTCATCACGAAGCAACCCGCGCAGCTGGGTGTCTTCCACCCGCAAGAACCCAGGCTCTCCTTCCTCAGGCTCCGGCTGCCGTTGCGGACGACGGCCAAAGCGTCCGCGTTTGTTGTACCGTCGGTTGGGCACCGGCGCCGGCGCGGGACGCTTTGGTGCTGCCGACCGCGGTGGTGCAGGTGCGCATGATGCCTCCTTGTGAGCCTTGAAGCATTTGGAGGAGCAGTACCGGACCTTGCGGCACGTGGGACACTTGTACTTGTGCGGTGCCAGCCCACACACGCCGCAATGCCGAGCGTCAAAGGTGGGAACAGCGCCCCCGTCGCCCTTGTCAGGCATCTTCACCGATGGCAATGACTCTTTTCTAGTTTTCTAAGCCCACCAAGCAGCCCTTCCGCGTTCACGCAACCATGGTGCCACCAGGCGCAACACATGTGATGAAGACCGGCACAGCAGCCAACTTCAATATGAGTACTTTTGTGAATGGTGCAAATGTCAAATCAATCAGATCCGGCCCATTGCGCACGTTGTGAAGCTTGTAACGCGGTGGACAAGCAGTGCTAGTGTTGCTCTGCCGCACGAGTGGGTGTGGTGCGTGCTGGGTTACAAGAGATCTGTGAGACACAGCTTCGATTGTGTTTCATCCCACGTGCAACGGTCTGGGCCCTTTGAGTCTCTTGTGCTCACGCAGTGGTGGTGTCAGTGTCACCGTGTCACCATGTCCACCAAAGACTACGGCGTCAAGAAAGCAACCACCAGCTTCCATGATATGCTGCTCGGGAAACGACAAGTCACGCTGGAAGGAAGCGGGGACAATGCAGCTGGGAACCGTGGCACAACACGTGTGGGTGGCGAAGGCGGCGATGCAGGCAGGCAGAGTGACAACGACAGTGACGCAGTCGCTCATGATCTTCTGGTGCGTGCACAGTGCGTCGATGTTTGACGCACATGCACGTTTCCACGGTCTTGCTGCTCGCATCGCTCGCTGTGATTCACTCACCACATGTTTGCTGTGGTGTGCACCACAGCCTGTGAACAGGGCGGCCATATTTAGGTTGATTGATAGATACCAAACCGAGTACGGTTCGCACCACGTGGCACGGCAGTGGTCGGACCAACGCAGGCTCTCTTTGAGCGCGTTGATGGATGCAGTGGACGTGCAGCGCGATTTTACCAAAGCATGGCGCCTGGAAGTCGAGGAGAGCAATAGGAAGAGTGCAGCGTCCCTTGTGTCTGGTGCCTCGCAAGCCAGTGAGGTGCGGATCTGTGTTGCGACGCACGCTTTGAGGGCCCGGTTCTTACTGCTTGTTGTGGGCTCGGTGGACACTGTGTGCATACTGCATGCACGCGCCCCTGAGCAGGTTGTGAAGGAACCATACATCCCGTTTTCTGCTGTCATAGACGTCGCAGAGGTGGACGTTGCTCTTGCAGCGGCGGCCAGCAAGGCCAAGAGGCTGGCGGGTCTCTCAGATGTGTACCCTTCGCTACAGTGTGACGCGGAAGAGGCTGCTGACGATGTCAGCCCTCCACACGTGGTGGAGGACACTCCCACCGCGCGTGTTGCCCCGCCACAGAGACCCCCTGCCCCCGCGTTCGATCGCCAACGGCTGCTCGCGGAATCGTCAGCGCCCTCGCACCCGTTGTACCGCACGTCGGCTTCATGGTCCGACGGCCGCGCTCGCCCCACCCCAAGCTATGCGGCTCCCACTCACCGCTCACGGCGGCTGTCTGCCCAGTCTCTTTCGGATGCTCGCCCAACGCGCAGTCCTACGCCGAAGGGCAGTCCCACCGCGCCACCGAGAGACCACGACGAGCTCACTGGTGAAGGCGGCAACGTGGCGTCGTTCCACATGTACATGCGTGCCCGGCTGGCCGCCATCCAAGCTCGGAAACCCACCGTTGTGGCCGGCAGCCACGACGGGGCTTCTGTTGCAGACGGCCCGGGGCCGCACAAGGATAGCAAGCATGCGCACCAACAACTGCGGCGGCCACGACGACGGGCCAGCAGCAAACCCGTGACGAGGCCCCACCCTCCTTCGTCTCGCATGCGGCAGTCCAGAAGCCGCGCCCGTTTCTCAAGACACCAAGACACTCGCAGCGTCGTGTTTGCGGAGGACTCTGTGTCCAGCCGCCGCTCGTATGCGCGTCCTGACAGCAGATCTGCGCGTGCGCGGGCAGATGAACATGCCAGAAGAGCCATGGAACGGGCGTTGCTGTCGTCGTCGTAGTGTCTTGTTTGCTACGTTTGCGAAAACAATAGTTTCAATTGTAGTCATGTTGTCAATCTTTTTTGGCCGTCTCCGTGCTGATGAGCAACGGACTCGCGCGATCAGGCTGGATCAAGGTTGAACATCACGCTCGTGACAGTGCACCAGGCGCTGAAGTGTGGAATTGAGGTGCCCAAGTGATATAAGCAAGTGTCTTGTGCACGCTGTGTGCGTGGTGAGGGAGGTAGTTGGCTGGAGCGGCCAGGCGTACGTTGCGGAAGCGTGTTGCATCGCCTCAAGAACACGGGTCCTTCCAGCGACGCGTTTTGCTGCGGTGCAGTCCTTGCTTTCCACATGGCATAGTGCACACAGCACGAGCCGTGTCTGTGTCGGTGATTCCTTGTTGCCAACCAGGGTGTCGTGTCGTGCAGCCACGACGACACTCGCTGCTGCCGTGACTGCGCGCCGTTGTGCTGCGCACCATGTCGTCGTCCGTTGTGGGTCGCCGCCAGTCCAGCCGTTCCGCCGCCGCGAACTCACAGGTGGTGTCCGGCGACTGGCTGTATGATGACGCGCTGCTGCACCCGCTGCATGACGTGTCCCTGATGACCCAGTCGCCTGTCGTGGCGCCACAAATGGCCCACACACACGACGGCAACCTGCGCCGGTTACCCCGGCCCGGCAAGCGTGGCCGCGGTGCGGAGCTGCTCGACGCCTCCTACCTGCGGCAGATCATCCCGACGCGCAACCGCTCGGCGCTGTTGAGCACCACACACCGCCGCAAGCGGGCGCTGCGCGGCAACAAGAAGAAGCGTGGCCGCGGCGGCAAGCGCGCGGGCTCGGCGCTGTCAGCCACCAGTGACGGAGACCCGTTTGCATCGGGAACGCCGTCATGGCTGGAGCACCTCCCCGCCCGGTCCTCGACGGTGCCGCACAAGACAATGCGAGAGCGCTGGCGTGCCATGACACAAAAGCGGGAGCCGCAGGACGACACACTGGACGCTGAGACGCGGGCGCAGATGGCGCAGGAGAAGCAGGAGCTGGCCACCTCCATGGGGCTGACCATGGCGGAGTTGGAAGAGATGGACCAAGCAGCAGGTGGCGATGAAGATGCTGAAGCAGAGTACAAACGCGCGTTTGAGGTTCGTCTCGTCGTCCTTCATGTCATGCTCCCCTGCCGTGCTGCTGCCATTTGTCGTGTGGTGTCGCGGTGTTGCCAACGGCGTTGCATTGTTGCGGACGTGGGGTTGACTCGACTCTCGTGGGTGCTTGTCTATACTCGTATGTCTGTGGTGTGGTTTGCTTGCGTGCTTGCTTGCGTGTTTGCGTGCTTGCTTGCTTGCTTGCTTGCTTGCGGGTGGCACGTGGTGCAGGAGTTTGACGCGGATGGCTCGGGGGACATTTCGCCGGAGGAGGTGCGCCTGGTCATCCAAAACCTGGGCCTGGGACTGGACGAGGACGAGGTGGACAAAATGATTGAGGAGGCGGACGAAGACGGCGACGGCACCATCAACTACACCGAGTTTGTGCGCATGATGAAGGCCAAGAAGACGCTGCTGACCATGGCCAAGGTCCTGTCTCGGTCCCGCACCACCACTGCAGCATCCGACACCGACTCCCTTGCCAGCGGCGGCGCCTTTGGCGCCTCGCGCTCCACCACCATGGGCGGGCTGCCGCCCCTGAAGCTGGACGGCCGCGCGTCGTCGCGCCGCCACCAGCGCCAGCACCAGCGCTACTTTTCGCGCCCCACCCCGGCGGTGCTGGTGCCGGGCAGCCGCATCAAGGCGACGCCGGCGCGGCTGCGCAAGGAGCTGGCGCTGTCGAAGAACATCATCTCGCACCTGAACGCGCAGGTGCGGGCGGACGTGGAGTGGGTGCAGGCCAACTGCCCCGTGACGAACATCCGGGCGCAGATGTTCTGCCAAAAGTGGGGGCTGGAGAAAATGCAGAACGTGATGCAGCGCATCCACCACTCGTTCCTCATCGCGGCGCTGAACAAGTGGCGGGACTACACCGAGTTCATGGCCAACAAGGAGCGCGCGGAGGCGTACCTGAAGTACAAGGGCAGCCGCACGCTCGTGAACATGTTTGTGAACTGGAAAAAGAAGAAGTGCATGACGGCGTGGAACTCGTGGCTGGACCTGGTGTTTGAGCTGCGCGAGCGCGAGCAACAGGCGGCGACGGTGCACATCCAACGCATCACGCGCGGCTTCCTGGCCCGCGGCTACGTCACCATGCTGCGCCAGGTGCGCGCGGTCATCGCCATCCAACGCATCGTCCGCGGGCGCCTCGCGCGCACCCGCGTCGAGGCCATCCGAGACTTCAACCGTCGCGACGCCGCGGCGCGCTACATCCAGCACCGCTACCGCGGCTTCGCCGGCCGCCAGTTGCTGAAGGTGATGCTCGAGGCGCGCCGCGACAACCGGGCCGCGACGGTGATGCAGGCGGTCGGTCGCGGCTACCTGGCCCGCCGCGCCTTCGTCATCCTCGAACGCGAGCACGAGGAGCGCGTGGCGGCCACCCACATCCAGCGCCTCTTCCGCGGCCACCGCGACCGCCAGATCGTGCGCGTCATGCAGCACAAGCGCGCCCGGCGGCGCGGCGCCACGGCCATGCAGAAGGTGTTCCGCGGCCACGTCGGCCGGCGCGCCGGCGCCGTGGTGCGCAACCGGTTCTACGGCTGCGTGCGCATCCAGGCGTGGGTGCGCGGTGTGTGGGGTCGACGCAAGGCCCGCGCGCGGCGCCGCTGGCTCAAGGCCATCGTGCTGCAGTGCTGGTCGCGGCAGGTGCTGGCGCGCATGGCGGTGCGCCGCATCCGGTGCCACAACGCGGCGGTGAAGATCCAGCTGTGCTGGCGCGGCCGCCTCGCCCGGCGCGTGTACTACCAGATGCTGCAGGCCAAGAAGGACCACGACGCGCTGTGCCGCCGCAGCGCCATCGACATCCAGCGCGTGGCGCGGGGGTACATCGCGCGCCGGTGGGTGTCGGAGCGCGCCCAGCGCGAGCTCGAAACCGACGCGGCCATCAACATCCAGCGCATCGCGCGCGGGTTCCTGGGCCGCCGCCGCTTCATGCACGTGCGCGACGAGCGCGAGCGCTTCCTGGAGGAGTCCGAGGCGGCGCTGCGCATCCAGTGCCTGTACCGCGGCTACTGCGGGCGCAAGATCCACGCCATCAAGAAGCGCGAGAAGGAGGAGGCCGAGGCCGCGGCGCGGGCGCTGGAGGAGCGCCTGCGCGCGGAGGAGGAGGCGCGGCTGTCGCGGCTGGACGCCGAGGCCCGGGCCGAGGCGGAGCGCGTGCGCGCGGAGCGGGACGCGGCGGCGACCACCATCCAGACCATGGTGCGGGGGAAGCTGGCGCGGAACCGCGTGCGGCGCATGCGGCGGGACATCGCGGCGACCACCATCCAGCGCATCATCCGCGGGCGCCTGGCGCGGGACCGGGTGCACCGCATCAAGGACGCCAACGCGGCGGCGGCGCACGCGGCCATGCTCAAGCGCATCGCGGAGGAGCAGGCCGCGGCCGCGACCAAGATCCAGTGCGCCTTCCGGTGTCGCAAGGCGCGGGCGCGGGTGGCGGCGCGGCGCGCGGAGGTGGAAGCGGCCGAGGCGGCGGCCGAGGCGGCGCGGCAGGAGCAGGAGTACCTGGCGGAGGCGGCGGAGGAGTTGAAGGAGGCGCTGGGGGAGGAGGCCGCGGGCAAGTCGGAGGAGGAGCTGTTCGACATGGTGCGGGCGCGGGACATTGTCAAGCGCGAGGAGCTGGCGGCGGCGCGCCTGCAGGCGGCGGCGCTGGGGTGGCAGGCGCGCCGCAAGGTGGCGGACATCCGGCACCAGATCCGGCACGTGCGGGGCAAGCGACTGGCGCAGCTGCGGCGGCAGAAGGTGCGCGAGCACGAGGCGCGGCGCCGGGCGATCGAGGCGGCGCGCGCGGCGCACCACGAGACGCTGGCGAAGGAGCAGGAGTTGTTTGTGTTGACGCTGGCCAACGCGCGGGCCGGCGACCGCGTGACCAAGGTGCAGGCCGCCGAAGAGCGCAACGAAGAGCTGTTCGAGCGCCTGGAGAAGGAGGAGGCGGCGCTGCGCATCCAGACCACGGCGCGCGTGAAGCTGGCGGCCTTTGCCATCGAGCGCCAAAAGATGAAGCTGCGCGAGGAACTGGAGGCCGCGAAGCGCGCCAAGCTGGAGGCGGAGGAGATGGAGCGGCTGCGGGTGAAGCAGCAGCGAGAACTGGCGGCGGTGCGCATCCAGTCGTTGCTGCGCGGGCGCAAGGCGCGGCTGGAGGCCCGCGAGAAGCGCGCGATTCTCGAGGCGCAGCGCAAGGCGGCGGAGGAGGCGCGCATTGCGTTGGAGCGCGACCTGGCGGCGGCCAAGATTCAGGCGTTGTACCGCGGAGCTCGCGATCGTGCCAGGGTGCGTGGTCGGCAGGCCGCTTGTGGTGTGTTTGTTTGTGTGTTTGTTTGTTGGTTTGCTTGTTTTGTTTGTTTGTTTGTTTGTTTGTTTGTTTGTTTGTTTTGTCTTGTCGTTGTTGTTTTTGTGTTTTCTTGCTGTTGGTGCTGGTGTTGGTGTTGGTGTCGTGGTGTGGTACCGTTCTGTGTGGTACCGTTCTGTGGTACCGTTCTGTGTGGTACCGTTCTGTGTGGTACCGTGTGGTGTGGTACCGTGTGGTGTGGTCTGGGGGGACCCGTTGGTTGGTGCTCGCCATGCATGGATCCCGACGGCGCGAGGCTCACTTTTTGTTGGCTTGTCACCCCCCTTTGCGAAACAGGTGCACATTGTGCGAGAGGAGGTCAACGCACGCCGCGAAGCCGAAGCTGCGGCGGCCGCCGAGGCAGAGGCCGCGCGCTTGGAGGAGGAGCGGCTGGCCGCGGAGGCCGAGGCCGCCAAGCTGCCGGAGGGGTGGGAGGAGTACTGGGACGAGAACATGCAGGCGACGTACTACTTCAACACGGAGACGCAGGAGGCGCGGTGGACGCGGCCCGGCCACGAAGACGAGGGCTACGCGGCCACCGGCGAGGCGCAAGACTACGAGGCCGAGAACCCGAGTGCCAACACGCCCATCTGCGTCGACTGCGAGTACGAGTACGCGACGCGCGTGTGCGACCAGTGCGAGGACAACTTCTGCGACGCCTGCTACGATGCGGCGCACGCGACGGGGCGGAAGCAGCGGCACACGTACCAGCCCGTGGCCCAGTACGAGGGCGGGGTGCAGATCCCGTTTTGCATCGAGTGCGAGGAGCTGTATGCCACGAAGCGGTGCGACCAGTGCGGCGACCCGTACTGTGACGCCTGCTTCGCGTCCACCCACGCCAAGGGCCGCAAGCAGCAGCACACCTTCAGCTCCGTGGTGCAGATGTGTGTGGAGTGCGAGGAGCGTGCCGCCACCAAGGCGTGTGCGCAGTGCATGGACCCGTACTGTGACGAGTGCTACTCGTACACCCATCGCAAGGGCAAGAAACAGCAGCACACGTGGACCGCGGTCAATGCCACAGGCGAGCAGGCACAAGAGTGGCTGGAGTACTTCGACGAGACGTACAACCGGCCGTACTACTACAACCCGTACACACAGGAGACGGTGTGGGTGGACCCACGCAAGCCGTAGAGTGCACCGTTGTGGTGTGGGTGGTGTGGGTGTGGGTGTGTGAATCTGCGTGTGCCGTTGGGCTGCAGCTGCTGCAGTCATGTGGAATGGAAAACACCGTACTGCGTCGTGAAGTGCCCTGCATAGCATTCCAATCCCTCCACCTTCCGAGTTTGCTCTCAATTGGCGGACCTCTGCCGCGCGCCGCGCTGCAGTCTATTTGGTCTGGAGGAGTGCAAGTCAAGGTGGGAGGTGTCGCTGAGTGCTGACCCACTGCGTTGAAGTCTCAGCTTGCAGAGTGATCCTGCTGGGTGCAAGTTGGAAAGTTCCGCTGCGGGACCAACAAGAAGTGGCCGACACGTTGGGCATGGCAAAGCGTTTTGCGGTTTCGTGTTCAAGGTGCAGAAGGGCGTACGTCACACAACGTCATGGGTGCCCATCACGCTCATGCTGGCGACTTGAGCAATCCCCAGTGTCGTGCCGAGTCAGCGCAATGTTGCCGGTCCGCCGCAATGGTGTGCCTTGCACCTTTGTGACCCGGCTTCGCAGCTGGTACGGTAGACAGTCCACGGTTGTGCAGCGATCCTTTGGCCCGCTGCGACGACGGCCTGTTTTTTGTCCAGTGCCCAAAACAAAAACTATCAAAACTGCCACCACAAGCACACCACAAAATATGCATCCTGGCAAGCTTGCTCCACCCACCCCCACGCCCACCCCCACCTGCTCTTCCCCCATCCCCGGTTCTGCCGTCTCCTTTGTTGCTGTTTTGTTGAGTGAGGGCTCGGAACGCTGACACCATGAAGATCGCACTGCTCGCATGCTGTGTGGCGGTGTGCGCGTTGGCAACAGCAGCAGCCAACTCGCGTTGCTACCCGACCTATGAATGTCAGTACACCTACATGGACCCTGCTACGTCGTCCAAGTACGTGTACGACTTTTCAAGCCTGTGTTCGGAAACGGACTACGTTCTGAGGGACAGCAAGCGCCATGTTTACTATGCCAACATTTGCGGGACAGCCGCGCAGAACTGCTTGCCAGGTGCGAATTTTTGGTCCGTGCGACTAGCACGGTGCAAAGAAATGGGTGGTGGTGTTGCGTGTTATTGGTTGCGCATCGAGGTTTTGCGTTTGCGCCGAGTGGGTGCACGTGACGGTGCGCCTTTCCATTTGTTGGCGTCTGCACAGCGACTTGGACGAACACGTTGGAGTTCGGCGTTGCTGTGCAAACCTGGGGACCGACACCGCGTTGCAACCACACTGCGCCCGCCTGCGCCGATCTACACACCAACGAGCCGGCATGCTGCACCGCGAACTGCCAAGTGCTGGGCACTGGCGTGCCGCAATACAATCTGACAGACCCCTCGAACCCGCAGACCGGTGGAGTGCAGGTCACGTTCGAAGGCGCCACTCCTGCGCACGATGACCCCTTCTGGTGTCAGTTCAACCCAGTGACTGGAGCTCAGTACAAACGACAAGTGACCTACAAGTTCCACTGTGACCCCAGCGTCACTGGTGTGGAAGTGGTGGGGGCTTCACAGAATCGCACAAACGACTGCGTCTACACTCTGGAGTTCAAGACATCGCGGGCCTGTGGTCAGCCCGAGCAAGCGTTGCGTCGTTTGTAGACATCGAGGCTGACACTGCACATTGTGTTAACGACCATTGTCTGCGGTCATCAAAACACACAAAGTCATGCGCTTTCATCAGCACAAAAGTGGACCAGGTGAGCTGCGCTTGCTAGTGGCGCACAGGAAATCATCCAACTTGACTGAACCATTGTTTTCGTTGGACTTGGGAGTCCCAAGTTGGGACGCTCAACTTCATCCTGTTGTTGTTGTGTTTTGACGGGTAGAACACCACCACAAAAAGAAGCCACAACATGTGCGAACTGTAAGTTACAGTCTGCAACCATCTCCACACGCATATGCTGTTGTCAGGAAAGTTGACTCTTGGCAGCATACATGACAGTGAGTGGCGGGGCAAGGGGGGGGGCGGGGGAGGGGGGGGGGGGGGGTCATTTTCTCAGCGGCGGCGCGAAAACTCCCTGACAATTTGTCAGTCACAACAACACAATGCCATGGGAGACACAGCCTGGCGTGTGTGTCCACGTAACGTATCAAAACCACCAAAGTGGCGCAGTCCAACCTATCTGTGGGGTCAACGTTGCAGTGCACAAACCCAATGGAGAACGTGGGCGACGCGAGTCCGGCACCAAAATCGTTAACTTGCACAGTACATGAAAGCGCTCGTGTGTTGATGACATCGATGTCTACAAACGACGCAACGCTTGCTCGGGCTGACCACAGGCCCGTGATGTCTTGAACTCCAGAGTGTAGACGCAGTCGTTTGTGCGATTCTGTGAAGCCCCCACCACTTCCACACCAGTGACGCTGGGGTCACAGTGGAACTTGTAGGTCACTTGTCGTTTGCACTGAGCTCCAGTCACTGGGTTGAACGGGCACCAGAAGGGATTGCTGGCGGAAGAAATGGTGCCCTCGAACGTGACTTGCACTCCTCCGGTCTGCGGGTTGGAGGGATCTGTCAGGTTGAATCGCGGCACGCCGGCGCCCAACACTTGGCAATCCGCGGTGCAGCATTCTGGCTCGCCAGTCTGTCGGTTCTTGCAGGCGGGTGCAGTTTGGTTGCATTGCGGCGTGGATCCCCAGAATTGAAGAGCAACGCCAACGCTTAACGTATTGCGCCAGGCCGCTGCACAGATGGCAAAACATGCACAGCCGTACCGCCGTGTGGCCACCGCACAACGATGAGCGAACAACCACCATCAAGTTGATTGAATCAACATCAACAAGCGTTTCACCACCTCAGCACAGACCAAAGAAACTCACCGGGCGCGCAGTGATGTGATGTTGTCCCGCAAATGTTGGCGTAGTAAACGTGTTGCGTTGCATCGGTCAGAACGTAGTCCGTTTCCGAACATAGGCTGGAAAAGTCGTACACGTACTTGGATGACGTAGTCGGATCCGTGTAGGTGTACTGGCATTCATAGGTCGGGTAGCAACGATAGTTGGCTGCTGCCGCCAACACGCACACCGCCACACAGCATGCGAGCAGTGCGATCTTCATGGCGTCAGCGTTCCTCCTCTGATTGTGCAAGTCTTGCCGTGCAGGACTCGCGATGCACGGTGTTACACATTCAGGGAGAAGTGCTGGCTTTTGAAACTTTGTTGGCCCAGCTGGCGCGGCATGCCGCAAGCGTGCGGGGGCAGCACCTTTGCCCGGCAGCCTGTCACGCATCAAAAGCACCACGCGGGATGTGCCGGGCGCCTTCCCGCGGCAACACTCTCGCGCACGCATACCCCAGCTGTTGATTGCTTCCATCCCTTCTCTCTCGCCTGCTCCCATCTGCCTGTCTTCTCTTTTGTTAGCACCGCTTTGGAACTTGTTGGTCGCCGACGACCCATCGTCCCGCCCTGCCCTTGCTTTGTTCTGGGTGACGTAGCATAAAGGCGTGCGTATGAAGACTCGACACATTGACAGCATGAAGATCGCCCTACTTGCATGCTGTGTGGCAGTTTGTGTGTTTGGCGTAGCTGCCGCCTCGCGTTGCTACCCAAAAACTGAATGCCAGTACACCCACATGGACTTTCCTACGTCCTCCAAGTACGTGTACGACTTTTCAAGCCTCTGTTCCGAAACGGACTATCTTCTGACCGACAGCCATGGCCACGTTTACCACGCCAACATTTGTGGGACAGCCTCCCAAAACTGCTTGCCAGGTGAGTTTGTGCTTGGTGCAAGTGTGCGGCGGAAGCGTGACGAATCGCCGACGATGCGTTGACATCTGTGCAGAGTCTTGGCGGAATACGCTGGAGTTTGGTGTTGCTGTGCAAACCTGGGGAGCCACGCCACCTTGCAACCAAACCTCACCCACCTGCAAGAACCCTCACACCGGTGAGCCAAAGTG
>Ga0213833_1001879_pt1 | contig 14255 bp, 19 predicted proteins | sample SWATP21_FD_160575 | JGI IMG/M metagenome (GOLD analysis project Ga0213833, IMG submission 160575) | Coastal seawater microbial communities from Marineland, Florida, United States - SWA TP2 #1 | ecosystem: Environmental > Aquatic > Marine > Coastal | place: USA: Florida | collected 2016-08-14
TGATGTGCCCTCTCCTCGCACCTCCGGTGCCGGGGGTAGTGATCGAGTTGCGTTGCTGGCTTCCATTCGAAAGGGCACCTCGTTGAAGAAGACAACCACTCCACCAGGTGTGTGTGTGTGTGTGTGCTGTGCTGTGCTGTGCTGTGCTGTGCTGTGCTGTGCTGTGCTGTGCTGTGCTGTGCTGTGCTGTGCTGTGCTGTGCTGTGCTGTGCTGTGCTGTGCTGTGCTAGCGCGCAATGCTGCTGCACGCAGCTCGAACCGCAACTTACCGTCATGGCGTTCTTTGCACAGTGTCCCGGCCTGCGCGCCGGCCGCAAAACGCTCGTTCTTCGCTGCTGGCGGCCATCCGCGACAGGTCTAATGTCAAGCTCAAGAAAGTTACCGATGACACGCGCAAGCGAGCCGCGGAGAAGAAGCGTGCGGAAGCGCCGAACAATATGATGGGTGCGTTGGGATGGGCGTTACTTATTGTTGGGTGTGAGCGCTGTCAATCGCGCCACGACACTCACGTCTGTCTGCAGTTGCTGCTCTTCTTGCGAGGCGTAAAGCGTTTGCAGCCGATTCTGATGAAAGTAGTGACGACAGTAGCGACTCTGACGATGACTACTAAGCATAGCAGCAAAGGAAGCATCCGCTTTGGGCCGCTTCACGTGCACGACTTTGTAGTCTTGAGCACCGTCAGCATGCAGTTGTTTTTGAATTTCCCGGTGAAATTTGTAGACCGCAAAATTTCCCGTCAGGTTTGCGGGTAACCCAGCTGGCAGCTGAACAACCCCGTGGGCCCGTGCCTGTTGTTGCACACCATGGGGTGTTGCAACAGCGCCCAGGCGCCAGCAGCCTCCAGCAACAACCCGTCCTCCCCTGCAAAAGAGCAGCAAAACCCTGACAGCCAGAAGGAACCTGCTGCTTCCACGCCGCACCACGACAGCGCACACGCAGGTGCCACGTCGCACAGAGCTGGCGGTTCCCCACCCGGGACTTCCGTGGATTGTGGCGACCCACGCATGCTTGCACAAATCACTCTGGAAGCCTCAACATCTGTCACACCCATAAGCCGTGCCAGTGACTCCAGGGCCACGGGCGAGCAGCCCGCGATGACACGTTGGATTTCGGGAACCGTGTGGAGGAGTGCTTCCCCAAGCCACAAGCCCGCCATGACAGCAGCATCGGCTGCGGCGGCTTCTGGGAGGTTCGGCCCTGCAGCACAACGGTTTATTCGCGAGCAACAACACGCCGGTGCCGTGCGGTTCGGGCGCGCCCGAAGTCCGGGAGGCAGCTTCCGCCGCCGTCGCAGGAAACGGCCGCGCATGTTGCCGACGTTCTCTTCGACACTTTCATTATCCAACCGCTCCCTTCAAGATGAAGAAGATGTTGGTGGGGTTCCCGCTACCGTGTTCAGAGACGGTGGTGGCGGCGGTGCGGGTGCTGTGGTTGTGCGTGGTGGGGCTCGCGGTGTGAGGCTGCCTCCGGTGACCCCGACCAGGCATGGCGCCATGCAACTCGCTGCGGCACAGGCCCTGGATGCGTCCGCTGGCGGCGGTATTGCCCCCAGAACTCCCCTTCCTCAGCCCGGCCTGCGTGGGCAACAGTGCGGGGCGGCGGCAGGCACAGCCGCTGAGGTCCGGCGTGACCGTTTCCGCACCACGTGGGGTTTAACACGCTCCCTTTCTGATCCTCAGCTGCGAGGCCTGCATGAGGAGTTTGAAGACGACCGGCCACTGAGTGATGGTGATGGTGACGGTGAGCTATGGTGTGGACCACCGGATGGTGAACCATCGGCGGAGTTGGAGCCGGTGCGTGCGGTGCCAGCCTACTTGCGACCATCTGATCGGAGCGAGACATCGCTGTCTGCCTTTGATCGGCAAGTGGGGGACCTCACGCAGTCCCCGTACCAGTGGTTTACGTAGAGGGTGTGTTTATCTCGCGCTATTGTCATGTCTATTGTGTTTGGGGGCGGATCCAGCTTGGGCTCATTGCTCCTTTTCGGTGACTCACTGTGACTCGCGTTTTTTTTGGTCGCGAGCGAAAACGAATTTCACAAATCCAAGCACAACTTGGGGTGACGCGACCACATACGTCAGCTGCACCAGACAAATCATGACGTCATTTTGCACGTTTGTGACGACATTTTCACTGAATCGCCGCCAAAACAGCCAACACAAGGATGCTGTTCCGCGCTGTGGTCACCAACGAAGCCCCTTGTGGTGCGAAGCTGTCCTTTCTGCGCACCGCCGTACTCGAATGGGGTCCTGCGCTACTCGTGCTCTCGGCACAGCCCAGCTGCCACCACATGTGTCTTACTCCTCCAGCCAAACCATCGCAACCAGCGGTGCTGGGACCGTGTCAGCTGCGGCACCTCGCATCGCAGCGGGGCACAAAATGACAGGCGGTAACGCAGCCTGTCAAGCAGCCTGTCGCGGGGTTTCTGCAGCAGCAGATATGGCACGCGGTTCAAGACAAGGCCACGAAAAAGAGAACGGCAGCGCCGACGATACCGACACTGCAACCGCTTGGATCAGTGCCACCGTCTGGACGCTCGCCGACGCGGAGCCGCAGCACCACACCCCAGTGAACACCGCGGCGCACCACGGGAGGCTTGGATCACATGCGAAGCAGCTGGTGCAGCAGCAACAACTGCGACAAGCGAAACTAGCGTCTGGCCGCCCAACCCGACCAGCTGGGGCGGGTACTGCGGCGGCACCGGCTGCGGGGAAACTCCGCACCAGCGCACAGGCTGTGCGAGCACGGAACGCAAAATTCGTCCACAGCGCAAGTTTTGGAAGCCGGAGCACGGGCACCGATGACAGCGAGTCAGGGTGCTTCATGTTTGAGGCGACGTTTGCAGCCGCCGCACCTGCGCCGTCTGTGGCGTTGGCACACGGTGCCGCACACCGCAGCGGTGTCCCGGCCGCGGGGCAACGCTTGAACGAAGCGGCCGGGGTTCATCGACCGCCTCGCGCGCGGCTCACCCCAACTGCACCGCAGCCTCCACCGCCCCGGTATGCATCCCCGCCCCCCAGCTTGCCCCCCAGTCGTCGCAACACCGGTGCGAGTGACACCTTTCGCTGGAGCCCGGCCCGCCGGCGTAGCAGCACGCTCGATGCGCACTGCGTGGCCGCCGCAGGAGGTGCGTCCGCCGACGCTCGCAGTGGGGCGTGTGAGCGATCCCGGTCACTCCGTTGCAGTCCGAGTCCGTTGGGGTCTGGCACATGGCGAGCACCAGAGTGGGCGTTGCCTGGAGGGCGATGGTCGCTCACTCGGTCACAATCGGATGGCCTGTTGCGTAGTTCGCTGTCTCTGGGAGACGAGGACGGCGCGACGGACTCACGCTCTGTTCTCAGCGACAGCGATGCGAACCGCCAGGCTGTGGCTGCACCATTTCCTCACCTTGAAGCAGTTGGGCGCAGTGAGACATCACTATCCGCTTTTGACAGGCAGTTGGGCGATCTTGGCCAGTCGCCTTTCGCATGGTTCACAGCATGAACGCGTAGTGAATCAACGCCAATTTGAGTTTCATGGGCGCGAATCACGCCGCGTGATCCCTGGCCGCTACGTATGGCTTTTGTTTGTGTGGCATTTGTCGAGTTTTCTTTCTGTTCGACAGCTTCTGTTGAGCCTCAGCTTTGGTTTGCCCGTTTTGGTTTCACTTTCTTCGTGTCTTTCTAACTCCATACACTGTACCACTGAATGCGTTTCCTGGAGGTGCCAGCAGCACTGCTACTCGAGCACTGTGCACATGCACGCCCAGCCCAGGCGGCAATCCTAACAGCAGGTCAAGCCAACAAACAGCGCTGCCCAACAGGGGGCCGCCACGCACGGCAAAACAAGACCATCCAGTCGTGTGACACGACTCGTGCCACTGCTTGGCAGCGACTCACAGTGGGCGACTGCGAAAGATGGATGCAAGCAACGCCTCGAGAGCGGAGAACCTTATCATGAGGCAAGAGAACCGAGAAGGAGGTCATCGTGTAGCTTACAGATGCTGGTTTGGATTGTGAGACGGCAGAAGCTCAGTTCAGACTCTGGGTGCCGCTCTCGGTCGTCATTTCCAACCATTTTTGGACGCACTTCATGTTCGTTGAACATGTATGGATGCCAAGTGTATGAAGTGCTTGCCGTGCAGGTCGCGTAGGTACAAGTGTCTTTCGTTCTCAGCACAGCGTTGCCAGGGTACACACATCACCAACTCAGGGCGTATAGCACGCAGGTACTGTACCCACTGCTCTCTCGTGCCACCGTCGGCGTTGCAGTCTGTCGGGCGTGAGTGTTCAGTCAACAGCACCAGCATCGTCAGAAGCACCATCATCGCCACGAGCATTATCGTCGCCAACGCCAGCATCACCAGCACCAGCACCAGCATCAGCAGCAGCGCCAGCATCAGCACCAGCATCAGCACCCGCACCAGCATCAGCACCGGCACCAGCATCAACATCAGCACCAGTACCAGCACCAACACCAGCACCAACACCAGCACCAGCACCAGCACCAGCGCCAACACCGTAACTGTGGTCTTCGCTCTGTGCGTTGCCTTCGCCGCAGGCATCAGCAATATCTTTGGGTCCCATCCCACCTTCACTGTACATGCCTTGTGCAGAATCTTGCGCCACAGTCCCGTCCCCACTCGTCAGGCCATCCAAGTTGACCACTACGTCCTCCTGGCTGACTGGTTGCATGCTGGATGGTTGGGTGTGGTGTGGACTGAGCACCACGGGTCCGTTGTTGTTGCGACTGGGTCCTGCACACGTGTCACATGTAGTGGCGCGTAGTGATGCGTCCTGGGCGTCGGAACGACACAAGTCCGTGGCGTCCTCCTTGCTGTTGCTGCTGCAGCTGCGGTCACCACCACCACCACCGTTCCGGCCCCTTTTGTCGCTGTGATAGCTGGCGCTGGTACTGATTTCGCACCCACTGTGTTGACGGCCGGGAAGCTCTTCGGCCCGTGCGTCTGGTTGTGCTGAGCCAAGCGGCACGGGTGAAAGTGGTGATGAGGCTCCTCGGCTACGCCGGACGGTGGCGCTGTGTGCACAAGTATGGCTGTGACGACCGGACAACAGACGTGTCGCGTGTTGCGCCTTCACTGGCGGGGACTCGGGCGACAATGGAGGAGATGGCGAAGGCGATGATGGCGATGGCGACGACCCTGTTGACTCCTTCTGTCCGCGCTGAGCCCATGACGACTGCATGAGGCGTTGTGCTGTGGTGATGGCTTTGATCCGCGCTCTCAAGCGAGAGCGCTGGGTCACTTGTTCCTGCCGCAGGCTGCGCAGCGACATGCCAACACCGCGTAGTGGCACACGGTGGAGTGACGCGGAGAACCAGGGGTGGTGTAGGGCTTGTGTGCACGTGAGGCGGCGCTTTGGGTCAAGGCACTGCATGTACCCAAGGTCACAGGGTGCAGACATCACCCGCATCATGCACACATACAACGCAGCGGTTGGGTGACGTCGTGCCGTCACATCACACAACAAAGCATTTCATGTGGCAAAGAGGAGAAGAGCAGGTAGCGCGGCGCAGGTGCACTCACCAGCAGTGCCGAAATGAAATCGCGGGCCTGTTGGGAAACGCTGCTTGGCCAGTGGGGATGATCAAACGAAAATCTGTGCGACACGAGCCAATGTTTGACCGAAGATCGGCGCCTGGCGCTCAAAATGCAGACTTTGGAGGAAAGTACTCACTTCGCAGCAAGGATGCTCTGCATCAGGGCATTTGTGTTGTCAACTGGAAACGGGTAGTGCCCACACAGGAGGACATAGGCCATGACACCCACGCTCCACACGTCCACCGCAGGACCATACGGGACGTGTGACAGGATCTGGTCCCACAAACAACAAAACACAAAGCACACGCCCGTTGGTGTGGTCATGAGCGGGGGTGACTCACGACTGAAACGCGGACAAGAGGGCACACGTGCATGGGACAAACCTCAGGAGCCTTGAAGGCGGCAGTGCCAAGGTTGGTGGTCAACAGCGACAGGTGTGAAGACTTGGAGAAGCCAAAGTCAACCACCTGCGTGGCAGCACATGCACACACAAATGAACGGAATTGAGTGCCGAAAAGGTTTGAGTTGAGAATCTAAACTTTCAAGATGGAACTCCATTCGCACCTTTGCTGTGCCATCTGTGGAAAATACGATGTTGCTGAGCTGAGACATGCCATGATAGCACAACGAACGTGAGGCCATCATCACTTGGTACACCTGCGACGAAACCACCAACCTTCAAATCACGGTGCACGATACTGCGTGCATGCAGGGCGCTGTCGGGTGACACAAAGGGCACGAGAGACGGAACCAGAAACGTAAGCGCGACCAAACAAAGCACGGTAGCGACCCTTTTCCATGGCGCAAATGGCAGCACCGCCCACTTGGAAACGCACCCCAAACCCTGGAGTACTTGATGAACGATGTCCCGCGCACGCCCCTCGGTCAACAGCTTCTCGGAGCTGGCTGCCAGAACCTCGAGCAGCTCGCCTCCTTCAAGCAGTTCCATCACCAGAAAGTAGTACGGCCCTTGTTTGTAGAACCCGTACCTGGTCAACGCCAGCCATCACACGCAACCATCACACGCAGTGAGTTGGCATGGCAGGGGCGAACTTGCCGGGCATTGGCGTTCGTCCCCGAGGGAACAAACGTACAGGGACACAACATGGGGATGGCAAACCTGTTCAGACAACATGTGTGTGTGAGGAGGGGGGTGCGACACACAAACGCGCATGGGGTGCATGCCATCACAACAGCCACAAAACGCCTGCTGTCACGTGTACTAGTGTGCTCACCTTCGCCAGAGCTGCCACCTCCTGACGCCAATGTCCACAATTCGCGCATCCCACGCCCACACGCACGCCCACATTTGTGGGTGAGTCCGATGGCCACCACAGCGCACTTCGTCCATGCCCCTCTGCTGCACGTACCTCACGAAGCCGGGCCACATCATCGAGCTGCATGTTGGGAATGTAACACCGCTTCACGGCCACAGCCGCACCACACGACTTGTCCATGCCCAAGAATACCTCCGAGAACGCACCACACCCAATGGGTTTGCGATCATCGTATGCAAAGTCGTCACTGAAGCTGTGGCGAGGGTTGTCGGGGTCCGGCTGCGGCAAGTGGGTGTGAACGCCACACGCACAGACACGCGCGGCGCGCGCGCATGCTGACTGACACATTTGCATCCCCACCCACGCACCGCTCGGAACACCGGTCGCGCACGGTCATCAAATTTAATGTGCTCATGTCGTTGGCTTCCTGAACAGCAGCACCCCATGCTCCTCGGCCCACGCAAGCCGCGCACACCGTCAGCAGCGTCTCAGGGCTGACCCTCAGGTCATCTTGACTGAAAATATCAGCAAACATTTCTGGAATTCAGAACACCACATCGGTGAGTCTCCACCCCACTGTGGGGCCCACAGTGTGGGCTTCTCCAGGTTGTGCTGTGCGGCCTTGGAGCCACAGCAGTTGCCTGTTGTGACGTGGCGCATGCTGGCGAGTGTGAGTGCATTCTCATAGTCATTACTGTGACACGCAGTCTTGAAGCTGCCTACAAGCACAAACACACCCCTCCCCAGGCACTACTCATAAATGTCCTCGTCCGACTCGCTATCGCTGCTGGCAGCACTGTCCTCTCGAGGCGCAGTGGCCTGCCGGATCAACGCCAGCCGCTCTCGCAAAGCTTGCGTCATGCGGTTTCGACCAGCGGACGACGCTGACGACGACGACTTGGAAGACGGCCCCGCCTTGCCGCGACGAGAAGCACTGCTGCGCCGGCGCTTCGCAGCGGGTTGCAACCGCGCTCGCGCCTCCAACAGGTGTTGCGCACTCGGCACCCCACCACCGCCACCTCCACCGCCACCGCCACTCCCCCCTGCGCTACGCGCACGCGCAGAAGCCTTGCTCCCTGTGCCTTTGCCTGCACCAGCAGCGCTGCCGCTGTCGTTGCTGCGGCGGCGACGTGACGTACGTGTCGCTGCCCGCGGCTGTGCGCCGTGCGGCTGCTCATCGTCTCGACCCGCTCCAGCCAACACCGGGGGCTGGCGACGCTTGGGGTTGCGTCGCCGAGCGGAAGACGCAGAAGAAGAAGAAGAAGAAGAAGGGGTGCGCGCACCATGGCGACTTGCTGCGCCGTCCGCGTGGCTGGCGGCGTGGCGAATGGCGCGGAGGAAAGGGGTGAGGTCCAGCTGACGTTCGCTACTGCCAACGTCTCCAGCGGCAGCAGCAGCAGGGGCAGTAGCAGGGGCAGCAGCATCGACGGTGTCGCTCTGCAGCAGCGCCTCAAACACGGCGTCGACGGCAGGGGCCAAGCGGCTGGAGGACAGGCGGTGGGTGCCGGAGGTGAACTGTGACAGCAGCGCCCGCAGCTGGTGCTTGGACACGTGCACGGCGCGCTCATCTCCACCCCGCGTGCAGGAGGATCGCTGCGCCGCCGCCGCCGCCTTGCTGCGACTGGTGCCGGGCAGGAGGAAGGGGTGTGTGAGCAGCGTGTCGCCGCTGCCACCCACCTGGATGGTTGGCCGCGCCTTCGGGTTGCGCTGCAGGCACGACTGCAGCACGTGCAGCAGGTCGGCTTGGCACTGCGTGGTGTCAGGCGCGGCTGCAATGGCGGCATCCAGTTCCTTGAACGAAATGGCGCAGGAGGGGTCCGCAATGGCGCGGATTTTCGCGATGAGGTTGCCTCGGATGTGGGCAAAGGGCTTGCGGCCAAACACCATTTCGTAGAGGATGCAGCCGAGGGACCAGATGTCATACGCCGTGCCCACCTTCGCATCTTCGTTGAACGCCTCCGGCGCCATGTAGTTGATGGTGCCCACCTGGCTCTCCCGGTGGATGTTGGTTGTGTCGCCCACGATGGCGTCGGCGATGCCAAAGTCGATGAGCTTCACCTTGCCCCGCACCAACACAAAGTTGGCGGGCTTCAGGTCGCCATGCACAATGCGCTGCGCGTGGATGGGCGCCACCGCTTGCAACATGCCCTGCCACACCCATCGAAGCAGGTTGAGGTCGATGACAGGCACGGTTGTCGACTGTTGCGGCTTCTTGGCGGCCATAGCGGCGGCGAAGCCGGTCCCATCCTTGCGCTCACGCTGCAGCAGCGAGGACAGGTCCGTTTCGCCCAGTTCCATCACCTGGCAGCCACGGGGCACGACGCACGTCAAGTGAGATCAACCACGGGATTCCACACGGACGCAGAGTACGACAGACCCATGGGGCCACTCCCCCGTACCCAACCCAACCCAACCCAACCCAACCCAACCCGACCCGACCCAACACAACACGCATGCACAGGCGCCGCGGCACGCACGAACCATAAGAACCACGTCGCCGTGGTACTGGAACTCTTCCAAACGAATGATGTTGGGGTGGCCTTGAAGCTGCTGCAGCGTTTTGAGCTCCTTCTCCACGCTCTGCGCACTTGTCCGATGCAAGTCCACCTTTTTCACAGCGTACAGCTGGCGGTTGTCTTCGCGGATCGCCTTGTACACCAAGCTGGTTCCTCCACGACCGACCTTTGACAGCCGGACGTACCTGTGACCATTGACCTGGCACGACACACCACACGACACAATCAAACGACACAGCAAAGGAAGCAAGGGAACAAGGAAAGAAAGAATCAAAGGACGACGCAATGCCAAAGTAAGCTAGAGTTCACATCCAACGCGTGTGTGTGCATGGCGAACATTAACTCGACACGGCAAGCAGCGAGCGGCACAAGCAAGACATACACCCACCCACCCACCCACCCACCCACCCAGACCCCACGTGTGCACGGCACTGACGCACCTCAAACACACGCTCGTTGTCCACAGACGTGCCACCACGAGGGGTGGCCACACGTGGACGAGTGCGAACACTGCCGTGGCCGGAAAGGGGGATGGTGACAGCCGGGGTGACGGCGTCAGCCTGTGTGGGGCGAACGGGTGTGGCCGCACCAGCGCCAGCGCCACTGGTGGCGTGCGGTGTTGGCGTGGCCGCATCGGTGCCGTGTTGTTGGCGCCGGCGGCGGTGCCTTCGTGGCTTGCTCATGTTGAACACCACCTCACTGTCGCCACTTTGCCCATCCTTTGGTGAGGCACCACTGGCGCCACCATTGTTGTCGTTGTTGTTGTTGTTGTTGTCGTCGTTGTCTGGTGCGCCACCCTGTGTGCCTGTGGCTGCAGGTGCCTGCCCCTGTTCTGGGCGATGGGACCTACGTCGCCGCTTCTTCACCTTGAACGACACCTCAGGACTGCCGGGCGACGCCTGGACAAACTGCGGTCGCGCCACGGGTGTGGCATGTGACGTGCCGACGCGTCCCACATCCGGTGTTGCGGCGTGGCCGGCGTTGCGCTGCCGTGAGGGGACATTGACACTGGCGCTGGCGCTGGCGCTGGCGCTGGCACTGGCACCCTTCGGTGTGCCGAGCTGGCCGGTGCGTGTGGGTGTGGCGACGGAGGGTGTTCCGGCTCCGGCAACACGTCGAGGCCGCGGCGCGGGGTTCCACTTGAGGATGTCCGCCACGGACATCTTGGTTTTCTTCTTTGACGTCGGCGTCGGCGTCGGCGTCGGCGTCGGCGTCGGTGTGGGGGTCGGTGTGTGGTGGTTCAGGCGGGAGACAGGCGCTGAGGAAGGCGCGGATGGGGTGGCCGGAGCCGGAGACGGGGAAGTGGGGGTTGGTGTGGCGGAAGCCACCGCCGCTGCCGCCGCTGCCGCCGCTGCCGGCTCTGCGACACCTGGGTTTCTCGTGGAAGAGGAGGAAGAGGAGGAGCAGGAGGAGGCGGGGTCGCGGCCTGGGGTATTGTGGTCGGCGTCTTCACCGGAGGTGGTCTGCTGCTCCACCACCGGGCTCAGTGGACCAAGCGCCGGCGTTGCGACGATGACACGCTTGGCTCCGCCTGTTGCGAGCGTTGCCAGAGGCAGTTCGTGAGCAAAAAACCAACGAAAAAAAAAACGAAAGAAAAACAACGGCAACAGACACCACCACACCCATTGATCTACATGCACCGACATGCACATGTAGCAACACAGCATGTCACAATGCGCACACACCACGCACCGAACTTGGACAGTCGACGGCGACCCAACGGTGTGAACTTGTGCTTGCCCACTCTAGCAGTGGCGCGCAGCGAACGGGCACCACCACTGGTGCTGCCGCCAGAGGAAGAAGCAGCGGCAGTAGCTGCAGCAGTAGAACCCGTTGTAGTGTGTACGGTCGCAGGAGTCGCGTCAGTGGCGCGTCCCGTCTGACCAGAAGCCCAGGTGCGCCACTGTCCAAACCACAGCGCGCCCTCATCCACCGCCCGGCAGGCGTCGTCAGTGTTGGCTGCCTTTGCAGCCGCCCACGCCTTCTCAAACCCTTGCCAGAGCTCCATGTGGTCGGCACTGTTGCTGGCAGCGTCTGTGGGAACGCCCACTTTCTGAAGCGCCCGCGCGAACAAGGACAGCAGGCGTGCCGGGGACGTAGCGTTTGGGTTGTGAGCGCCCTGGTGTTCCGTCTCCCACCGCAACAGCGCAAGCCAGGCCGTGATGCTGCCCATGTTGCCCTCCACAGCCTTGATCAACTCACTGTGAGTAGGGACACTGCGGGAACGGTGAAGTGAGCGGGTTGCGGCACGGGGCACGTTGGTGCGGTCACGCAGTCCACGTGCCGCCCCGAGCTTCTTCTTGCCAAGCACAGCCGGTCGCGAGGAGGCCACAGGGTTGTGGCTGGTGCCGTTTCTTGTCGCAGCAGCACCATTCTCTTTGTCGAATACTGCGTTCTCTGATACAGAGCGCAACAGGGGCGGGGCCCTGAAGCGGTGGGGTGCTGGCATGACAGGGTCGCAACGCAGGCACCAGATGGCTGGAAGGCGTGGTCAGGCGGCCGTTTCAGGCTGCACACATGCGCCGCTGTCGGACGCAAAAGGCTTGTCAAACTTCGTCACTACGCAAGAACAATCCGCGGGTGCAGTGTGTGTCCAGGCACCGGCGGCGTTGGTACAGAACAACGCCGTGTGACTCGTGCCCCGTCCGTGTGACACTAGCACTGTCCGTACCAAACCAAAACACACGGACCGTTGACTGCAGCAAATCAAGTTCACCGAATTGAAACTTGAAATTGGAGTTTTGCCGATTTTCTAGAGTTACTATGGTAACATCCACAGTGCTTGAAGATTCCTGCTAGTGCTGCTCGACTTCCTTGTGAGTCGCACCCACAGCCAGCTCTGCTAGGGTCTGCGCTGTGAAGCCCGCGTTCCGTCCCTGTTACGCAAGGTGCCCCCGTGGTTGATAAGTGGGTCTTGTGAGTGCCTTCAAGGGCATTGGCACCCGCGATAGACGGAGTGCAGTGGCTGCAGGCGGTGCAGCTGGTGAGTGAGTGTCGCTGCTTTCTGTTCCTCATGGGGAACAAGTCGTCCAAAGGAGAGGAAAGCAAAGCCGGGGAAGGCTCCCCAGCCTCTGCCGACCGTTCAGAGTTAGCAGCTGCTCTAGCTGCGTCTGGTGAAGATCAGAAGAAGCTTGGGTTCTTTGCTGGGCTGAAACAAGGGTGGGTAGTGGTGTTGGTTGTGCGCGGTCGGCTTTTTCGCCTCTCGCTTGTCCCAGTGTTGTTGACAACACCGGCCGACCATGTTGTGGATTTGATAGATATGCGGAACTATGCAACGCCATTATACGTCCTCCACGCGCTCAGTATACCGCACTGGATCTTGGTAGGTCATGGTGGCGGCCGTGTCATACTTGAACTGAACCGCAGCGCTTACCCTGCTGTGTGTCCTGCGTTCGCGTGCGAAGGCCCCAACAAGTTCACATTCCGCGGCCGTCGCTTCTTTCGTGAGGATTTCAACGTTACCAATAGCAAGGGACAAAAGCTGGTTTGCTCACACTGGCAGCCAGAAACACGGTGCGTTCTGTGTTGCGTGTTGCTTGTGTTTTTCTTCCGGCCTAACGCAGCAGCGCCAACTCGTTCTGTGTTCTTCCCCCAGGCCGGCGACACGTTTGCCCTGTGTCATTTACTTGCATGGAAACAGCTCGTGTCGGTTTGGGGTGCGTTGATGGTAGTCGTGGTGCCTTTGTGGTTGTGGTGGGGCTTGGCCTCAGCCAGCTGTTCGCAGGCGTTGGAGGCATTGGAAGTGGCGCTGTCCGAAGGTGCCACGTGTGTCGGATTCGACTTTGCGGGAAGCGGCATGTCCGATGGTGATTGGGTGACGCTGGGTTGGAACGAAAAGAATGATGTTATGGCAGTGACATCGCACCTGCGAGCCTCGGGAACCGTCTCGACGATTGCACTGTGGGGGCGCAGGTATGCGTGTGTGGCATGGCGGTGGGTGTCGGAAGCGTGTCGGCTCTCGGTGACGCGCCATGTGGTGTTGGATGCGCGCTTGTGGGCAGCATGGGGGCTGCAACTGCGCTGTTGCATAGCCACCGTGACGCTTCCATCGCAGCGATGGTGCTGGACTCCGCCTTTGCAGACCTGAAGCAACTGGCAGGCGTACGGAGTTGTGTGTGGGACTGTGTTCTGTTGGGCTTCGCATCAACTCACATACCGCCCTCGCTTGGTTCTCAGGAGATGGTAGAGATGGGAAAGGGTGAGGCTGGTTTCAAAGTCCCCGGGTTTGTAATCAAAGCGGCAACAAAGATGGTGCAAAGCTCGGTACTCAAGAAGTCTGGGCTCGACATGTTCAAGTTGAAGCCCATCGCCAATGTGGACAAGTACGTCGTCACATTATCCTGTCCTCTGCTTGTCTGTAGTTCACTTCCGCGTTCCTCTGCTTCCTCAACTCTGTGGCTCAGAGCGTTTGTTCCTGCGCTTTTCATTGCCGGTGAGAACGATGAGTTCATTCGGCCTCATCACAGTCAAGCAATGTACGCAGTGTCACGGGTTCTCATCCCAATAGTGCCTGACCCCTCTTTGCCCTTGTACCAACGTGGCTCACACAGACATGACAAGTACGCGGGCGACAAGAACATCATTGTTGTTCCTGGTGGCCACAACAGTGAGCGCCCGCGCTTCTGCATGGATGCCATCAGCTTGTTCCTGCGTGAATACATGTGCATACCGGCCGAGGTACGTGTGTGTGCGGGTGCTGGTGGGGCGATGTTCGAGGATACGTCGGTGCCTGATCGGCTATGCTGTGGCCGGCTGGGGATGGCACACAGGTCCGACTGCCGCCAGGCGCCAGCTTGCGCTCGTCGTGGGGTCGTAGGACCGCTCCTCCACGAATCGACTTGGAGGAGGAGATGATTCGACGTGCCATGGCGGCCTCGCTCGCTGTTTGTACGTGACATTCATCTGTGGCCCGTGCCCCCCCCC
>Ga0213833_1001880_pt1 | contig 14238 bp, 22 predicted proteins | sample SWATP21_FD_160575 | JGI IMG/M metagenome (GOLD analysis project Ga0213833, IMG submission 160575) | Coastal seawater microbial communities from Marineland, Florida, United States - SWA TP2 #1 | ecosystem: Environmental > Aquatic > Marine > Coastal | place: USA: Florida | collected 2016-08-14
CGTGAGACAGCACGCTCTGGTTGTGAGACGTGATGATGTTCAGCAGCTGAAAGCCCATGCTGAAAGAGCACCAGGAACGCGCTCCAAAGGTGACTCCACAAAAGTGGCGAAAGCAGGAATGCAACGACGACGAAACGCACCATGTGCCCCAAAGTGGCATGTAGTCGCCAGCGTCGTTCGCTTTCAGCGTCAGGTCGTACAGCATTTGCGCTGTTTGATAGTACTGGGTGTCAAAGGCAAGCGACAACCCTCCACCGGTGAACAAGACACCGTTCAGCTTCCTGGGTTCACGCCACAACATAGGCACAAACATGCCATGTGAGTTGGACTGTTCTTTCTTTCCATGGTCGAGCAAGAGCTCACATACGAATGCAGGGACTGCAACTGGGTCGGGGACAGATCGTAGGGAATGGGAATCACCTTCGCACCTGCCATTTCCAACCACTGTCCATGCAGCACCATGGGTCAGACCGAGGCCAGGACTGCAAAGCGGGACCACCTTACCTTGGAGTACATGGTAGCAAAGCACGACCCACCGGAAGTAGTTTCACGGCCGTGGACAGCGCCAAAGTGTGTCTGCCCAGCCTCCGCAAGCCGTCGGCGAGTTTCGCAGTCGGAGCTCGGCACCGCCAACACACCAATCGCAGGGTTGTCCTTCACAGCACCCACCGACAGTGTCATCAAACACAGCCATGTTGTGGCCGCAGCGACGGCTACGAGGCGCATCCTCAAGGTGCTGGTGGGGGACACTTGGTTGCGATGCGGGATGATGGCTGTGCGGGACATGTTCAGTTCAGTTTATGACCAATTTTATGTCATTGAGGTTCGGCTGCGGGAAAAGTACTGGTGCTGTTTGTTTTGTTTGAAAAGACGCGCCTCAACTTGAGCTTGGTTAGGCAAAGCCCAAGGCCCACAGTTGTATGTGGGCACGCATGGACGTCAGCTGACAACAGTCGCCATGACTACGCACGACTCCGAGGGGACCTTCTCGTCTTTTCTGTGTGATACGTATCGCATTATGTCGGGGTGGTAGCGATGACACAAGGTTTCAATCACCAAAGCAACAACACAAAAGCAACCATGTGGTGAGATGGAGCAACAAGAGAGTCATGGGCAACAGCGCACAACACATGGCAACAGCGCAAACACACAACCGATTCACGCACTTGGAGAGCGATGTGCCCGTCTTGTGGGAGACGATGGAGACGCCGGCGTACGTCCGGTTCGAGCACGCGTTCGTCGGGCCGGAGAGTCCATGGCACCAGCCCCAGCCCCAGCCCCAGCCCCAACACCGTCGCCAGCGCCAGCGCCAGCCCCGGCACCAGAACCTGCGCCGGATGCAACAGCACCACTTGTGCGGCGGGCGCGGCGTTGATGTTGCCCCGCTTCCGCTGCGCCCTCCAAGGCACTGGGTGCAAGGGACTCTACCGAGGTGATGCGTGACGTCGTCGTCATGGCGCCACCACGCTTTCGCTTTCCCGCCACCTTGGTTTGCAGCCACGCGTGATCGAGTGCTTCGTCAATTGTGAAGCGCTCCACGGCATCAGGGTTCAGCAGCTTGACGATCAGGTCTTGGGCTGGAGGGGCGACCAAACAACAAAACGGGAAGGTCAGCAAAGTCGACGACCAGAGCGCAGGATCAACAACGGACCATCCTTCGACACAGAACGCCATACTTCGTCCTTGAAGTCGTACGTGACTTTCTCAACCTTCGCCTCGAATGTGTCCTCGCCGAACGGCGGCCGTCCGGAAAGTCTGCGACACAGACAACAGCGTTGAGCATCGGGCAGCGAACGAACAGGCTGCGGCATGACCATACAGGCACACCACCCAAGAGCCCAACGTACACGATGTATGTAATTACACCAAGAGACCACATGTCAACGCCTTTGCCATACCGGCCACGCCCAAACACCGTGTTCTTGCGTCGAAGCACTTCCGGAGCTATGGGTGGAGCACAAACGGTGAGCCGGTGGCGCAAGGCTGCCAGAGAATGCCATTATACGCACCGAAATATTGGGGGGAGCCACAAAACGTCTTCAAGCCGTTGTTCCCAAGGGTCTTTGCAACTCCAAAATCTGCCACCTTGACCTGCGTGTCGTCTTCCTTGGACTTGAGAAGAATGTTCTCTGGCTTCAAATCTGGCATCATGCACAACGTAACACGTGAGTCGATATCACTCCGGAACAATCCGCGCGCACTGACCTCTGTGCACAATGTTTCGGTCGTGCATGTACTTGATGGCTTGGAAAAGTCGGCGCGTCAGCAGCTTCGCTTTGTCCTCGGTGTACGCCCCCTTGTCCACCAATCGGTCGAACAGCTCGCCGCCAGTGACGTACTCGGTTACGATGAACAAAGTGTTGTCCGTTTGGAACACATCCTTCAAAGAAATGATGTTGGGGTGGCTGAGTTTTTGTAGCACCTCTGCTTCCCGGAGGAGCGACCCTAGGTCAAAGCTCGGAAGGAGTTTGAATCTGCGACACAGCATAAAAATTCAGTTGAGCACTCCGCAGGTTCTCAGCTCGACAGGCAGGACACACACTGCTCTTACCGTTTCTTGTCAATGATCTTCACGGCGACCTCCTCGCCTGTTGACTTGTGCACAGCTCGACGAACAGTTGCGTATGTACCAGCGCCCAACTCTTCATGGATGTCGTACATGTCATAAATGTTGCGTTCACTGGTTTTCTCCATTAGAGCGCTGTCATTCGCAACTTTGTCAGCACGTGTTACATGCTGAAAAATGAAAGCAGCGAACGCTGTGACGTGCAGATGAAAAAGAGTGGTGAGTGCCACGCCAACCACATGCACAGCACTGACGGGCACACGTACACTCGCGACGGCGCGTTTGCCGCTTGGGGACGACCAAGGATACAGTGTCACCATTGTGAAGTTGCCGTGCTTTCCCTCGCGTGAGCCGTTCAGAGTTCACGTACGTGCCATTGGCGCTGCACAAACGGGAGACGTCAGCACAGTCGACGGACACGGGGAAAGAACGGTGGCATGTACCTGCTATCAACGATGAAGACCTTGGGTGGCGTGTCTTCGCCACGGTCTTCACAGAATACGCGACAGTGGTTGGTGCTGATGTGTACATCCGAGAACGTCACGTCGCAGTATCGACCGCGCCCAAACGTGTACTGTCACCAGCCCATGTCAGTACGACATCCGAAGACAACGCTTGACCGCCGCCACCACCGTCATGAACACGCAACCTACCTCCATTTTATCGTCTGTAAGTACAACCTCTGCACAGTCAGGAACAAGAGGGACCAAGCGTCCCCACTCCCCAACTGGAGCAGTATCTGGGGGGGTGCCACCGACATCTTCATCGTACGTCTGCGTCGGACCAATCTGCGAATCGTACATGTCCGCAGACATTGCGGCAGACAGGCTGGTTCGACAGCAACAGGCAAGCTGTACAACACCTGCAACACACAGTCGCACCAACCGCAGGAAACGGGGCAGAGGTTCGCTGCAAGTGCCGCTTGTGTGATGGGCGCTGGTGCCATCGCCGCCAATCTTTTTCAAGTTGTCGGACGAACACACCAAAAAGTCATCGTCGCAATTCGAAACGAAAATTGTGGAATGAAAATTTGCGCGATCAATTTTCGGGAGCAGCATGCACTTGCAGTTGCAGCTTTGTCCGGCAGCATCGCCGACGCACCCCTCACAGCGCACCGCGTGATTCTGGATCGAGTCAGTGCTTCAACCGGGCGTTGTGTGGGTATCAACTAGGCGTTGGTCAGGATCCCGGAAGCCACGTTCATGAAGCACTTGGCGATTGCTTGAGCTTTGTCTTCTGTGCGCTTGCCAGCAGCGATGTCGTCCACAACGAATGTCAAGGTTGCGGTGCGGTGTCGGCCAATGAGCGAGCGGGAGAGTAAGGCTGGACACGACTCAGTTGTAGAGTTCTCTGATCGGACCACCACACTGCAGTCAAGCAAGGGACCTCGCACGTTCACGTACGATCACTCCTACGGCCCCGACGTGGACCAGGTGACTGTGTACAATGAGCTGGCGAAGCCCCTCGTTGAGAAGGCTCTCAGTGGCTACAACGGCACAGTATTTGCGTATGGACAAACTGGCTCTGGGAAAACGTATACAATGATGGGCGAGGAACGGGAACCGGGAATCATTCCTCATCTGAACAATGACTTGTTTGAGTGCGTGTGCGTGTGCGCATGTCAGCAGCACAGCGCTTTCTCACAGAGTCTTTTTGTGCATGGATGCAGGAGCATCGAGAGTCGCACCAGCTCAACGACGAAGTTTCTGGTGTTGGTATCGTACCTGGAGATTTATAATGAGGTCGTGAAAGATCTGTTGAATCCTTCGGACAAGCGGCTTCGTATCCGTGAGCACCCTAGCACAGGCATTTTCGTGGTACGTTGTCCACAGCTGCGTGAGGCAATGTTTGTTTGCGATGACGCAATAAGAATGACCGTGTTGATGATGCCTGCAGGAGGACTTGGCGGAGCTTGTGGTTCACAATGCTTCGGAAGTGGAACGCTACCTGGAGCAGGGTAACAAAGTGCGAAAGGTTGCTGCTACAGAGATGAATGAACGCAGCAGCCGTTCGCACAGCTGCTTCACGATTCGCATCGAACAAAAGATAACTGAACGGACCGCTGATGTGGAGCGCACAACAAACCTGTTTGCAAAAATCAACTTGGTGAGCGGTTGGCCGGTGGCGCGTGCATGTGTGTGTGCACACGCGCGCGCCTGTGACCCATGTTGTTCATGCAATTGGCTACTCAGGTGGATCTGGCGGGTTCAGAGCGCGTGGCAAAAACAGGGGCAACGGGTGCTCGCTTGCGCGAGGGTGCTGCCATCAACAAGAGTCTCAGTGCGCTGGCAAACGTCATCAACGCCCTGGCCGATGGCGGGAAAAAGCACACGCCTTACAGAGACAGCAAGCTGACGCGGCTGCTCCAGCAGTCCTTGGGTGGGAATTCTCTCACGGTACGCTTGGGGATGATGGGCAGCACTTGTGGTGTGGCGGGTCTCACACTCAGTGCGCTTTGGAATGCCAGTGCATGGTTGCCACTATTTCCCCCGCGAGCTACAACGCAGACGAGACCCTCAGCACGCTTCAATACGCCAATCGCGCCAAGTCAATCAAGAACGAAACCCACCGTAACGAGGTATGCCGGCATGTGGTGTACACAGGCGTTTTTTTTTTTTTTTGCCTGGGCTCCCCTCCCTCCCCGCGTACCCTCCTCCCTTCTGACAAACAAAATGTATGGCGCCGGCGTCGGTTCAGAATCATCAAGAGCGCATTATTCGTCAACTGCGAGAGGAAATTGACAAGTTGAAGGCCGAGCTTGCGGCTGCGCGTGGAGGAGGGGGTGCCGGTGCTGGCGGAGCGCCCCAGTCTGATGAAGACAAAAAGCGTCTTCAGGACATGATTGCGGCGCTGGAGCGCTCCCAAAAATCGGTGAGTGGGTTGGGTGTGCCGCTCGTGCTTTGTGTTGGGTGGTGGAATGGGGAGTGCGCAGTTGTGCTTTTGTTTCGCGACGTTTCTTTGACCTTCATGCGAATGGCGGTACTCCTGAGCGAAGACATGGGAGGAGAAGGAGCGATTGTCGAAGAAGTATGAGCAAGCTCGAGCTGCCATCCTTGACAACACTTCCATGATACGCTCGGTGATGCAGGTACGCCGCTTTATCGCGCCCACATTCACTGTGAACCGTGGTCTCACCACTATGTCGTGCATCGAAACAGACCATGAAAGATGAGAATGTGGAGCTTCTCAAGCGTGTCAAGTCGTTGCAGCAGGAAAAGGTTCAGCTGACACGTCTGTACAAGAAGCAAATGGCAGAGTTTATGGAAGCCCGCAAGAAGCTATCGGAGGACACAAAGCGGTGAGCATTGGCATGTTGTGACGCAATTGCTGAGCGCACAGTGACATGGTATGGTATGCGGTGTCTGAGTGCGCGAACAGATACGTCGAACTGGCGCAGAGTGACGATCGCAACAAGCAAAAACAGTTCTTCAAGCGCGTCAACACACACAAACAAAACCTGTTGGAAGTGCGCGAGCGCATGGCTAGCACCAAGGCAAGAATCAAGGAGAATGAGGCCAAGCAGACCGAAGAAAGGGCTGCGGCAGCCATGCAGGTTGGTTCTTCGTTCATGGGGTCGTTGTGGCATGGTCTTCACACGGTGCTGCACAGAGGAAGCTATTGGCGGAAGACGCCACACTGCGCGATGCTATTCGAGCTGAGGAGCTTGCAAAGCTGGAGCTTGAGAAGAACGTGTTCCTTCAACAGGCCTTGGAGGAAGAACGTGCGCGGCTACGGTCGGAGACAGATAAGGAGAGGGCAGCACTGATGGCCAAGTACGCTGAAAACGGCGATGCAGCGGGCGCCAAGGAGCAGGGGTTGGAGCTTGCGTTGTTGCAGGCCAACCATGACAAGCGCATGCTGAAGCTGGACATGGAAGAGCTCACACGCAAGCATGAAGTTGAGATACAGAAGCAGCAACGCGAGGCTGCGAAGATGCAGCGCGAGGAAAAGCTGCGCATGGTCACCATGTTCCGCGAGTTCTGCGAAGGGTTTGAAGCCGATCGAGGAAAGCTGCAAAGCAAGTTGACCCACGTGACAGAGTGCCTGCGGCAAGCTGTCGCTGACATAGTATTCTTGAAGAAGCGAAACGAGGAGCTGGAGAAGCAAGTCCACGAACTAGCCAAGTGGGAGCCTGCGCCTTGATAGCCTCGAACGTGAGACGCTAGAACAATGACATACATTGTTTGTGGTACGACACATCTCCACATATGCACCCATGACATGCGTTTGCACACTCGGAGATCGCGTTCTCGGAGCATGTCACGAGCGGGTACGGCGCTGCAAAGCGGAAAGGAAGAAGAGGTGTGTAGGGTAGGGAACATTGTTGAGCTGTTTGTATGTGCATGGGGAATGATGAGCTGCTTCGAGTTGTTGATGTCAGGCGGGTGAACAGTACCGTGTGCGGAGCGCTTGCTGTGACGATGCGGCGTTCATTGCACATGCCATGCGTGAAGCAGAGCGTGGGTCTCTTCCAACGTCTCGTGGACTATGGGACGTGATCTTAGGTAATGGTCATCCCAAGGGGGGCGATCACGAACGAGCGTGTGAAGCACCTCTCCAGGCCATGGTGCGGCAGGATCGCGGCGACACCCCGTACTCCTTTCGCAGGTTTCTAGTTGTCGACTGTACGGGAGGCCCCGGCTGCCCTACCGCACATGATGGATCCCACGTGGTGGCATGCGTGTGTGTATTCGACTCACAGACGCAAGGGTTCGCCAACATGGCGGCAGCGTTGGCAGAAGCCGTGGAGGCGCTGAAGGAAAGCGATTGGACAGGCGGAGCGGCTAGGCTGGATCAAGGCTGGCACGCGGCTGCTCCTGTTTCACTGGTCATGCCAGTGGAGGAAGAAGGGAGTGATGGCCACGCGTCAAGTTGTGAGAGTACTGGTGCCACCACGCCCTCCAAAGCGCCCGCCCGCGTGGCCAGCTTGGAAGCTGTGTTCACTGCACCAGACCACCGGCGTCAAGGCCTCATGAAGATGCTGCTTCGTGCTGCAATCGCACAGTGCAAGCGAGAGCACTTTTCGTGTGCCAACATCCTTGTTCACATGAAGAACACTGCTGCTCAGCGTGTGTACATGGGCGCTGGTTTCGTAAAAGTTAGTCAACGCACCCACCCAGAGTTCGAGAAGTTGTTTGGAGATCCCGGGTTTGCATTCCTGCGTTTGCAGTTGCTCGACCCTTGTTCCCCGTAGTTTTCGTTTGCGTTGGGACGCACAGTGCAGCGCACTTGCTCACTCCACCGATAACATTTTGTTGTTCTGAAATTCTGCACAGTGCTCCGCGCGACTGGCGCTCACCCTCACACACGCGGCACGGTGGGCTGCTCTCCCTCCGCTGCCGTTGACGCTTTCACCGTTGAAATGGTGCTCGGTGCAGGTTCAGCATCCAGTTCTGCATCGAGGAACGCTTCCCAGTCCTCTTCGTTGAGATCGTCCGAGTCGAGTTGCTCTTCGCCCTCAGCGCCACTGGCCTCAGCTTCGTCCTTGACGGCGTCGTGCGCAGTCGGGCTTGTCCCATATCGCAAGAGTACAGGACGAGAGGGTTCTGGTTGGCGAATGCATTCACGTACTGGATATGGAAGCTAAGGAAAGTAACAAGAACAACATACATAATAGCGGAACAACTGAGTGACAGTAGTGATGGCAGTACAGAGGCCAGCAACGGACCCGTGTCGCTGCAGCATACTCCACGACTTGTTTCCACATTGGACTCTTGTTGAGGACCCTCAAGTGACCCACAATGATCAGGTGGTAGCGAGCACGGGTCAAAGCAACATTCAACCGCGTGCGCGAGTCCGTGAACGCAGAGGCATTCTTGGTGCGTGAGCAGCACACAATAACGACATCGCGCTCGGCACCCTGAGCAGCGCACAAGTGCAGGTCGATTTCACGTGAGGGAACACAGTGACACCACATCACACCTTGCACGCACCTGAAAGGCATCAATGGTTGACACATCAACAAGTTTTCGCCTATTCCAAGCCTCTTTGTCTGCGACAGAGGTTGGGCGCCCAGACTCATCCGAAACCCAGTGCCGTTGGTTTGGTGTTTTTCGTTCATTCTGAACGATGACAAGCACAAGAAGCGTGACACCGTTGTCACAGTCGACAGGTAAGAGACAGCGCGTACCAGCAATCGGCGTATCAACCGGGCTTGAGCTTTGTACAATGCAATCACACCAATCTGTGGAGGGACAGCCAATGTGCGGACACGGGTCAATAGTGAGAAAGAACACCTGAACTGCAGCGTCCGCCACACCTGTTCAGGTTCCAACACTGAAAGCAGCTCTTCGACAAGACGCCGCGCGGTTTGTGCCTGCAGTACCAAGGCGCACAACCACCACATGCCATATGAACACAAATCCTTTCGACGCTGCTGTTGCCACAACCTAATTCTTCATTACGTACTTCTGTTTCGTTCACAACGCTCCCGAAGGAACGCGCCTCGCGACCACGTTGTTCATCAATGATGCAAACCGGCGGAAGCAGCGGGATGATCGGCTTGCGTTGCTCCATTCGAACGCCATGGGTTAAGCGGTTGCCATAGAACAAGAAGCTGGCAAGGCTGGCGATGTGTGGATGGCACCGATACTGCATTCGAAGCAAACTGAACGCATGGTGCGATGCTGTGGCCAGTCGCGAGAACAAAGTACGCTCAAGCGTACCAAAGCCCGAGGGAGGGAAGGACTTTGTGACAAACGAGGGTTGGCTGCAGAGGGTTGGCGGAAGTTGTAGTGGGTCACCCACAGCTGAACAATACAAGCAACACGATGAGCGAAAGAACAACATCACGAAGGGCCACCCAGTCCACGGACCTAGCAACCGCGCACACCCAAACTTCATGGGCAACAAAGAAAGAGGCTCCACCATTTGAGAGGCTTCATCAAGCAGCACAATCGGAAAACGCCTGTGGCCAGTTGCGTCTTCGTGACAAGGTGCATGACTACAAACACGCCACACCAGAAGCACTCACGCGTTGTTGAGAATGGGAAACGACGTGGCGGCGCATGTCACACCCACGACCTGCGCATTTCGAAGCTCTAGCAGCTCCTTCTGTTCACACACAACCATGCCACAAGTGAGAAGGTGAGCATGATAGAAGGTGGGTCAAAGGAGGCACAAGGGACTTTGAAAGTACACACCCGGCGATTCGTGAGCACCTCAATGGCAGCTTTCACAGCCATCAGGTCAGCGGACTCGCTTCCTGCAGTACTTTCATGCGACATCTTTTCACGCATATCATGCAGATCACGCAGCTGTGCCGCGATTGCTGGGTCCGTATCATCATAGGGCAAGGTAACTGGCAGAAGCTGTAACTCACCGAAGAGTCACCATGGAGTCACAAATGCCAAACGAACGCCAATGGCACACCTTTTTTGTGATACGCTTGACACTTCCAACCCGTGCAACTGTAATGCAGTCGTTCTCCGACAGCCCTGTCAGGACGTTGTCGACGGCAACGTTGGTTGCGGCCGCAAACAGCACTCGACCACTGCAGCAGGTGCGTAACGCAAATCACAACACAGGACAAGGTTCAGAGCACGGACGGAAGTATGCAACAGTGAGTGTACATGACCGACTTACCGCAGTGCTCCGCTGTAAGCCTTCGAAAACGAAAACAGTTGACACAGCAGGTCCACCACAGCACCAAGTAGTGTAGACTTCCCAGAGCCGAAGGCGCCATGTACGAGCACAACCCGGCTTCCGCTACGACCTGTGGACGAAAGAGGTGCAGGAGCTTGTGCAGTTGATGAAGAAGCTTCATCAAGGTCATCCGCGGCATCAAGCCTGGTCGGAATGAACCAACGCGCACAGTTTCGAACCACAGAAGCCTTGTGCAACAGATGCCACACCAAGGACACACATTGTCACACCGGTGCTTCACATCGTCCTGCACAAGCAGGGGCAAAGGAGCATGTACCTGGTCTGGGTTCAGGTTGTGGCGAAGAATAACGACATGAGTCATGCTAGCCAATGCCCTGGCACTCAAGCTTAGGTAGAAGCACTTCTCCAGTGGTGATGCCTTGCGAAACCCCGTTTCCGCACGAAGCAGTGCATCAGCTTGTGGTGGGGACGCGGGTGGCATGTTCAGCAGAGTTGGCAGTATGGGGCAGTTGAAGGGTGTGAGCTCACGCAGTACCGCCAACATTGAGATGTCGGTTGAGGCGTTTCCAACACGCAGCGCCAACACTGACGTGGTGCCCTTCAAACTGCGTGGCATGACTCTGTTCAAACACGGGCATGGACCTAGCGAGTCAGCAGCGAAATAGACGCGAAAAACTCAGCCAGTCAGAAAATGTGACGTACGTTCCGCCAAACGGAACAACCTGCATCATGTTCTGCCCAGAGGGACCGTGCCAGAGTGACTGTACAATAAACGTGTCACCCCGAGAAGGCAGCCCGCGTGGAGGGTGTGAAAAGAATGGGCACGTTGAAACAACCCACAGATCATGCTTGGCATACGCCCCACTCCGCTCCTTGGAAGCCGGATCAAGCTTGAGGTACCTACGTATTGCCAAGACAGGCAACGCAAACCAGCGTTAGTGCACACAGCGTCAAGTCCCTGCACCAACCACGCACCACGTGGGCTTTGTCCCTTCTTCATCGCTTCTATCAGACCCGTCGTCGTCATCAGTCCCCAGCTCGTTATTGTTGTCATGGGCCTTGCGCCCCTCACCGCCACGGCGGCGCTTGCGCCAAGAATGTCGGCCTCGCCACCCACGACGCTTGTAGGCACTGTCGCCCTCGGCTGCACGGGACTTGATAAGTTCGCACGCCGAGTACAACGCCAAATGCTTGGCGCGGAACTGCGCCTGCCACTTTCCCAAGCCCGTGAGCACGCGCACCGGCTTGCGAGGCCCGTCCTTCCAGACGAAGAAACGGCAGTCCTCCTTTCCATCGTCCTCTGCAGTATCGTTGCCACGACGACGCTGTCCACCACGACGGTGGCGAAAGCTGCCGACCGCGACGCCACAGCAGTAGTACTTGCGACCATGCGTTGGGCCACGTTTCTTCACCGTGCGCAACACAGCAGGCACGCCACACTTGCACATTGGTTTGGTTGATGGGGACTTGTCTTGGTCAGGATCACCAGTCGCTGTTGCTGTGGAGAGGGTCTCTTGCTGTGTACTCGTCCCGACCCGCCGATCCGCGCTGATTGAGGCAGCAGGCTTTTGACGCGAAGCAGACAAAGCAGTGGCCTGGTCCCAGAAAAGTTGCGCGACCTCCCGCACTCGGTACGACACTTCTTGAGCGACGGCAGCCTCCATGCATGCCACGTACTGTTGGGTGGAGCGAAACGCTGACGGAATGTGGACGCGCCGCCACCGACACGAAACACACACACCCGGGTCAGGTGGTGGGGCGGAACTCGGACCCGCACCCTGGCCCTGGCCTGCAGGGGGCGGGGCCTTGCTGCACTTCGCACAGCGAGACCCCATCCCTCTTGCAGCGGACGGTCCGGGGAATGAATACAACACAGGGGTTGCACACGATGCTGATGTCCCAAAGGCTGAGGCGGAAGGCCCGGTGCGTGGCGCTTTCTTGTGTAATCCAGAGCGACGGCGGCCATCACGACGTGCAAATGGCATAGGTTGGGTGGCCAAGCTTGCCGCGGCAGGCTGTTTGTTGGCGATTTTTGAAGGAACATCTTGCGCTTTCCCAACACGGCCGGGTGGAGCAAAGCGGCACTGGCGGCTGCGTTGTCGAAGAAGAGAAACGGTACTCGGTGGTGTGGCGGTATGTGAGCTAGTTGAAGTCGTGTCGACCGTGCGTCGATGTGCAGCGGGCGCTTGAGGGGGTGACAACGAGGGTGCGGCTGAAAACAGAGCCAAAATGTCGGCAGCTGGGGGGGAGGGGACAATCACAACAAAGGCGAGGTTATGTTGGTATGAGTCAGCGCAACAACGGAAAGGAGTTCAAGGTGCTCACCAGAGCGATTTCCGTTTTCACTTCCATCGGCGCTTGGTTTGTGAGCCTGATGCTGGGGTGGCATCGGAACACAAGGTTGCTGAACATCACCAAAACCACCGTCCGCAGATGCCACCCTGGTGCCTTCTTCGCTGCGCCACAGTGTGGTACCATCATCACAGTCCTCTTGGATCGCGGTGGAACGGCAGTTCTTCAATGTTGACCAGCCCGAGGAGAGCATGCCCGCGGCAGGTGCTGCCGAGTTCACTTGGGTGCTGCACCTCTCACGCAGTGGGAGGACCCTCATCGTCTGCCTCTGCATGATGCCACGCCCTTGCTCGAAGTTCATTCCATCTTGAGAAGTGGAAGCACAGGGCGGCGATTCGCTCGGAGCTTTGTCGAGGTTCTTCCGCAGCTTCGAGGCGAACCCGTCAAACATGCTGGCGCCAGGGAACCAACCCGGCTTGCCCGGTTGCTGAAACAGTGACTCAGACCGACTCGACACTGCACCGGTCCGTGGCGACAGAGCAGTTTGCGGGACATTGTTGGTGGGTGCCATCACGGCGGCAGGTGTGACTCGCCTTGGTGCTGTCCAACCTTTGCTTTTGCTGCCGCTACGCTGTGGAACACGTCGCAGGCCACTGCGTCTGCGCTTGGGAGGTCGATTCGGGGGCTGAGCAGCACTCATAGCACCCTTCTGCTGCTGGCGTGGTTGTAGCTGTTGTGTGGCTCCCTCATTAGGGCCGGTAACGGCGGCACTGCTGTCTAGAGAAGCTTCAACTTGTACCAAGAGCCTGCGCAACACGTAAAGTTAGGAGTGGCACCCACTATGCTGCTGCACGCAAGTCAGTACCCTTCCGTCTCAAACTCATGGCCTGACAAGTCACTTGGCGTGGATGCAACTGGGAGAAAACTCACTGCTACTCGTCGCCCAAGCTGCGAAGCTGTTGTGCCAGTGAAGATGCATACCTGAAGACGTTGTTGTGGCACGTGACAGCCAAGTGAGCGCAGCGCGGCCCGGCCAACCACAACATGCTGACCATGGGCAAGATCCCCCACCTTTCCATTCCCCGAACAATATTTTGCGGTTCCATCCAGCCAACGCTTGCGCTTCTGTTTCTTGTGTCGAGTGTAGAGGCACGACCACAGAGTGCAGCTCTGACGGTTCATCTCGCTCGGTTGGTGCACCACAATGCAGTTCCCGTCTCGGGGCGTTCTACGGTTGAGGAAGGCAAGCGGGCCGCCAGGCTGCACTGATGTGCATATCTGGGGAGCACTTCCAGGCTGTTCCCCCCTGTGCGTGCCGGCGGTGCACCGAGTGTCACGAACACTGTGGGGATGTTACGGACAGTGCTACACGCATGATCCCCGCGCGAATTCGCAAGGTGGTCAAAACATCACGCCATGTTAGCACACTGAACGAGACCGTCGCGCCGCTGATGTTGCTTGAGCCCTGCGACTTGCAAGCAGAAGCACAGCAGTCTTCCCGTTCGGTACACAACACGTCAACGCCTGCAGTAGTGTGTTTGAGTTGGCGTGGTACATTATGGAGGGCACAGTAGAGCCTCTGACGCGTGCAAACCGGAGGGAGCTGTGCTACGCAGCCCGTGACGCATTCTTTGCGTGCCTCACCACACACAATGAAGATGCTTCGGCATGCGCTCAGGAGCTTTCTGGATACCGCGCGACGTGCATGAAGAGTTGGGTGCGTTATGTTGTATGTGTTGAAACAAGCCCTTGTTGTGGGCTGGATTGGGACTCAC
>Ga0213833_1001881_pt1 | contig 14237 bp, 1 predicted proteins | sample SWATP21_FD_160575 | JGI IMG/M metagenome (GOLD analysis project Ga0213833, IMG submission 160575) | Coastal seawater microbial communities from Marineland, Florida, United States - SWA TP2 #1 | ecosystem: Environmental > Aquatic > Marine > Coastal | place: USA: Florida | collected 2016-08-14
CTTTGAGAGAAAACGACCCGACGAAGGGAGCCGAGTACAGGTACCCCACCAACGCAAACGCCAGCACAGCAATCAGCAACACCACGGCCATGTACCCCAACAACGCCCGCTTTCTCCAGTTGCGACCGTCGACAGACGGAATGTCGCCGGGGTGCACGGGGTTGGGCTGTGGTGGTGGGGGGTTGGCCAGCGCCAGAGGCGGCATGGGTGGCATGGGTGGCGGCGGCGGCATGGGTGGTGGCGCGAGGGGCACGGTTCCCGACACAACAACACCCGGCGCGACACGATTGGCGTGTTGTGAAATCATTTCTAAGGCTGCGGCGTTGGGCATCTCGCCAAACTGTTGCTCCGCAGACTGTTGAGCCAGGCCCAGTGGAATGGGGCCTTGGCCGAGGCCGGAGAAGTCGAACCCAGCGTGGGAGTGCATGCGCGGCATGCTGGATTGCAGCAAATCATCCGGCACATCCGTGACCGACGGTCGCCGTACCTGCTGGCGAGCATTGATGGGGAACGGTGTGGTATCAGAGGCGCCTGTGGTGCTCATGGTGAACAATGGCGGTGGGGGGACACGCCTCCAGGGGTGTGTGGTGTTGTCGCACGGATGTCAGCGACGAAACGGCGTCGCAAGAGGTGGCGCCGCCTGGGCTTCGACGTGAGGGCAGCCAAAAGAAAAACAAACGAGTCTAGGTCATCCTGTTGGCGGTCGTGGTGCCACGGCTGTGGCGAGAAAAATGCAGAGCAGCCTGTGCGGGACACATGCATCCATCACTCGTCAAAACCAACCCACTGCAGCGAGGATACGACACCGAGACGCAGGGCGACTGCAGGGCCGCCTGCACAATCTTCAACCCGTACGCACGTCAACAGGGTCGCAAAAGGTGTGATGGATGGAAAGTTTCAATGCTGGTGGGAGCCGCGTCCTGGTGCAACGTACAACCCGGTGGCTGTGCTGTCCACGCCAAGGATAGCGCTTGCAGCCACACGCCCCGCTTTCAAACGACCCGGGGCACAATGCGGTCGCGAACAGTGTGCCAGCTTGGTGACACTGATCGCAGTTTTGTGCACCACACACGTCACTACAACTCAGGTGGTGTGTGGGGGTGTGGGGGGGTCACGCCTGGGGATCAAGGCGCCGAGTCCGTGCTGCCGACAAGCCAGGCCCGCGTTAGAGCCCGCCAAGGCAGCAACGGCGAGGTGAGAGGTTTTGTTTGTTTCGGCCCATGGTGGTTTTGTTACACGAACACCCATAAAGTGCAGTATTTTGTGGGCGCTTCCCCTCATTTCGTGATGCACCCGCACGCGTGCGTGTCCATTTGTGCCAACGGACTACTTTTGCGGAGATCTGGCGGAAGTTGGGATGACGTTCTGCTCTGCTCCGGCTTGCTGCTGGTTTGATTTGGCTTCGCAACACCACGCCCACCCACAGGCTGGATTGAAGCGACCCATACCCACGCCCACGCCCACACCCAACTGGGCGGGTGCTGGTGCCGGATAGCAACAAAGAGATCCGCTGGTGAAGGCGTGGTGCTGCGCCTGGAGCCAGTCACATCCTGGTGAGTTTGGGTCTTGCAAGCGGGGGTTGGTGAGGGTACCACCGCGCGCGGCGCATGTTTCGCGCGGCGCCATGACCCGTGTTTGCCGCTGTTGCCGCGCCCGTCACCCGTTGCCTCACCCTGAATGTGCGCGTTCATGTCATGTTTGGCGTCTCTCAGGGGTACGAACGCGTGGGGGGTAGCCACAGCGCCCAAGTCGCCGGGTCGCCATGTCGTACGACCCGCGGAAAAACTACATCATTACTGCCGTCGCCACTCTGTGTGCTGACGGCACGTCAGAGGGCATCGAGGAGCTTGCAAAGACGCTCCACGACAATGCCCAGCTTGATGCGTTCCTAGATGACCCCAGGTGTGTCCATGCGCGTGTTGGTGCGGTTTGTTCTGGCGCCCTGCCTGTGGTTGCCTGTGGTTTGTGGTTTTCGTCCCCTCGCTGCAAGGCTTGTGTGTTCTTGGGACACGACCACGCTGCCTCACCTCCACCCCCACCCACGTGCCATCTTCCGATATTCCGTGTGCAGTGTCAAGCTCCTCCAGGCGGTGTCCACCCGTGCCAGTGGCGCCGCCGTGGTGGAGCTGCGCAACGAGTTGCTGACGAAGCCCCTGGAAACCGGGCAGTCGGAGGTCGCCTTCGTCAAGATCCGGCCCGAGGTCATCACACCCGAGTCGCTGGCGTCCAACGTGCTGGTCACCTCCGTGGTGCGCTCGCCGCTGTTGAGCCTGTACCACTCGCTGCACCAGGTGTACGCCCCCACCCTGCTGGGCTCCTCGTCGTGGGCTGGCACGCTGGACACCAAAATGCAGGCCCACCTCACGAGCCTGGAGGCGGGGTTGGGTTCCATCGTGCGCCGTGGCGACGACGCCGCGGGCGCGGACGGCACCAAGTCCGAGGAGGACACGTACGCCAACATCCACGAGCCGGCGGACGAGTTTGACCACTGGCAGGACGCCTCGCGGCGCTCGGGTCGTGGTCGGGACAGGGCACAGGCCATCTCCTCCGCCTACGCGGAGGTGTCGGACCGGTTTCGTGGCCTGCACGACGCCAGCTTCTCCGAGATGGCGGAGCTGGTGGAGGAGACACAGAACGTGCTGGACGACGTGTGGCGCATGGAGGTGCCCGGCGGCGGCACGTTTCCGCAGGGCCGCATGCAGCGCGTGTTCACCGTCATCGGCTCCGCGCTGGGCCGCCGCGTGCAGCGCGTGATTGGCGCCGTCGAGCTGTGGACCGCGCCGTTTTCGCAGGTGCGCACGCTGCTGCGCGACGGCGCCGGCGTGCTGGAGCGCTGGGCGACGGCCGCCAAGCAGCTGAGCGGCACGTTTTGGACGGTGGAGCCGGCGTGGGTGGGTGGCGCGTTCGCGGACCCCTTCATCCTGGCGCTGGTGGCGCGGCTGGAGGAGATATCGCGCCTGCGCACCACCCACGAGGAGCTCCTGCGCCTGCTGTCGCCGGACGACCAGCGCCAGCTGCGGGTGGACGACACCTTCAAGCCCTTCGCGCGGCTGCAGCCGCTGCACGTGAACGCCTACACCCAGCCGCAATGGGAGGCGGCGGTGACGGCGTTTGAGCAGCGCCTGCAGCCCATCGAGAGCCACATCGCCGCCGACCTGCGGCGCCAAATCGGCGGCATGGGGGACAGGCCGCAGCAGCTGCTGCGCGAGTTTGGGCGGTACCGCAACATCCTGAGGCGGCCGGCGGTCGCACGGGAGCTGGCGTCGGAGCGCCACGCGTTGCTGGCGCAGCTGTCGGCGCACGTGGAGAGTGTGGAGGGCGAGTTCGAGTCGTTCGAGGCCAGCGGCGGTGGTGGTGCCGGCGGCGGCGGTCGTGGCGGTATTGGCGGCGGCGGCGGCGGCGGTCGTGGCGGTGGTGTGTTGGCGCGGCGCCGTGGACGCAACCTGTCGCCGGCGGTGAACGGCGTGGTGTGGGCGCAGGCCCTGCGCAGCAAGGTGTCATCCATCCTGTCGTCGTCCACGTCGTTGCTGGGCGACCTGCCGTCGTTCCGCGAGTTCAAGTCCATGTGCCGGGACCTCATCGACAAGCTGGGGCGGTTCGAGAAGAACCAAAGCGCCGAGTGGGTGGCCACGACGGAGGAGCGCCTGCGCGACGGCCACCTGTCGCTGCAGATGACGGGGCAGGTGATGGACTTTGACATTGACGGCAACATGGTGGTGAACTACTCCGAGGACCTGGTCATCCTGCTGCGAGAGGTGCGCCAGCTCACGGAGCTCGGCGTCAACGTCCCCGACCGCATCCGTCGCGCCGCCGCGGACGCCGAAAAGTACTACCGCTACGGCGTCATGCTCAAGAAGGTGGCCAACTTCTACAACACCATGGACGGCCAGATCCTGCCCACCCAAAAGTTCATGCTCTACGACTCCATCGCCGCCTTCGAAAACGTGGTGGAGAACCCCACGTCGTCCTCCGGCGGCAGCGGCAGCCGCAACCGCCGCAGCGCTGGCCGCAGCGGCGGCGGCGGCGGCGGCGCCGTGACGTGGAGCAACCCCAGCGAGTGCCAGACGTACGTGGAGCGGCTGCAGCGCGCCGCGGACCGCGCGTCCGCCGAAAACCGGCGGCTGCGGAAGGTGCACCAGCGGTTTGCGACGGAGGTGGTGGGGCTGATGAACGTGGACCTGCTGCGCCAGCGCGACACGTGGAAGGCCAAGTGGCACGCGCTCAAGGAGGTGAAGCACGACCTGGCGCGGGCGTACAGCGAGGAGCGCATGCAGCCGTGGCTGCTGCACTGGGACCACCAGCTGTACAAGGCGGTGGAGGTGGGGTACCGCATGGGGCTGGAGTCCCTCAACGAGAACCTGTCGGAGATGAAGTGCGAGCTGACGCTGTCCGGCGGCCGCCTGGCGTTCCGGCCGCCGCTGGAGGAGCTGCGGGCGTCGTACTACCGCGAGATGAAGAAATTCATCTCCATCCCCGTGTCCTTCACGGGCCTGGGCGGCAACAAGGCCGTGTTTGAGGCCATGACCAACCGCAACGCCGAGTCGCTGTGGGCGGTGTACCGCAAGGCGGAGATCCTGTTTGCGCGGCTGGGGCAGCTGCGCGACGGCTACGGCGCGTGGGCAGTGCTGTCGTCGGTGCAGGACCTGGACGCGTACGTGGAGGAGCACGTGACGACCGTCGCGGACTGGGACGTGAACTTCAAGATGCTCAAGGTGAAGCGCAAGGAGGCGGAGCGGCTGCCGGACTTCCGCAAGGTGGACTGCGTCTCCGTCAGCCTGGCGCCGTTCAAGGCCTCCATCGAGGGCCAGATGCAGCGGCTGTCGGACGTGCTGGTGCTCACGCTGCGCAAGGCCCTGGGCACGCACCTGGGCAACGTGGAGGCGTTCCTCGAGTCCGCCATGGAGCGGCTGAACGAGCGGCCGACCACCATCGACGAGATTGGGCAGGCCAAGCGGGCGTGGCAGGAGATCAACGAGGGCAAGGCCGGCATCCGCGGCGAGTACCGGCTGTGCGAGGAGCAAAAGCGGCTGCTGCTGAGCATGGCGGGGAGCAACGTGAGCCTGGCGGAGGTGACGTCGCGCCTGCAGCGGCTGCCGGACGACTGGGACACGTTTGAGGTGGCGCTGGAGGCGTTCAACGAGATGATCGAGGAGTCGCGCGCCAAGATGCGGGACGGCGTGGAGCAGGAGGTCATGAACGTGAACGTCAGCCTGGACAAGTTCGCACAGCGCTGGCACGCGCTGAAGCCCAAGGAGGTGAACACCTGGAGCCAGGCGGAGATCGACGGCATCCACGAGGCCATCGCGGGCTGGAAGCTGCAGCTGGGCGAGATCAAGGACGCCGCGGACACGCTGGCGCGCAACTGCGAGTCCTTCATGATGCCGGCGCCCACGTTCGCGGGGCTGGAGGAGCTGGAGGCGGACTTTGCCGCGGTGGAGGGCGCGTGGGCCATGTACAAGGAGTACCAGGAGGACAAGGCGGAGGTGGCGAAGCAGGACTGGATCACGTTCCGCGGCCACCTGTACGACCTGGCGGACATGGCCAACAAGTGGCTGGACCGCGTCGCGGGCATGACCCGCGACGTCGTGTGCCGACGGGTGCACGACGAGGCCGACGTGCTGCGGCGAGCGGTGCCGTCGCTCAAGTACGCCACCGGCGAGCCGTTCAAGGAGGAGCACTGGGTGCAGGTGTTCCGCAAGCTGGGCATGCCGCGCGGCGTGAAGCTGGAGACGCTGACGGTGGGGCACTTCCTGGGCGTGCTGCCCGCGGTCGCGGAGAACCTCAAGTTCCTGAAGCACCTCACGTCCCGGGCGCAGGGCGAGGTGTCCATCCGCGAGGCGCTGCAGGACCTGCGGGCGTGGGGCGAGACGGCGGAGTTTTCGCTGATGGACCACGAGTGCCAGGGGCGCTCCACGAACCTCATCTGCGAGTGGAAGGACCTGTTCAAGGACGTGGGCGACCACCAGAGCCTGCTGCAGTCGCTGAAGGAGTCGCAGTACTTCAAGCCCTTCGCCGACCAGGCGGCGCAGTTCGAGGTCAAGCTGGCGCTGCTGGACGAGTGCTGCCAGGACCTGAACCAGATCCAGCGCAAGTGGGTGTACCTCGAGCCCATCTTCGGCCGCGGCGCGCTGCCGTCGGAGCAGGCGCGGTTCAAGCGCGTCGACGACGAGTTCCGCGACATCATGTCCAAGGTCTCCATGGACCGCAAGGTGTTCAACATCGCCGACGCGGCGCTGTTCCCGGGCCTGCGCGACATGCTGGCGACGATGCTGGACCAGCTGGAGCGGTGCCAAAAGGCGCTGGCGGACTTTTTGGAGGAGAAGCGCAGCAAGCTGCCGCGGTTCTACTTCATCGGCGACGACGACCTGCTGGAGATCCTGGGCCAGAGCAAGAACCCCGCCGTCATCCAGGCGCACCTCAAGAAGCTGTTCCAGGGCGTGCACCACGTGGAGTTCTCCGACGACACCTCCTCCATCGTCTCCATGTGCTCCGTGGCCGGCGAGGTGGTGCCGCTGGCGGCGCCAGTCACCATCGTGGACGACGTGGAGGTGTGGCTGGACGCGCTGGTGAAGGAGATGGTGAACACGCTGGCGCGGCAGCTGGTGGACTGCGTCGGCGCCGAGGCGGACCTGCGTGCCTTCCCGTCGCAGGTCCTGTGCCTGGCAGAAAACATCCGGTTCACGGAGCGCTGCGAGCGGGCCCTGGCGTCGGGCGACCTGGCGGGGCTCAAGGCGACGCTGGAGGCGCAGCTGCAGGCGTACACGACGCAGGACCTGTCGTCGGAGCGCCTGCTGCAGCTCAAGGTCAAGGCGCTGGTGCTGGACCTGATCCACAACATGGACGTGGTGGACCAGCTGGTGGCGGAGGGCGCGCACAGCACCAGCGACTGGGCGTGGAAGCGCCAGCTGCGGTACTACCTCAAGGACCGTCGCTGCGTGGCGCGCATGTGCGAGGCGGAGTGCCAGTACACGTACGAGTACCAGGGCAACGCCAGCAAGCTGGTGCACACGCCGCTGACGGACAAGTGCTACCTCACGCTGACGCAGGGCATGGCGATGGGCATGGGCGGCAACCCGTACGGCCCCGCCGGCACGGGGAAAACGGAGAGCGTCAAGGCCCTGGGCGCCGCGTTGGGGCGCCAGGTGCTGGTGTTCAACTGCGACGAGGGCATTGACTTCCACAGCATGGGGCGCATCTTCACGGGGCTGGTGAAGTGCGGCGCGTGGGGGTGCTTCGACGAGTTCAACCGTCTCAAGGCCGACCAGCTGTCGGCGGTGTCGCAGCAGATCCAGGTCATCCAGGCCGCCATCAAGGAGCGCCAGCCGAGCGTGGAGCTGCTGGGGTCCACCATCGACGTGGACTTCAACGCCGGCATCTTCGTGACCATGAACCCGGCGGGGAAGGGGTACGGCGGGCGCTCCAAGCTGCCGGACAACCTCAAGCAGCTCTTCCGCCCCGTCGCCATGTCCAAGCCCGACAACGAGCTGATCGCGGAGGTCATCCTGTACTCCGAGGGCTTCAAGTTTGCCAAGATCCTGGGCAAGAAGATGGTGTCGCTGTTCACGCTGTGCCGCCAGCTGCTCACGCCGCAGCAGCACTACGACTGGGGCCTGCGCGCCATGAAGACCTGCCTGAACACGGGCGGGAACCTCATCCAGCAGGCCAAGCAGCAGGGGCTGGAGCTGACGGAGGTGACGGAGCAGGAGATGCTGATCAAGGCGGTGCGCGTGAACACGCTGTCGAAGCTGACCTTCGACGACTGCCAGCGCTTCCTGTCGCTCGTGGGCGACGTGTTCCCGGGCGTGTCGTCGGAGGACATCAGCTACGAGGAGCTTGAGGCCGCCATCCGCGAGGTGCTGGTGTCCAAGCAGTTCAACCTCATGTACGACGAGGTGCAGGTGCGCAAGATGCTGCAGCTGAAGGAGAGCCTGGACCAGCGCATGGGCTGCGTCATCGTCGGGCCGTCGGGCTGCGGCAAGTCCACGCTGTGGCGCGTGCTGCAGGCCGCCATGATCAAAACGGGGCAGCTGGTGGTGACGCACGTCATGAACCCGAAGGCCATGCCGCGCGAGCGGCTGCTGGGAGAGATGGACCCCGACACCCGCGAGTGGACGGACGGCGTGCTGACGGCGGCGGCGCGGCAGGTGGTCAAGGAGCCGCTGGCGACGCGGTCGTGGGTGGTGTGTGACGGCGACGTGGACCCGGAGTGGATTGAGTCCCTGAACTCGGTGCTGGACGACAACCACCTCCTCACGCTGCCCAACGGCGAGCGCATCAACTTCGGCGCCAACGTCAACTTCCTGTTCGAGACCCACGACCTGCAGTTCGCGTCGCCCGCCACCATTTCGCGCATGGGCATGATCTACCTGTCGGACGAGGACGTGGACGTGAAGCGCGTGGTGAAGCGCTGGCTCAAGTCCCAGCCCGAGGCGGCGCGCATGCAGCTGGCGGCGTGGACGGAGGACCTGTTCTACCGCGCGCTGGACTGGGTGCTGCAGCACGGCGAGATGGTGGTGGACACCACCATGGTCGGCACCGTCGTGAGCGGCCTCAGCCACGTCGCCGGCGCCGCGTCCAAGGGCGCCTTCGTCGCCTCCCTCATCCGCGGCCTGGGCGGCAACCTGAACCACGAGCAGCGCACGGCCTTCGCGCGGGAGGTGTTTGCGTGGGTCGGCGAGCGCCCCGCCGACGCGAACGCGCCGCTGGACAGCTACTTTGAGGCCGGCGCCTTCCGCGCCTTCCCCCAGTCCAAGAACGACGCGGGGCTGACGGCGGAGGACGTGACGGCCGGCGCGGTGGTGCCGACGGTGGGCGTGCAGCGCACGCTGCGCATGATCCAGACCTGGGTCACCAACATGGAGCCGTTCATCCTGGTGGGGCCCGAGGGCTGCGGCAAGACCATGCTCATCAACCACGCCATCGCGCAGCGGCGCAGCACCAGCGTGACGGTGCTGCACTGCAACGCCCAAACCACGGCGGAGCACGTGATCCAGCGCATTCGCCAGGCCTGCCTGCTGTACTCCACCAACGCGGGGCGGGTGTACCGCCCTCGCGAGGGCGATCGCCTGGTGCTGTTCCTCAAGGACATCAACCTGCCGCGGCCGGACAAGTACGACACCTGCCTGCTGGTCGCCTTCCTGCAGCAGCTCGTGACCTTCAACGGCTTCTACGACGAAAACCTGGAGTTCCTGGGCATCGAGCGCGTGCACATCGTGGCGACGATGAACCCGGCGACCACCGTCGGGCGCCACCACCTGTCCACGCGCTTCACCGCCATCGTGCGCATCGCGTACATGGACTACCCCACGCCGCAGGAGCTGGGCATCATCTACTCGTGCTACCTGCGCGGCGCGTTGCACGGCGTCACGCCCGCGGACGAGCGGTTCCGGTCGCCCGACGCCCTGTCCAAGCTGGCGAGCTCCATGGTGGAGCTGTTCCAGCAGGTGCGCAAGAAGTTCAGCATCGACGACCACCGCCACTACCTGTTCACCCCCCGCGACCTCACCGAGTGGGTCCACGGCCTGCTGCGCTACAACCTGTCCGACGAGTCGCTGCTGGATGTGGTGGCGTACGAGGCCCAGCGCCTGTTCCGTGACCGCCTCGTCAGCCACGACTCGTGCCACAAGTTCGACTCCATGCTGGTCACCATCATGAAGTCCCACTGGCGTGCCCGCATCGACCTCGGCGGCTGCGTGTTCACGACCCTCGCTCGCGGCGCCGGTGTGGGAGGCGGCGGCGGTGGCGGCGGCGAGTCGAAGGGAGAGGAGGGCAAGCACGCGGAAGGTGGTGCCGGTGGTGCTGGTGGTGCCGTGCCCCATGGCGCCGGCCGCTCCGGGTTGGTGCGCGTGAGCATGAACGACCTGCAGAGCGTGGTGCAGACCGGCGTGCGGATGTACGAACGCGAGGAGCAGCAGCTGCACCTGCTGCTGTTCGAGGAGACGCTGGACCACATTGTGCGCCTGGACCGCCTGCTGTCGGAGCCCAGCGGCAGCGTGCTGCTGGTGGGTCGCACGGGCGTGGGACGGCGCAACGCGACGGCGCTGGTGGCGCACATGCAAGGGTGTCAGTTTTACTCCCCCAGCATCACCCGCAACTACGGCATGCGGCAGTTCTTCGCGGACGTGAAGCAGGTGCTGGCGCTGGCGGGCGTGGAGGGGGAGGAAGTGTGCCTGTACATTGAGGACTACCAGTGCACCGACGGCAGCATCCTGGAGACGGTGAACTCGCTGCTGTCCTCTGGTGAGGTGCCGGGCCTGTACACCCACGAGGAGCTCGAGCCGTTGTTGGCGCCGTTGAAGGACCTGATGGGTGAAGAGGGTTTCCAGTACGTGTTGTTGCTGGGTGTGGAGTGTGGTGGGTGGGTGGGTGGGTGGTGAGTTGTTTGTGGTGGTGGTGCGTTGTTTGTGGGGGTGGTGCGTTGTTGTTGTTCTTGTTCTTGTTGGTGTTGTGGCAACATTGTGTGTTGCTCCTGTGACCGGTTGTTGGTGGCATGTTCACCCCCCATGCGTTCGTTCGTTCGTTCGTGCATCCCACCCGCACCCGCACCCGCACCCGCACCCACCCAGGTACAAGACGCCGTACGACTTCTTTGTGTCGCGCGTGCGCACGCACCTGCACATCGTGGTGTCCATGGACCCCTCCCACCCCGAGTTCCTGGTGCGGTGCGAAAGCAACCCGGCGCTGTATGCGCGGTGCACCATCCTGTGGATGGGCGAGTGGAGCCGCAAGAGCATGACGGAGGTGCCTGCCATGATCGTCCCCACCATCATGCGCGACGACGACAACGCCTCCCAAACCGTCGACCAGCTCATCGCCATCCACGAAAGCTGCAAGGAGCGCGGCGCGACGCCCCGGGACTACGTCCAGTTCCTGGAGCAGTACCAGCTGCTGCACGACTGGAAGCGCAGCGGCGTGGCCAAGAACGCCGAGCGCCTGGAGACGGGGCTGCAGAAGCTGTTCGACGCCGCGGAGATGGTGGACCAGCTGTCGACGGAGGCCAACGAGGCGCGGGCGCTGCTGCGCGAGAAGCAGGCCGCCGCGGACGAGGCCATGGAGGAGATCACGCGGGCGCTGGAGCTGGCGTCGTCGCGGCGCAAGGAGGTGGAGGACCTGACGGAGAAGGCGGTGGTGGCGGAAAACGCGACCAAGCAGCGGAAGGAGGAGATCCTGACGCAGCTGGAGGGCATCACGCCCATCCTGGAGGCCAGCAAGAAGGCCGTCGGCAGCATCGACAGCAAGCACCTGGCGGAGATTCGGTCGCTGACGCTGCCGCCGGAGCCCATCGTCGACGTGCTGTCGGCGGTGCTGACGCTGCTGGGCATCCGGGACGTGAGCTGGCTGTCCATGCGGCGGTTCCTGGGCAACCGGGGGGTGAAGGAGGAGATCCTGGCGTTCGACGCGCGGCGCATCACCGACAAGATCCGCAAGGACGTACACAAGATCCTGAAGGCCAAGGGCCAGTCCTTTGAGCACGCCGTCATCAAGCGCGTGTCGCGGGCGGCGGCGCCGCTGGCGTCGTGGGTCAAGGCCAACCTGCAGTACTCCATCGTGCTGCACCAGATCCAGCCGCTGGAGTCGCAGCTGGCCGAGGCCACCGACAACCTGGAGCGCACGCAGAACCAGCTCGTGAAGCACCAGAACGAGCTGGCGGAGCTGGACAACAGCGTGGCGCGGCTGAAGAAGGACTTTGGGCAGCGCACGGCGGAGGCGGAGGCGTTGAAGCTGCAGCTGAACAAGACGGAGCAGACGCTGGAGCGGGCGGAGACGCTGCTGGGGAAGCTGTCGGGGGAGAAGGACCGGTGGGCGAAGGAGGTGAAGAACCTGCGCCGCACCATGTCCACGCTGCCGCGCCAGGCCATGATGGCCGCGGGCTTCGTCACGTTCCTGGCCAAGTCGCCGGAGGACGTGCGGGCGGCGGCGCTGCGCGAGTGGGGCGGCATCGTGGGCGTGCGGGACTTTGAGTTCATGCGCTTCGCCTCCACCGAGTCGCAGCTGCTGACGTGGAAGGCGGAGGGGCTGCCGGCGGACGCGCTGAGCATGGAGAACGCGCTGGTGATCCTGAACCCGGGCCAGCGGTGCCCCTTCATCATCGACCCGTCGCAGACCGCGACGACGTGGCTGAAGCACCACCTGGCCAAGGACAAGATCCGGCCGCTGGAGGTGGTCACCGCGCAAGACGCGCGGCTCACGACGCACGTGGAGCTGGCGGTGCGGTTCGGCAAGAGCCTGATGATCACGGAGGTGGACGGCGTGGCGCCCATGCTGGTGCCGCTGGTGCGCAAGGACCTGGCGAACCAAGGCCCGCGGCAGGTGGTGAAGATCGGCGACAAGGTGGTGGACTACAACGACAACTTCCGCCTGTTCATGGTCACGCGCAACCCGTCGCCCAACGTCTCCTCCGACGTCGCCTCCCTCATCTCCGAGGTGAACTTCACCGTCACGCGCTCCGGCCTCGAGTCGCAGCTGCTGGGCGTCACCATCCAGCACGAGCAGCCGGAGCTGGAGCAGCAAAAGTCGGCGCTGCTGGCCAAGGAGGAGGAGCTCAAGCTGCAGCTGGCGGAGCTGGAGATGCAGCTGCTCACGGCGCTGGCGCAGAGCCAGGGCGACATCCTGGAGAACAAGGAGCTCATCGCGACGCTGACGGCCACCAAGGTCAAGTCCGCGGACATCGCGCGCTCGCTGGAGGAGTCGGCCAAGGCGTCGGAGGAGCTGGACAACCAGCGCGAGGTGTACCGGCCCTTCGCCGAGGCGGGCTCCGGCACCTTCTTCCTGGTGCGCGGCCTGGTGAACACCAACCACATGTACCAGTTCTCGCTGCAGTCCTTCACCGAGCTGTTCGAGGCCACGCTGGGCGCGCCCATGGACAACGTGTCGGCCGCGGACCGCATCCGGCGCCTCATCCCGGCGCTGCAGCGCCGCGCCCTGCTGTACTGCGCCCGCTCCCTGTTCAAGGCCGACCGCCTGATGTGGGCCGTCCACCTGGTGCACGGCATGCACGGCGACCTGTTCGACGACCACGAGTTCGACTTCTTCGTCGGCGACCTGGTGGCCGTGTCGGGCGGCCGCCACATGGAGCTGCCGCGCTGGGCCCCCGCCGACCGCTCCGCCATGTTCAAGCTGCTGCAGAGCAACTTCCCGCGGCTGGTGGCGTCGCTGTCGCTGGACGCCGTCGATGCCTGGACGCGCTGGGCGGCGTCGCCGGCGCCGGAGGCCAACTTCCCGTCCTGTGCGCGGGCGCTCACCGACTTCCAGCGCGTGATGGCGGTGCAGACCTTCCGCCCCGACCGCCTCATCACCGCCGTGTCCGAGTTCGTGTGCTCCGTGCTGGGGGTGCCCACCGTGGCGCCGCCGCCGGCGGACCTGGCGGCGCTGTACCGGGAGGAAACCACGGCGACGAAGCCGGTGCTGATGATCACCACCACCGGCGCAGACCCGAGCAAGGATCTGGAGGACTGCGCCGCGCGCACCGTCGGGCGCACGCGGTACGCGGAGCTCGCCATGGGTGGCGGCCAGCAGGCGACGGCGCTGCAGATGCTGCGGCAGGCGGCGGACGAGGGGCGCTGGCTGCTGCTCAAGAACCTGCACCTGGTGGTGGGGTGGCTGCCGACGTTGGAGAAGGAGCTGAACGGGCTGACGCCCCACAAGGACTTCCGCCTGTGGCTCACCACGGAGGCCCACGACGAGTTCACGCCCATCCTGCTGCAGCAGGCGCTGAAGGTGACCTTCGAGGCGCCGCCGGGGCTGAAGAAGAACCTGCAGCGCACCTTCACGGCGTGGGACGCGGAGTTCTTTGCGTCGGGGTCCGTGCAGCGGGCGCAGGTCATGTTCCTCCTGGCCTGGTTCCACGCCATCGTCCAGGAGCGCCGCACCTACGTGCCGCAGGGCTGGACCAAGGCCTACGAGTTTTCGTTTGCGGACCTCCGCGCGGGTGTGAACGTGGTGGAGGAGGTGCTGGGCATGTCCTCGGGCCCCGCGCCGTCGTGGGAGTTCATCCACGGCCTGTTCGAGTCCGCCATCTACGGCGGCCGCGTCGACAACTCCTTTGACGGCCGCGTGTTGACCACGTACCTGAAGCGCTTCTTTGCGTCTGGCATGCTGGGCCGTGGCGGCGGCGGTGGCATGCAGCTGGCACCCGGCATCACGCTGCCGCACAGCAAGGTTCGTTTCGGTTTGTTGGGTTTGAAACGGTGGTGGGGTGGGGTGGGCGGGTGGGTGGGTGGGTGGGTGGGTGGTGTGCT
>Ga0213833_1001882_pt1 | contig 14233 bp, 5 predicted proteins | sample SWATP21_FD_160575 | JGI IMG/M metagenome (GOLD analysis project Ga0213833, IMG submission 160575) | Coastal seawater microbial communities from Marineland, Florida, United States - SWA TP2 #1 | ecosystem: Environmental > Aquatic > Marine > Coastal | place: USA: Florida | collected 2016-08-14
GTGGAGCTGCGCACGGTGTTGTGTGAAGCGGGCGTGGGGCCTGCCTTGTGGGGCGTGGTGTGGCGCCAACTTGAGCGGTGTGTGCACACCGTGTACGTCAACCCGAAGAAACCTGGCAAGTCGACGTCCGACCCACGCCACAGGAGCCCTCTGAATGGCGCGGACGCAACGAGTGCTGACGACAGCAGCCTTAACGAAGGCGGCGACCGCGACAGGAGCAAGCGAGTAGCCACTGTTGACAGTAGCGATACACAGCTGGAGGGGAGAGACAGCGCACAGCAGCGCACCACCACCCAGGATGATGGCAAGCACAGCGACGTGGGGTTTGATGATTTTGACACGCTGATGACCGTGGCACGCGATACGTCCACACAACGTGGCCCCATACCGCCTCGCCCCACTGCCGCCACCACGGCGGCGTCGCTTACGCCAACATCTGATGATGGTGGAGGCGACAGCGTTGACACGGTTGGTGTGCACACGGACTCTGCCGGGGCAGCTCAAGCTGGCGGCGGCATCTCGCATCGACAGCACAGTCTTGGTGACACCCACTTGGTTCCAGGTGTTCACCGTCGCTTGGACAGCAGTGGCACGTTTGTGCCGTCCCCAGCCAGCCCTTCACGGCGGTCTGGTCGTGGGTTCGGCACCGAGGGCGGTGGCCCTCCAAGCAGTGGTCTTGCCCACGGTGGCGATGGTGGCGATGGCGGCGATGGTGGCAGCACCAGCCCAGACACACATTCGCCCTCGTCAGCACCGCCCTCGCCCTCGCCCTCGCCCCTCTTGTGGTCGGCCCGTTTTGCGGTGCTGTCCCTGATGGATGCCATGCTGTGTGGCGCTGATGACACGGCGCGTGTGCTTGCTGTGGTGCAGTGGGCGCGGGAAAAGAGCGGGCCAGTGAGTGCCACCGACGCTGCCGGCAAGTCCAAGTCGTTGCCGAGTGTGCTGTCCACCCTGCTGGCCCTGATGAATGACACCCGGTGCAGTGCGTTTGCTCTTCAAGCCCTTGTTCGCATCGTGTACGTGTGGCTTGGGTGCCCGTGCTGTGTGTGGCCGCGGGGCTCGCCAACCACCACGCAGCGTGGCATGGTGCCTCGGTCGGTTGAGGACATGTGTGTTGGTGCTTTTGTTTGTTGACTTGCTCACGTGGACCGTGCTGTGCTGGTGTTGTGCTGGTTGTGTGTGATGGCCAGGTGGACGTGCACGAACGCGCTTGCAGGGCAACGCGACGCGCCCGAGTTTGACGCTGCCCATGCCACCGATCGCGCCAGTGTGGCTGTCAACGCCGTTGCTGCTGCCATTGCGATTCCACATGGGGACACACGTGCAGGCAGGGGTAGCACGAAGAAGTCTGCGGCATCCACGCAGGGTTCCACCCGCAGCCAAGAGCCCGCTGCTGCTGCTGCTGTGGCCGGCACCATCAACTGGCGCCGGTTTTGTGAGCGCCGAGGTTGGCCCCATGCAGCTCCAGCACCCGCAGAAGCAGACGCTGTGTCGTCGACCACTGACATGGTCGCGGGTGTGCATGCGGGTGTGGGTATGGGTATGGGTACGGGCGCGAATGTGGCAGGTCGCACGGGAGCGTATCCCGAGTCACGTTCCGCCCACAACGGAGCACGTGGCGGTGGCGGTGTCAGTGGCGCTGTCAGTGTCAGTGACCGTGACCGTGCCGCGGCTCGCACCAAGGTGCTCGCTGCGCTTCGTGTGTTCCGACAAGCCGCCTTTGCCCGCTACGTGTCCAAGCTTCAACGCACGGTGCACCGTGGGTACAGCAGCAACAGCCTTGGCGGCAGGTCTGGCGCAAGTGCCACACCGCCCGCACACCTGTTGTTGATGTTGACGGGCATTCGCCTCCTCGCTGTGGATGCTGTCACGTGGATGGGTCGCTCCTCCAGCTACCCCCCACAGCTCGACACGCTGCGGTTGCCACTGCCCCAACTTCAACAACAACAACAACAACAACAACAACAACAACGCGGGTTGTCATGCAACAGGGAGGCGTCCGACACTGCCGGAGGCTGTGATGCCTCGGACGTCTCCGATCGCGGCCACAACGGCGGTCTGGCTTGGCGTGGGTGTGCGCCTCGGGCGCGCGCGGACATTCCACCTCAAGAGGCGGCCGAGGGGTTTCGATACGTGGCACGCGTTCCCCGCGGCGCCGAACACTCCCGCGACAGCACACGTGTCGTCGGTGCCTGGCACAACCCGCGGCCGTCTTCGTGGGCGTCACAGCCGCAACCGCCGCGGCGGTGGTCGTTGTACGCCTCGGACATCAGCTTGCTGCGGGACCTCGAAGCTGGGGAGTTTGCCGATGTGGTGCGGGTACTGCGACGTGAGTACCGGCCACGGATCGGGGTGGATGGTGAGGCAGACCACGACCACGAAGTGGGCATGAAGCAGACTCGGAAGGTGCAGAAGAAGAAACACACGGAGGCAGGAGCAGGGTCGCAGTACCGTCATGATGGTTGTCAGAGTGGAGACTCGCAACGGGCCACCACGATTGGTGTGCCGCACCACCAACACCTGCTGCTGCAGCACTCTGTGTTCACACACTTGGCACACGCCGTGCGCTTTTACTCCAACGATGCACCGCGTCACAGTTCCCTCTTGGCACAATGCGTTATTCTCACCTACACCTCTGTGCTGTCTTCTAACATCCTCGCCAAGCAAGAGTTTGCTCGGTGCGTGTGATGGCAGGATGTGTGCGTGTGCATGTGCACATTTGTGTGCGTGTATGCGTCTGCGATATCACGCGTGTGTCGTGCTGCTGCTGCTGTTGCTGTTAATGGTTGCATCGCGATGTATGACGTTGGCGTGTGCATGTGGTCACAGGGCACCCGGGTACGATGTATTGGTCACGGCGGTCACATCGGCGTGTGGAAAGCGCCTGCCACGTGGGTTGCTGGCTGCCGTGATGGTGATGGCGTTGGATGGCGAGCCATCCACAGTGCGCCACCCCCGACTTCGAAACGGCGACGCGTTGCCAGTGTTGCTGGCCTTGCTTCGCCACACCAGCGGCGCGGTGCAGACAGACGTGTTGGCCGACCTGCAACGCTTATGTGCTGGACCCGCCAACATCCTGAACCGTGCGGTTTGCACGTCCACCCACCCGTCACTCATCGAACGCCTGCTGTGCCTGCTCCCGTGCCTCAAGCCCGAGCAGCACGGCTTCGCGATTGCGGTGCTGCAAGAGTGGACGTCCCACCACGTCACTGTGAAGCAGCTGAAGCTCATGTTCCGGCTGCTGAAGGGCGGACACGGCCGCGCCAGCGGCGAGGCGCAAGGGCCCAGCAACAGTGGCAGTGACCAGGTGCGCACGCCGTCGCACAGCAGCGGCGGCGGCGGCGGCGTGGGCAATATGGGCGCCCAGTCATGGTCCATCCTTCGCGCGCTGCGGCACGCTTTGGAGCGCCCTGATGGCCCGTCCAGGTTCTTCGCACTGGAGCAGGCCAACGGCGGCTTCCAACTGGTGACGCGGTATGTGCCTGCCCCCGCCTCGGTGGCGTCTGCCACAACAGCACCACCTGGCGCCAGGTCATCATCGTCTTCGTCCCGCTCTCCGCTGTCGGCGACCAGTACAAACGTGCTGGGGCGCGAGCAGCGCATCACGCCCGGGTTGTTGCAGTGGCCAAAGAAGGGCTACTCGGTGTCTGTCTGGGTGCGCATCGACAGGTTCAGCTGCTCCCACCTCGTATCCCGCGACACGGACCATGGCCGAGGTGATGCCAGCACGCTCAACAACGCGCACCAGCCCCACATTCTGTGCGCCGTTGATGCGGAGGGCCGCCACTTGCGTGTGTACGTCAAGAAGGGTCGTCTGGTTGTGGCATCTCAAGCCTCCACGCGTTCCGGCCGTCCAGAAGATGTGCATGCCACGCGGCCGTGTCTGCACATTCAGCAATGGCACCACATCGGACTGACGCACCACAAGCCACCGTGGACGTCCACGTCTGGCGTGGGCGAGTTGCGGGTGTTTGTGGACGGGAAGCAAATGGATGTGGTGCGTGCTGCGTGTGTTGGAATGAGACAGAGAGACGGTGTCGCCGTGTGTGTATTGTATTGTGTTTCGTGTATCTCAGAGTGTGTGGGTGTGTGCGATGAGTATGCCGTCATGTTGGAGCGTGTGCATGTTGAAAGCGGCGTATGTACTGACGGTATGCGTGTCGTGTGCGCGCATATGCGGTGTGTGGATGTGCGTTGTTTGTGGCCACACACGCCAACAACACGCACCAACACACGCAAACACACAAGCAGGTCCGGTCAAAGTACCCGAACTTCTCCTCCCTCGCCTGCTACGTCGGTGCCTCCATCCCCACCGAACACGCCAGCACCACCGGTCGTCGTTTGGGTTCCGTGGGCACCATGGGCCGCCTTCAGGGCCAGATGGGAGCATTTTACCTCTTCAGCAAGGACCTGTCCCCCGAGCAAATGCGTGGCATCTACCAACTTGGTCCTGCGTACATGTACCGCTTTGAGTCGGCGCGAGTGGACTTCCGCAAGGTATCCAGTGACTCGTTCTCCAAGAGCCCGTCGACGCCGCGCCCTGCTGGTGGTGGTGGTGGTGGTGGTGGCGTGGTGCGGACACGGGCTCGTTCACGCTCGGCGGGCGGATCAGTCGACGCGATGGGCGGAGAAGCCATGGTGCAAGAGGCCATGCTGCGCGCGAAGGTGCGGCAGGGGTACGCGCACGAGTCCAGGAGCAAGGCCGGGGGCAAGGGCGTGGGTACGGGTGTGGGGGGCCAGGGCAAGCCTGGCAAGGGCAAGAGCAAGAGCAAGAAGAGCGGGGGGAGGAGTGGAAAGCGTGGCCACAGTCGCAGTCGGGAGGGCGATGGGGCCAGCGGTGATGACAGCGGGGATGATGGCATCGCGCACAGTGGGTCGCTGCATGTGAAGCCGCAGCACCACCGCCACCACCAGGGACGTTCTCCCCAGCTCGAAGCCGAGGTGGCGCAAGGCAGGCGCGACATGCAGGCGTGCCTCTGTGGCAAAGTCACGCCCCACATCCTCATCACCTTCAATCCCGCAGTGAAGGGTGCCGTGCAGGGCCATGACTTGTTCCTTGACAACTCGCCTCACCGCCGGTCGGCTGCGGGGCGCAGTCAGGTGGAGGGTGTGCACGCGTTGGCCTTCCCAGGCACGTGTGCGTGCGTCACACGGCGCGCACGGGACATCATGGATTGTCTGGGCGGCGTCATGGTGCTGTTTCCGTTGTTCCGGCGCCTGGACAAGCTGTTGAGCATGGACAGCCACCGACCCCTGGTAGGCGATGAACCGGAGCTGCACTCGGACCAGGTGCAACCGAACGACATGCGCTACGTCGAAAGCATTTTGGACCTCATGAACACGATGCTTGTCGGCAGCAAGACGAATCGCCACATCATGCGAGAATACAACGGGTACGTTGGGAACGGCCACGTCTGTGGAGTGTGCCTATGTGTGTGTGTGTGTGTGTGTGTGTGGTGTGTGTGTGTGTGTATGTGTGTGTGTGTGTGGGTGGGTGGGTGGGTGCTGGTGTGCTCGTATGCTTATATGTGTTTCTTTTGTTCTGGATGTTGTGGGTGTTTGTGTTTTGTTTTGGTTCTTTCGATGTCTTGTGTGACCTGAGTAGTGTGGCGTTGGTTGGTTTCTTGCTGGAGCGTGTGTCGCCCATCCACCGCACACCGTCTTGCTTCACGGCGCTGGAGCGCATGGTGGGTCGCCTCTCCCAACGACATGGCGACTACGGTGACGGTGTGCTGCACCTGCTCGCCAACTTTCGACTGTGGTCACAAGCCGCGCCGTTCACCCAGATGCTGGTGTACACCAGTCTGGTGCGCCACGCCTCGGACCACCCAGGGTTGTACCGGCGTCTGGTCGGTGTCCGCGGTGTGTTGGATGCTCTGGCACAGTGGTACATGGTGGACTGGTCCCTTGTGCCAGACCGCGACTCGTCGCAGCAGTGTCGTGTGTGTCGTGCATGCGCTGGTGCCCACGACACGTCACGAGAAGGCGGCGGCACAACGGCTGCTGCTTCGGCTCCTGTTGGTGCTGACTGTGCTTCGCCGGGCACAGCTCCGATGGTGTCGCCGCCGCCGGTGCATCACCGAATGTTCACCGGCATGTCCGTGTCGTCTGTCCCACCACCACACCATACCCACGCCGCCGCGACTCACACGTCTGCCCACGCCACACCCGGCACCCATTGCCCACACGTGCATGGTGCACATGGTACACGTGCCCGTGGCGGGGCCTCCACATCTCGACGACACGCTTCGTCTGCGTTGCACGGAGTGTTGGTACCCCAACCCAACCCGGCGCACGGCCGTGCGTTGTACAACATTCGACGACAGCTGCTGAAGCTGTTGCGGGTCATGGTAGAGTCCAAGGCACGGGTGATTCAAACCCAAGAGGTGGGCAGCCTCGTGCGGTTCTTGGCGTGGCATGCAGCGTGTCGTGGCCCGGCCTTTGACGGCATCCCGACGGCAGCATTGGAAGGCGGTGTGTCTGATGTGCTGCGCCTGCTCACGCAGCTGATGCAATCCCCCCACCATGCCTCCGTCATTGTGCACACCTTTTCCCGCAACGGCGGTGTGTCCAGCCGATTGCTGCGGCGCCGATCGCGGCGCAGCTTGAACAACAACGGCAGTGGTGGTGGTGGTGGTGGTGGTGCGAGGAACCATCGGCGTGGTGGTCGGCACAATCGACACCATGCGCGTACGGAGACTTCCAACAGTGTTGACGCAGGCGGCGTGTCGTTTACGCACCAAGCCAGCCGCAGTCGAGGCAGCTCGGACGCCATTCTGCTGGGTGGCATCGGGTTCCGACCGTCCCATACCAGTACACCCCCGCCGCCGTCGTCCGCTACGACTGCTGTTCCACCAACCTCCGCGACGTTGGCACGCCGACGCAGACACGGCAGCGCCACGGCAAAGGGGCACACGAAGTCAACCATCGCTGTGAGTGGTGGCACGCATGGTGGTGGCAGCTTACAACGGGCACCGGCAGTCCCAACCTCTCCCGTCGCGTCACACCCCAGCTCCATGTCGCTCGCCACAACCGACACCACCGCCTCTCAGGGCAGTGGGGTGGTTGAGGGCACGCCTTCACGTGGCGGTGGCGGCGGCGGTGGCGGCGGCGGCGGTGGTGGTGGTAGTGGTGGTGGTGGTGAGGACACTGCCCACCACACTATGTCACGCCGTCACCGACGCCGACACCGTCACCGGCATCGACACCGACACGGTCGCCATCGTCGTCGCAAGTTTGGAGATGACCACAGCAGTGCACGTCAACTGCTGGCGTCGAGCGACGACTCGGCCTCTTCCTCGTCTAGTAGCGGGTCGTTCAGCACACGCTCCGCCTCATCCGTGTCCACGTCAGATGGGTCACTGTCGGGGTCTGCCTCTGCATCTGCCTCTGCCTCTGTCTCCGCCTCTGACGGCAGTTCCCTTGTGCCTTTTGGAGACGACGACAGCGACGGTAGTGGCGGTGTCCATGGTGTGGGCAGTGCCGTGTCGTCTCGCACGTCGTTGGGCGAGTCGGACAGCGCAGTGACCACCACTGGGACGGGTGGGCTGAGGAGCGTCGGCAGCGACGACCACCACCATCACCATGCGGAACTCAGCGCCGGGAACTACAGCAGCGTGTCAGAGGAAGAGACTGCGGGTGATCCTGGCGCAACGGCCTTGGGTGGTGATGGCGACGGTGGTGCCACGGCCACACAGAACGGTCCGCAAGCGGCAGCGGGTGCGGCTTCGCCATCTGTCGCGCACACATCCGCTGCCGCGACAACCCTCGCAGCTGTCACAGGCGTCACACTGACCGGGTCATCACCACGCGTCGGAAGAAGAAGAAGTGGGCAAGGTGGAGGAGGGGCTGGCACAGCGTCCAACCGTCACGAGTACGACGCCGGTGACGCGTCTGCCGTGGGTCGCGCAACCGGGGCCGGTGCCGACGCCCATGCCAATGCCCATGCCGATGCCGACGAGCACTGGGCGGATGATGTGTTTGGCACATCGTCCGACTCCAGTACGGCGCCAGCACCCGTCGTCGTAGCATCCCCACCCGCGCCTGCGCCGGCGCCTTCTGCACGTGCACCACAAGCACCGCGTGGTGCACATGGCGCGATGTCTACCCGAGCCACGCCTGTTGTGCAGACGAGTCTGGACACACGTGCCCCTGTGGGTGCTGCCGACAGCCACACGCTTGACGCGGCCAACGCTGCCTCTCCCACAAGCCGCCTCCGAAGTGGCAGTGGCGGTGTCGGAGGTGGTGGTGACACACATGCATCATCGTTGCTGTGGAGCTCAAGTGCGTCCACGGGTTTGTGGTCTGCGACACCGGTGGCACGTCACCACGCGGCCGCCGTAAATCTGAAAGACGGCGCGCTGCGACACGTGTTGCTGGCCATGCTCAGCGCCTTTCCCGACTCCAACGCCGTGCGACTGGCGGCCCTCTCCGTGTTCACCGTCCTCATTACTCTGGGCCTGAAGCTAGAGCGCCGCCGGGCCAACACACGGCGCCACGCCACCACCGGCGGTGCTGGTGCCGCCACCGCTCCACTGCACCGCCGCGTTGCCTCTTCGCAGCCTTGGTGGGGACGCCAACCCGGGCAGTACGTGCTCCGTCGACGTGGTGGGCCCGACAACAACACCGCCTCCTCCTCCTCCTCCACAGGTCCGCGCAGTGCGGACGCCCGCATGTGGCACAAGGATCGACAGGCGTTTCGGGGCGGTAGTGGTGCTGGCAGTGGTCCGAATGTGGCGTACGCACCACGTCTACTGGCTGTTCGGAACAGCAGTGGTGGTGGTGGTGGTGGTGGCGGCGGTGGCGGTAGTGTTGGTAGTGGCGGTAGTGGTGGAAGTGCCGGGCGGGCTCGCACACACACAAGTGGCACGTCGTTGGCGTCGTTCACCAGTGAAGACGGCCGAGACACGGGCGTGGATGATGCGGACACAGACACCGCAGGAGACAGCGCCAACGATGTGGGTAATGGTGTGGCTGGTGGGCGAGGTGGACGAAGTGGTGTGGGTGGGCGCGCTCGCAGCGGTGGTGCGTCGCCGCTGCGCCGCGCGTCCTCTCGCACTGCGTCACGCACACATCGCTCCTCACGCCGCAGCTATCGCTCTTCACGCCGCCGACGACTGTCCGCCGCGGCCCCCGTCACGCCCGCTGCCGTGTGGCAGGTGCTTGGCATCGGCACGCGCAGCCAGTTGCCGCACCTTTGTGCCGCGATCGGTGCTGTGTTGGGCACCCACATTTCAGCGCCCCTTGTGCGCGCGTGTGTGCAAGCGCTGTTTGGGGTGACACCCCCTCTGTCTCGGCCACCTGTCGCTGACAGTGGTGCTTCACGTGGTGGTGGTGGTGGAACTGTGGCTTCGGTGGGTGGCAAAGGTTCATCTGGTGCTCGGTCGATGCGCGGTGTGCCCGCACTGACACCTTTCTTGCCGCTCCGTGAGCTCGGATCGGATTGTACCGTCGTGTGCCCCCACTTTTTCGAGATGGTGTTCGACGTACGTTGCGTGCGCGGTGTGGAGGACATCCGCCCAGGTGCACCGTTGTTGTGGGCGTGTGGCGTGGTGAATGTTGTTGCTGCTGTTTCCTGTTGCTTGCGGCTTGCGTGTTGACTCTCTTCCCCATGTGTGATGTGGTTGTTCGGGGTGTTTTGTGTTTGTTTTTGTTCTTGTTCTCTTGTTTTGTGCTGTGCAGGTTTTACGCCGCGCTGCAGTTCCTGTTCGCCACCAAGCTCTCGACGCGGTGCTGCACATCCTATCACGTGCACCCAGCGCTGCAACCAACGCCGAAAGCCTCATGTCTCAGTTCGGATGGCAGCTGTGGCTGCTGCGCCTGCTGTCTGTGTGTCACGCTGACGGCGACGAGTTGTCATCGGCCATCATCATGGACGTGTTTTGTTGTGCCCACATGCACGCGTTGGTGCGCCCTGGTGGCGGCTTGTGCGGCGACCCGTACGAAGGCATGCACGTCGTCGAAGTGCTGCGTCAACGACGTGTGCGGGCCGATGCAGCAGCGACACATGCAGCACGCCGTGCCGTCGCCAGTTACGGCAGCCGTGGCAGTCAGAGTAGCGCTGGCGTTGGTGGAGGTGGTGGTGCCAGAGCTGGTGCTGGTGGCGGGAGCAACACCAGGGATGGGTTGCGTGCCCGACACAGGTTTCGCCCCCGGCACCACATGAAGACCGTCAGTGCGTTGCCAGCGCAGCACCACCATGCTGGTGCTGGTGCTGGTGCTGGTGCTGGTGCTGGTGCTGGTGCTGGTGCTGGTGCTGGTGCTGGTGCTGGTGCTGGTGCTGGTGGCGGCTCAGGCTTGCGCGTGTTTGGCAACGCGTCACCCGGTGGTCCCAAAGCCGTGCTGTCTGCGACGTCGGCGGCAGACGCCACACACCTGCACCACGGTAGTGGCAACCGACAGGTGGCAGCAGGGTGGAGCTTGCTGCAGTCCACACTTGGCATAGTGTTGATGTACGCACAGCGTGTGGCGTCCTTGGTATCGCGAGAGCGCGAGGCGGAACAGGGCGGCGGGGGACAGCAGCAGCTGGGGGAGGTCGAAACAGCGGACGTCAAAGATGGTGGTGCTGGTGCTGGTGCGGTCGCGCGGCAAGGGACACGCAACATACCTCGGCCGTTTACGGTGCAACACCCGCCTTTGCCACACGTGTTGGTGACGTCCACCGACGCATCGGCAGCAGACGCCGCTGGTGCACCTGCGGGACCGACGATGGCACCATCCTCACCCCTGTCCCCGTCATCTGAACGCACGACGGCATCTGCAGTGACATCTGCAGCAGCATCTGCAGCACCGTGTTGTGTGCCAGGCCGTCACTTGGACGGGTTGCGTGTGGCGGCCACCATGCTGGACCAAATCGTGCGTCGGGTGTACGCCTTCCGCCGAGATGTGCTGCCGTTGCATGAACTGCCTGTCCGCTTTCCGTCGCGTGTGCTTGGACTGCACTCCCCGTCCTCGACGATGCCACACGCCTCGTTCCAAGGCGGTGACGGTGGTGACGGTGATGATGACGGCGGTGGTGGTGGTATGATGCGTGGGGGCGCGTCAGCTGCTTCTGCCGGCGCTGCTGCTTCAGGGTCCACGGCTGGGGTCTCCAGAAAGGAAAAGAAAGCGGTGCGATCCCCCAGTGGGACGCCCTATGTGTCCCCGGCTCGCAGCAAAGGAACGACTGCTGCCCTTTGGGCTTCGATGACCCCTAGTGGGTGGCGTGAAGGGAACATGGGGGTGTCGCACGCTGCCAGCGGCAGTGATGCCGCCACCGGCAGCAGCACCAACAACAAGCACGGTGCGGTTCCACCCTCGTTCACTGCAAGTTCCCCGCAACGCACGCAACGTGCAACGCAACGCATGGCAGCGTACGAGCGTGACACAGGAAGGCATGGTTACGCGCCGGTGGTGTCTGTGCCAGCTGGTGGCGATCGCGCCTCAGCAGCTGCGACTGCAGCCGCAACGCCAACGCCAACGCCAACGCCAACGACAAAGGCAACTGTCACAGCAGGTGTGAGGGCTGTCTGTTCGGCGTCCTTGGCCCATTGCATGTGGCACGTCGGCCTGCTTGTCGAGCAACTCGTTACTCACGCCTCCGCGTGGACCATGCCATGCCACAGCCCTGGCACCAACCCCGCCCTCACCCCGTCTATCGGCGCTGTCGCCGCCAGCACCTCGACCTCGGCAGCGGCACAAGTGTCACCTGCGACCCGCCACCATGTCGGCCTGACACCACGCCACACCACCTCTGCGCCGCTACCACGACACTTGGCACCACAGCAGCTGTTCCTCTCTGCGTCAGAGTCTGCGGCACTGGCGACGCATCCAGCGCTGTCTGCGACTGCGACTGCGACTGCGACTGCGACTGCGACTGCTGCGCCCACGCCAGCACCGAATCCCGTCGGCCCGTCGTCATCGCGATGCGACGTGCTGTCGCGGTCCGCCGCCCAAGCCCGTGGCAACGCCGTGTGGGAACTGGTGCTCGACGTGTCGGCCTTGTGTGACTTCCTCGGCATTTCCAGCCTCGCAGAGCTGCCACCACTGCCCAACGTCACCGGCGCGCAACCGTCAGTGGAAGAACAGCAGGGTGGCGTGCAGCGTGTGCTATTGTCGTGCCTGTTGACGGTGCTTCGCGTGTCCTCCGACGACGTTGTGTGGAAGGAAGCCGTCCTTGCGCGCGCGACAGCCACGTCGCCCCACCACCTTCGTCGTCGTGCCACCACCACCACCACCACCACCACGGCTCACCAGGGCCTCACACACACCGCCGCCCCACCACCACCACCACCCGTGCCACCCACAACCTCGTCGGGTGGCATGCTGCCTTCCGCCCAGCCTCCCCACCTTCCGTTCGCCACCACAAGTACAAGTGCGAGTGCGACTGGGAGTGGGAGTGGGAGTGGGAGTGGGGGTTGGGGTGGCGCCATCGGCAGCAGCAGTGACGCGGCCCCCGCCGTCGGAGGATCACCCACCTCACCCACCACGCCACCCGCGACGCACGTGGTCGTCGCTCCGCCACGACCTGACCTGGCGCGTGCCTTGATGCAGGAGCTTCAACGCTTGGCCCAGGCGGCCGAGTTCCCGCATGATGAACCGCACGTGGTGATGGACGTCGTGTCTGCGCTGGCCGTGAACTTGGAAATGTTGCTCCCGCACGTGACTCAACCCTCCGCCACCGGCAGCAGTCGCAGTGCTGCAACCGATGCGCAAGCTGGGGTGGTGGGTGGTGCCGAAGGCGGTGCCGTTCACGAGGATGGCCCTGCCACTGACACTCCCGCCGCTGCCCCTGCTTCCCCTGGACCCGCTGTGGATGAGGATGTCGATGATGTGGTCGCGGGTCTGGTCGTGGCCGACACCAACACCATGTCGAGCGACCTGCGCCTCCGCCTGGCGCGCCAACCACCTCGCGAGCCCTGTGAGTGGCTGCCGGCGTTTGAAGCCCTGAAGGCGCTGACCATCCGCCACCACGTTGGCTTGCAACTGGGGCTGCATGCGCGCCGGGCTGGGCACAATATGCCTGCGTTGCTGCCGGGTATGCGTCTGACTCGCGTCCCTCGACCGCAGGGTGTGGTGTCCGCGGTGCCGTTCATGATGTGCAGCATACTGGGTTCGGCGTTCCAGCCAGAGCAGTGGGACAAGGTGTCCGCCCCCCTTCGCGTGCGTTACAGTCGTAGGACGTGTTGTTCTGTGTTGTGCTGTCTTGTGCTGTGCTGTCTTGTGCTGTGTTGCGCTGTGCTGTGCAGTGTTGCCATGTGCTGTGCTGGGCTGGGCTGGGATGTGTTGTGGGCTGGGCTGTGTTGTGATTGCCTCGTCGCTGCGCTGGCATCTGGGGTGCACTTGTTTGGTTTGTACTGACTCTGTGTTTGTGGTGTGTGGTGTGTGGTTTGTGGTGTGTTCACTGTGCCCATGTCACCAGCGCCGCAATGACGTGTCTGCGGCACGGATAGAGGACACACTGTCGCCCACAGCCACCAAGTTGGATGGGGTGCTCTCCAAGTTCACATCCATTTGCGAAGCGTTTCGTCGCACATGCATGGCGGATGTGGACCGTGTGCTGCCTGTGCTATGTGCTCGAGAGAAGTGCAACCATGTGCGTTGTGTCGTGTCTGTGGGTTTCGCAGGACAAGCTCACGCGTGTTGTGGCTGCTTGTTCCTTCCCGCCTTTTGTGTTTTTGTTTTTTTGTTTTTTTGTTTTTTTCTTTCGCGACTTCATCAGGCCGCCGTGCTGTCTCGTCGTCGCCACTTTGTGCGCACTCTCCGTGCCCATTTAGTTCGGGTGGGCACTCGCCTCGTGCATGAACGAGGCCCCTGGGGCACCGGGTTGCATCCTGCCTTTGCCACCGAGGGTAACGTGCGTCCCAAACACACTTCGCCTCTTGGCACTGTGCCAGAAGTACCCTTACCCCCTGCTGCTGCTGCTGCCACTGCTGCTGCTGCCCCCGCCACCACACCGACTGGCGCACGTGAGGTGCATGCACGCACCCGACGTGGTGTCGAGCAGGCGCAGGAGGGTGGGGGTGAGGGTGGGGGTGGGGGTGCGGAGGAGGAGCACGTGCACGATGGTACCATGGTCGCGGCGGCCACCACACCCAACACTCGGGCTGCCCAGGTGTTCCAGCGGTTTGCTTTCGCGCTGGGGAACCGAAACGCAGAGGAGGAGGCTCGGCGTGTGTTTTGGATCCTCGACCCACGGTACGTGTTCCATGGATGTTGTTGGTACTGTGGCGCTGTGCTGCTGTGTCTGTGGGGG
>Ga0213833_1001885_pt1 | contig 14221 bp, 10 predicted proteins | sample SWATP21_FD_160575 | JGI IMG/M metagenome (GOLD analysis project Ga0213833, IMG submission 160575) | Coastal seawater microbial communities from Marineland, Florida, United States - SWA TP2 #1 | ecosystem: Environmental > Aquatic > Marine > Coastal | place: USA: Florida | collected 2016-08-14
ATACCTCCATTTACTCTAGCTTCATTTCCTAGTTCGGTGTAATAAACAATACTATCGGTATAATAATATCGTTCCCACAGTAATTCTCCTTCAGAAGATAATTTAAATAGATATCCTTTATTATCAGCATCTTGATACGTACCACAACCAACCAATTCATTATTTCTAGTTCTTATTAAATGGTAATGTTGATATTGATAGAATCGCTCCTCGGAAGGAAACTCCCAGATAGGTAAATCATAATACCAAGATAAACTTCCATCCAAGTTAATCGCCCTTAGAGACCCATTAACATCCTGAGGTCTATAAACCCTTCCATTAGTATGCACCATTCTTCCATCTTCAAGTATAGCCAAAGTAAATCCGTCAAATTGAGTATAAAAATCTAACTTTTCACTTGTCCACTCCCAAACCTTTTCTTTTTGTAAATTGAATTTTTGGATTTTACGATAATAGTCAGTATTTATATTCGAATCACGATATAAATAAACTACAGTAAGCAAAGAATCTTGATCTACTTGCAAATCACCAATACGATCATCAAATCCAAAATCTTCGATAATCATTGTATCAATCAATCCTGTTTTAAGATTTATCCAACATAATTCAACATCAACTTCTGTTTCTGCTGAATTAATTGAGTTTCTAGATGTCACCAAATAATCACCATATACTACGGTTGATGATATAGTCAAACCAGGATACATATCAGATATGCAATCAACTTGAAAATCAAGAAAGTTTCCTGAAGTATCTGCAGCAATTGTAGATTGATGAAATCCATCAATATTTAAACCTGTAATAAATAAAGTATCATCTACATAATTAATACAATTTTGTGTGGTCTGAAATTCTTCTCTCAACATATCCCTTATCAAATCACCATTCGCTGTATACTTTGAAATTAAGAGCTTTGGATATTCATAAGATATCGCTTTCGAAGTTATATAAAGAAAATTGTCTATTTCCAATATTCCCCGACCTTCTTCGTAGTATCTATGATTTTCAAAATCTCGGATTATTTCAAAATGGTTTTGGCTGTACAATGAAAATGAAGTAGCTGTAAGCAGCAAATAATGTATTAGTTTTATAAATAAGTTGAGCTTCATATTAACTGGTTTTTATGATTGATTTTTCAGCTTTCAAATTTTATGAAAGATAATAAATTTCATGTTCATCTTCTGTATAGATATTAGTTATCTTAAATTACAAAAAACCACAAACAATTATTCTACTATATGCTTAAAGCAATTATACGTCATTTAATTTCTCCCGAAAGTTAGAATCTCGTGAAAATCGATAGTACATTTACTCACATACTTTGACATTAATCATAGTTAGTTATGCATTAATAGCAAAGAGTTGACGTTGGTCATCATCGATTTAATATTGGTGATGACCTTTGTATTAATACGTATCAGAAAGAGAGCAATTCAATCAAGTATCGATTAATATTAAATGCTTAAATAATAGAAAAGCTAGTATCTGAGAAGACTAATTAATAGTACATGAAACGGTATAAATTATTAGACATTCTGATCATACCCCAAATAAGTGGATGAATACCATTTCTTTTGACTGCATTGGAAGACCATTGGCAAATTTGTAGTTGACTTTACAAGTTTATTTTCTTTTAAAATGGTAAAGCGGTTATGTTGTAAAGCGCCTACTAGTGCATTTATCCTCTAAATGTCATATGTGGAACTGTTCTCTCATTATTTTTCTATCATTCAGCTTTATAAATTATTACCTCTTAAAAAGTACAATTAATCTGAAATTATAAATTTCAATTAAATTAACTAGCTATTACTTTTTTAGAGTACCTTTAAGAAGTGAAAAAGTAAAATTAGTATCAAAACAATCGAAAACCAATTTTGCTTTGAAGTATCCTGCCAATTCATTTTTTAGTCTTCTCATTTAATTGGCTTTAATATTTCCAATTTAATATTTTCTGACCTAAATAACTTAATATGAAGAAATATCATAAGTTTTATCTGCATGCACCAAGCTTAGACAAGTTTAATGATAGACTTCAAGATGGCTTAGATAAATTACCTCCAGATGCAACCCTAGAGTTTGTAAATTATGATTCTCATCCAATTCATAAAGATACTTTCGAAACAACAATTGCATCCGTATTAATTATTTATAGTACTCCATACATTTTCTGATGGACTTGAGGATAGAAGATTATGTTTATTATTCCCAGCAAGAAGAAGGAGATCGTAGTGTTAGATACATTGCCATAAAACCAATTTGCAAGATTATGGAACTTAACTACAGCAAGCAATATATAAAGTTAATTAAATCTGACCTTCTTGGTCCTATGCTAGCTGAAGCGGAAATGATAGATACTACTGAGAAAAATAAATCTATGATATGCCTTCCCTTGATCTATGCAATAATTTGGATATGCAATATTGATTCCAAAGAATCAAAGAATTCATGCAAGGTCATGTTAGTTCAAAAATATGTCATTAACTTCTTGTATACTAATATGAGATGGCATGATGAAAGTAATATTACATTTTAAGCAATCACTCACAATTAGTTATTGTTTTTACCATCCTTGATGTGATAATCAAGGGTGGTTTTTCTTATGCTAAGCTATCTATTTTCAACTTGAGAAAAAATTGAAAAAACTCTCTTTCTTGTTTTAAAAATTTGATGACAAATAATAGCTCTTTTTGTAATTAGTAAAAGTGAATTTTGTGGCATGTAAATCACTATTTGAAACAGGCTATCCTATTGAAAAACTACTAATAATATTAAATATTAATAAACCTTCGATAAAAGGTACAACATATCAAGTTATTTACTATCTTTAGTAAATACGACATCTCTAGAAAATATTTTGATTGTTCTAAAACCAATTTACCTTTCTTATCAATCATAATTAACTCGAGTTATAGTAAAATTATTTATATCGATCTTTCACAAAGCAAGTGATGTAAAAGGTTTTTAGTCAATCATTTAAAAGATATTATTATGAAAAAGAAAAAAGAAAGTGATAAGCTATTTCAATCAGAAAAATATAAAGCCATGATCAGTACTCATGTAGATATGGATCGAGCAAAAGAAATACTAATCAAAGCTGAAAATGCTAGGCAAAGAATATTAAATATGAATATTGATGACTGGAAACTTAACGGATGTAAGTTTAGTGTATAAACATACTGGATAATAAAGTCAGATACTGGATTATTTAATTTAGCCAACCTTAAGTGAAATTTTGGTTGGCTTTTCTGAATAGTTCCCTCATAAATATGTCTTCATACTTAAACTCAAAAGATAATTGTATTAACCAACGTTTTTATAATCAAACCATTCTTTCCAGAAGGCTTTAGCATTACTAAGGGTGAATATGTGTTTCGAACACCTATGATAAATTCTGTAATTGGTTTATTATGCTCTGAATCAAGCGTTTACGACCTTATTAAAAATGAAAAAGGCGAGAAATTCTCGCCCTTTCCTGTCTGGGGTGGAAGATCGGTCTCGAACCGACGACCTCCGGAACCACAATCCGGCGCTCTAACCAACTGAGCTACAACCACCGTGTTAATTTGGAATGCAAAAATAGAACATTCCTAGATATCCAAAAGTACTAAGGCAAAATATTTTAAAAAAAATTTCACTTTCTTGTACTTCATAGTACAACTCCTTATCTTTCAATTACTTTGATTGTATATTTTTTTTAACTTTCCTAAGCCTTTTAAAGTTCACCTCTATCAAATACAATTGTGAACGCATCTTTTTGCTTAAAGAATTCAACTATGCGATATACTTACATCCTATTCTTACTTACCTTTTCACTTATAGCTTGTGATAAAGCTGAAGCACCATTCAATAAAAATATTGAAGATCGAAATACTATCAGGTGGTCTGGAACCCATGTGGTGGATGAAATATTCGAACTCAATGAAGGCAAACGATTGGTAATTGAGCCAGGAACTACTGTAAAGTTCATGCCTGGAACACGCATCATTGCATTCGGTGATGTGTATATCGAAGGAACAGAAAATGAACGTATTACCCTCGAAGCGGTTGACCCTATTGATGATCATAGAATCATTCAAACGAAATACGAATGCAAGAAACTATACATTAAACACACTGATGTCATTAATGGGCTTATCACTTCATTCCACACTGAAAATCACTTTGACAATGTACATTTCACAAATAACCTTGGCCTTGAATGGAATTTCGCCATGGCTAGATTTTGGAACGGTAGTGTGTTGATTGAAAATTGTACTGCCGATTGGAATAATCAAGGAGAAGGAATTTTAGTTCATGATACCTATGCGCCTATTGTTAGAAACAACATCTTTCATAAACTCCCAGACGCTGTAGAATATATCAATAGTGAGGATGGTGAAATCACGGGCAATAAATTCTATGATATGAATGATGACGCTATTGATCAAAACGGATGCACGAATACCCTTATTCAAAATAATGAGTTTTATCGTGTTAATGATCGAGCACTAGAACTGGGCAGCGAAAAATTTGGCCGTAGTAATAATCTTATGGTTTTCAATAATCTTTTTGTGAATTGCAAAACCGCCATTAATCTCAAAGAATCATCTCACGCAATTGTAGAGAATGCAACCTTTGTAGGAAATGGTTCTGCTATCGAAGTATTATCAGATGTAGATAGCGTAGGATATAGTAAATTAGAAATCGGATCATCCGTGTTTTACAATATAAATGACAATAAATTCATTGTTGATCAATTATCAACTCTGGATGGAAAAGATTGCCTTAGTAACACCCCTCTACCCTTTTTTAACAATTGTTTGATAACTGATTTCACTTTTGTGGATCCAGAAAATGCTAATTTTGAAGTTGTAACCGATCAATTGCCTGAAGGTTACACTATAGAAAATATTGGTTATCAATCTGAATAAAATGAAAGACTTTTACGACACTAGTTTCGATACAAATGAATTAGAAGCCGGCATGTATGAACAATGCATTTTTAAGAATATCGATTTTTCTAATTTCGAATTTCCTGGAAATAAGTTTTTAGATTGCCAATTTGATAACTGTAATTTGAGTAATGCCAATTTTTACGAAGTTATGCTTCAAAATACAGAGTTTGTAGAATGCAAAATACTAGGCGTTCGTTTTGATGAATGCTCGTCCTTTTCGTTTTCTGTACAATTTTTATCTTGTCAATTGGACCATTGTAATTTTTATGAGGCAGATCTTAAAAAGTCTGGTTTCAAAAATTGTACTCTGACTGAAGTTGATTTTACTGATGCGATTTTGGATGGAATTACTCTTGAAGACTGTGATTTGTCGAATGCAATTTTTGAAAATACATCTTTGAAAAAAACAAATTTGTCTTCAGCTCACAATTATTCGATTGACCCAACCAACAATTACCTTCAAGGCTCAAAACATAGCTACCCAAGCGTTTTAGGGCTCCTAAACTCTTTCTCTATAGAAGTCGAATAGACCATTTTAAACCATCAATAAGAAGGTAAATAATCTTTTTTTCATTTTCCTTGCAGCGCATGCGTATCTTAATGCATTACATTAGTAAATCAACAAGCAATGAAAACTATTTTTACCTTTCAAGCTACTTTTTTAATCAGCATCTTTATCCTACTTACGGGATGTTATGAGGATTCAATAATAACTCCAATAGACGAAGAAGTTGTGGTGCAAACTCCAGAAGTTATTGTCAATACTATTATTACAGGAAAGGTAATCGACGAAAACAATACCATTCAAACCAATTATACACTATCAATAAATAGCAAAGAATATTTTGTAGAAAAAGAGTTTTTCTTCCTAGAACTCGATCAAGTAAAAAAGAAAGGACAAACCATTTATGTAAAGCAAGAAGGAGAAACAAAGGGATTTGCAACGATCCTCCTAAAGGAAAATGACATTAATAAAATAACGATCACCCTATTTAAAGACATCGCTTCCCAGCAATCACCATTATCCACTATCACCCTTGATGAGCATATCCTGTGTAACTTCCAAGATGCTGCTTTTATCAATAATGATTTGAGAGAAGATGAATTATCGCACGTTGATTACCTAACATTTAGCCATCCGAATATTTCTCCTGTGGGCTACACTCGCAAAGGAGATATTCAAGGCATTGTGGTTCTTGGCGGGTTTTATATCAACTTCTTTAATGATCAAGGTGCTGTTCTTGAAGGCGCCGGCAAAGACATTCAGTTTTCATTTTCTAATCTTCCTACAGAGGCCATCGGTCTTTTTAGATTTGATGAAGAGGATGAACATTGGATCTATGTGGGCGACCTTTCGGATGCAGAACCAACCATCAACTACCATCAAGGCGGCTATTTTGTTTATGCATGGCATGAAGATGGAGTTTTCGGTGAAGGTCGATTGATGTATGAAGATGAGATTCTACCTTATGCATTATTGGAATTAGAATGGTCTTCTCAATTAACTTCTACCACTACTACAACTGCAAATGGTAATTGGGTCGCGGTAGTTAAAGAAAATGATGTACAGAATGCCTTTGTTGCCAATTATTGCGGCGACCTGAAAGCAATAGAATCGTTTAATACGACAGCAATGGATTTAGACTATTACGCTACGGTTGCTACAGACGTACCATATTCTTATCTAGGAACTACGGTGGTCGATTGTGAAGGAAATATGTTAGAAGATGTAACCGCATTAACGATCACACAGTCCGATATTACTGAGCAATTATATTTACCGGAAGGTGGTAGCAATTTTTACCTTCCTTTTTGTGGGAATGGCAGCATTGAAACAGAAAATAGTGCTTCTCTACCTTTTCAAGATCAGGATACTATTCACAATGGATATTTAGTGGATTGTGAAGCATACAATGAAGGATTTAGCTTTATTGAGATAGATAATGCTAGAAAAGTGTATCCCAATTTTACAATTTCAACAGAGCAAAACAGAACGGTTTTAAGTGCCATGGATGGAAGTTTTGCCATCTACATTCGCGGCAACGAAATCGGAGAGTATGAAACAGAAGATATTAATATCGTGATTGATGATCCCGAATTTGGTGATTCTGGATACTACATCCAATGTAAAAACAGCCCATTCGGTTGTGGCATTTCAAAATGTAAAATTACCCATGATGGGAATAATGAAGAAGGGATTTTTAGAGTCGTTTTTTCTGGAAATGTTTGGATGCAATCATTAACGCCAGCGGTTGCAGACAATTATGATGTAGAAGGTGAGATCATCTTAAATATATAAGGTTAAGTGACGAACGACCAACTCATACAAGCATGCAAAAATAGAGATCGCAAAGGACAAAAAGCCTTTGTAGATGAATACTCTTCCTATCTCTATGGGATCTGCTTGAGGTATGTAAAATATCAACAGGAAGCTGAAGATTGCTTACAAGAATCATTGGTCAGAATCCTAACAAAAATTGACAAATACGATGGAGAAGGTTCTTTTAAATCGTGGATAAGTAAGGTAACAGCAAATCAGTGTTTACAGCATCTAAGAAGGAACAAAAAACATCTTTACATGAATATCGAGGAAGGAAGTACGCAGGTTCATCCAACCGATATCAATGCAAAATTAGAATTAAAGGAAGTGCTTCGATTTATTGATCAGTTGCCTGACAATTATCGAATCGCCATCAACATGTATACTGTGGAAGGTTTTTCTCACAAGGAAATTGCAAAGGAACTTGGGATTGCAGAAAGCAGCTCCAGGTCTTTAGTAACCCGAGGAAGACAAATGATTAATGAGTTTTTTGAAGAAATTGAAACTGGAAAAATTCAAAATCTAAATGGACATTCCACCCCATTTAACATCCTTAAATCCAATAAATTATGAATCAGGATCTAAATAGAAAAGAACAAGAATTTCAGCACATTGCACAATCGCATCGACCAGCAGTAAAAACAGATGCTATTTGGGATTCTATCGAAGATCGATTACCAAAAAAAGAACGCAAAAGAAGACCTTTTATATGGTTTTTCTTCGGCATGGTTTCTATGGTAGGTATTTTCTTATTGTATCAAGGTGTGATAGTTTCGACTACATCATTAAATGAAAAGCAAGGTGATAAACAAGCCATTCAAGAAACACCTAAGATCGCTGAAAATGAAACCAAGCTTCATCAAGATGCTATAGAAACTTCAAAAACAATAATTGAAAACCAAAATAAAGAAACTTTAAAGTCATCAAAAGATGCTCTAGCAATAACCAATAGTTCTGGCTTAACTAAAGTAAATAATATAAATAATACTAAAATTGCTTCATCAGAGCAATCAGTTTCCTATCAAAATAAAGCTACAACTAATCACGTAGAATCAATTGAATCTGAGTCATTGTTTATTATTGAAAATGACCAAATTGATGATATTGCTACACCATCTACAGAAATGAGATGGAGAGAAGATTTCAATACACTCACTACCCTTCTGAATGGTGTTATTTGGAACGAAAATAAAATTGATGGACCATTTATAGAGCCTTTAAAAATTAGAAATTGGAAGCCCTATTTTATTGGTAGTATTGGAAGCCAATGGTCAAATTCAATATTGACTACCAATAATGACAATATTACGTCATTGCATCGGGTGGAAATATCATATCCATCAGTCACAGCAGATTTGAATCTTAACTGGATGAATAAATCAGGATGGATCCTAGGAGGAGGATTGTATTACAATGCAATTACCAGAGGTATCACCACGCAATTTACAGATATCGAGATTACTGAAAACGACGATGTTGTGACGATTTATATTGATGATAATGGTAACAGAACATATGATTATGGCACAACAAGTACGCAGACTATATCAACCTATTCTGCTCGTAAGTTCAGATCCAATCAATCAGTAGGATTACAATTAAATATTGGAAAACAATTGATAACAAGAGGACGATTCCATGCAAATCTACAAGTGTCAATCTTGAAAGATCTTTGGTCTAGGCACAGCGGATATGGCTATAATGAAGAAGGTATTACTTCAGAAACTCCAGAATATATGCAAGGCAATGAATATGTAAGACCTCAAATTCAATTGGTTTATGATCTAGGAAATCTAAGTATTGGATTGAGCCCATACTATACGTTGTCGCGAAAATATCTTATTGCCAACGATGAATATAAATTAAAAAACTCCCAATATGGTATACAATTTCAGCTAGTGTACAGACCATAGAGGGAGCCGTTCTATAACTTTTAAATATCTAAATTATGAAAAAAATTCTATTCTTAATGTCTTTAATGCTCTGGGTGCTTGTTCCACAAGACATTTCAGCTCAGATCGCATGTAATGATTTGGTCAATGCATCATTAGATGCGAATGGCGAATACGTTTTAACTCCTGAAGATGTAGTGGAAGGAACTTTGCCTGATGATGCAGAAATTTCTATCGACGGTGAAAATTTCTTTCCTGAAATCACACTTGACTGCAGTGATGTTGGTGAGGCATTGATCACCATAAACTCAGAAACCGATGGGATGTGTTGGAGTAATCTAGTAATATCAGATCTTTTACCACCTGTTCCATACACCCATAGTGTCTTGACAAGAGAGTTGGTAGGTGGTGTTTTGCAAATAGGAGCTTCTGACTTTGATGTTGCTTCTTACGATAATTGTGGGCCACCAAATATTTCTCTTTCACAAACATTCTTTACGAATCCTGGAGTTTATGAATTAACTTTCACCGCTACTGATGCATCTTTGAATGTCGCTACTACTCAAGTATTTTTAATTATACAAAGCGATGATCCATGCAACCAATTAATCAACGTAACACTCGATTCTAATGGTGAAGCAGAGGTTTTTGCTGACATCTTTGTTGACAATGCTATAGATTATGATAACCTAGAAATTTCACTTGACAATATTAATTTTTCAAATACATTAACACTAACCTGTGATAACATAGGTGAAAATATAATTTATGTTCAAGGAACTGATGAAAATGGTGATGACTTCTATTGTGCTTCTGTTGCTGAACTTAGAGACCTCCTACCTCCAAATGCTTCGGTGATTGATACAATCTATATTGATCTCGCTGATGAAACAGATATCGATACGATAACAGTAGAGATGGTTGATGATGGTACCACAGACAATTGTGATTTTGACATGTATTTGGATTATACCATTTTCTCAGTTGCTAATTGGGGAGTAAACATTGATTCATTCACCGTAATTGATGAAGGTAATAACGTGAGTCAAGTTCCTGTTATCGTGATTGTTACCATAAATGGTGAATTGCCTACTACTGATTGTTTAGAAAGTATATCTTTTGACACGCCTAATCCTTGGAATGGAGAAATGATTCTGTATGGATACCAATTGATAGAATTGAATTATCATGATTCTACATTTGTATCTAGACAACCTGAAGGACCGTTTAATAGTTTTCTAACGCTTGATTGTGACGATACTAGTGCGCCATTCACCTTGTATGTTCAATCCCACGATGATGGAGAAATAAATGAATGTAGCGTGGAAGTTACTTACAATGATGTTATTCCTCCTGTAGTTATTTCAGAAGCAGAAATCACTTTAGTTTTAGAAGGAAATGAAGTAGAATTACTAGCTGAGGATGTAAATGAAGGTAGCTATGATGCTTGTTCAGATATTACCATAGAAATATCGCAAACTATTTTCACAGAAGATGATTTAGGAGAAAATATTATCACTTTTACAGCTACAGATGCTGCTGGTAATTGGAATCAAACATTTGTGTATGTTTATGTAACTTCTGGAGGAGCTTGTACTTTAGATGATGTACAGTTTCCACCTCAAGAAATATCTATTAACACAATTCCTGCTGATGTAAGCCCTGAAGGATTGATTGGAGTTAATGGACTACTTGAAGAAGATGTAATGCCAATCTTACCAGATTACTGTGATGACAGCAATATGTTTTGGACGTATACAGACCAAGTTATTTCAGCATCATTCGGTCAAAAAATACTTAGAACATTTACAGTACTTGATTGGTACACATCAGAAACAAGTACATTTACACAAACCATTCTCATCTATCTTGGAGATCAAAATTTGATATGTAATAATATTACATTTATTTATCCTTCTGAAGATGTAGAATTGTTCCCAATGGATGTATTGGACCAGCAATGGATCTATAATTATGAAATTATCATTCTTGAGTTATTCTTTGATGGTATTCCAGTACAAGGAAATCTTGTTTCTCAACAGCATATTGGAGATACCTTAACCTATACTGTTACGGATACTGTATCTGGCCTGATGTGCTCAGGTGAAGTATATGTTGAAATAGTTTCTGATTGCAACTTAGTAGAAAGCCAAATCTACTGGCCGATTGATGTAGAAATTAATGATGGAAGTTTAGCTGCTCAAACGGTTACTCCTAATTATATGTATGAGCAATTGGAATTAGATTCTATCCAATGCTTCCCAATAATTGATAATAATTGTGATTATATCGGAGTAGCTTTCGAGGATTTAGTCTTTGAAACAGGAAGTGGCTATTGGATCATTGAAAGACAATGGACCATATTGGATTGGACAAGTGAAGCAACATTTTCTTTTACTCAAACGATAACCAATGGTGTAGCTCCAGAATCCCTGATTTGTGACACACTACCTCACACTGCACCGATTGGTGATTGTCTATCAGGTCACACCTTGGAAGATGATGTAGAATGGCCAGCAAACATCGAAATCAGCGATCATAGAATTGAGCCAGCAGATTTAATTACCTATTCTATGGTTGACACCCTAGATGCAATGCCAAATTTCTATAACTCACCTGATGATTATGAAGCTGATTATGTGGATTTTGTGGTTGATCTTACTGCGACAACATTAGTTATTGGTAGAAGTTGGACTGTAACTCATACCAACTATGGTTTTACATGGACATTCAATCAAGTGATTACAGTTAATATTGGAGATTTTGACAATAGAGTTGTAATCAATGACGAATATGGTAACTCATTACCTGATGTATTAATTAATCAATCTATTATGACCGATGAAAACGGTTATGCTGAGGTAGAAGACGAAATTGTAAACATTACATATCAGACACAAGAAAACTATGACGTGAATGTTCTAGATATCATCAAGATTCAACGCCACATTTTAGGGATTGAAGAACTTCCTCAAGATAAGGTATTGGATGCTGATGTTAATCAAGACGATAAGTTAACTTCATTAGATTTGTATTTAATTCAGCAGGCATTATTAAATATAGATTTATTGCCATGGACATTTGAAGATAAGACAGATGAAATTCAGACTGTTGTTAAACCAAAAGGTTATTATTTAGGAAAAGCATTAGGTGATGTTGATAATATTGGCTACCCATTAGTTGTAAATCCTCCACAATTTGAAGGTTTAAGTCTTTTAATTGATGATCAGTTGATGAATCTTGGCGAAACGTATGATATCCCTGTTTACATCAACAAAGAAACTGATTTAACAGGTTTTCAAGTTGCATTAGCTTTTGATTCTGAAATGATGACGATTACAAATGCATATACTGATGTATTAATTGGCACTAGTGACAATTTTAATATAACTAATGATCAATTTTATTACTCTTTAAATGAGCCATTAGCAGCTGATTTTGATATGGACGAACCATTATTTTACATCACCGTTCAAGCGAAAGCAAATACACTACTTAGTTTGTCGCTTGAAGATCCATCAGAACCATCGTATCTAGCAACGGGAGATTTAGAATTATTAGTAATCGATCAGACCTTGGAAGATATTATTCAAACATCTACCGATGATAATGATAATTCACTTGTAAAAGTGTATCCGAATCCAGCATCGAACTATATCACTATCGAAGGAGTAAGTGAAACCGATAATGTTCAAACTGCCGTTTTTGATCAGTCAGGAAGGATGTTAGGGAAATATTCTACTTCTACGATTGATGTGAGCAAATGGCACGAAGGAAATTATTATTTATGGATAGAAGGCAATGGTTTTACACTGTCGAAAACCGTGACAATCATCCATTAAATACTCCCCATTTAACGAATAAATACAGTTAAATTCCCAAAATTGACAGTACGGAGGGCTCATTTGAGCCCTCTTTTTATTTCACTAATACCAATTAATATTTTCTGTATTTACTGATTAAGCAATATTATTTGTCACAACAAGTAATTTTATTTATTGATTGTTAATAGTTACCTAACAATTAAAACATTTTGTATTATTAGGTGATTAACAAAGAAAATACTAGAAATAGTCTTGAACACCCAACACCTGAGAATTTGCTCCGTTGTGCTATTTATAGCCTTCGGTTGGATGCAATCGATTGCAGGAAATACACCTTGCGGCGCTACTCCTTTGTCTACAATAAATCCCGACTTTGTAACTTTTAACAATAGTGGAAATTCCGATTCGGGCGTAACACCACCGCCTTATGGTGGGTATCTTGGACCAGATATGTGGTTTAGTTTTATTATGCCTAATAGTGTTCAATTCGTATTAAACCCTGGAACCATGACAAATCCAGCTGTCGCTATTTATCAAGGTCCTTGCGATGAACCTAAATTATTGTACAATATTCTAGATAATAATTGCAATGATGGCTTAGGGATTGCTGCAGTATTTAACCAACTAAATTCAGGAGAAGAATATTTTATTCGAGTATGGCCTCAAGATGGTAGCATTAATGGAAGCTTCAATATCTATCTTAACGATTCTCCTATTGCTCAACCCGAATTTTTTCTTGCCAATGACGCAACAAATATAGGTGAATGTATATCACTAACTTCTAGTGTTCCAAGCCAACAAGGTTGTGCGTGGTTTGAATTACCTATGGATTTTTCTCAACCATTCACCAATACCATGACAGCCAATTTTGGAAATATTGACGCAAATGGAGCTGATGGTATTTGTTTAATCTATCAAACGAATGGCCCAGACTATTGTGGCATCTCTGGAGGTGGAATAGGAGCCGAAGGTATGCCTAACTCAGCAATTTTTGAATTTGATACTTGGCAGAACGGAGATAAAAATGACCCTATTCAAGATCATGCAGCTTTTAATGTCAATGGCAACATGAATCATGCTTTTAGTATTGGTGGCCCAGTGGAATTAGGTAATATTGAAGACGGAGAAGATCATACCATTACTTTTTCTTGGGATCCAATTGGAAACATTTACCAATTATATTTTGATGATGTATTGATTCTCAGTGGTAGCTACGATATTATCAACAATTGTTTTGGTGGGAGCTCTACT
>Ga0213833_1001887_pt1 | contig 14198 bp, 9 predicted proteins | sample SWATP21_FD_160575 | JGI IMG/M metagenome (GOLD analysis project Ga0213833, IMG submission 160575) | Coastal seawater microbial communities from Marineland, Florida, United States - SWA TP2 #1 | ecosystem: Environmental > Aquatic > Marine > Coastal | place: USA: Florida | collected 2016-08-14
GGGTCCAACCGACCCGCAAACGCCACCGCTGGGGTGTACGGCACGAGTGTCGGTGTGCGGGATGACGCACCACCCCGGCGAGTGCTCGATGTCGTCGAGGTCGAGCCCGCGGAACCGCTGGGACCCGAACCGCCACGGGAAGTCGAGGTCGAGGCGTGCCCACGTGCTGCCGATGTCGATGTCGATGTCGATGTAGATGTCGACGCTGATGCTGATGCTGATGCCGATGCCGACGCTGATGCCGCCGCCGCCACCGCCGCCGCAGACGCGGCTTGCGCCGCAGCGCAGCGTGATCGGTGGGCCGCTGCCACGCTCTTCCAAGCAGCGTCGCCATTGGGGTCCGGTGCAAGGCGCACGCCGTCGCTGTCCGCCAGCGCGTTGCGGCGCAGGGCCGTGATGACCTGGGAGGGCGGCGCCACCAGCCTGAACCGAAGCGGGAAGGGGAGAAGGTTCTCCACGCGCACAGGCGGGAGGAAGGACACGGTAACGGTGGGATCGACGCCGGGCGACACAGCCGGCGCCACGACGTGGGCGCAGCACCAAAAAAAGTCCAGCGTCGCGCCGCCGTGCTTCCCACTGCCCCGCAAGGACGGAGGCGGGCGCTGTTGTTGCGTTGCACCGTCCTCCTCCGGAGCACACCCGAGCATCACGGTGCGCTCCGTGCCCTGCGATGGATCGTCTTCGTCGTCGCTGCTGTCGTCGCCGTCCAGGCGCCAGTTGGACAGCTTGGCAAGGTTCGACATCATGCCGGCCACGCCACTGCGCCGCTTGGGTGGTTTGTCCGCGGCATCGTCCACCACCGTGCCCAGTCGCAGCGCCCCGTACTCTTTGGCTTCGCGGCGCTCCTGTCCGAGGTCCAGCTGCTGCGAAAACGTGTAGTCGGACATGTCAAACCACGTGCGCGCGCGTGACCGCCCCCGGGAGCCTCCCCCTGGGCTGAAGGGCGCACTGATGCCCGTCACACGACTGCGGCGCCTCGACCGCTTCTTCCGTCTCTCCCCACCACCACCACCACCACCACCACCACCACCACCACCACCGCGATGGCGACCGTGGGACGGCCTGTTGGAAGTGCCACGCTTGGCATGCACACCCTCCAGCTGCACGCCATCCCTATCCACACCCACACACGCCGGTGTTGGGGTTGGCGCGCCGCGCTGCTCTTGATCACGGTCCTGCTGCCCGCCGCCACCGCGGTGGCTGTGGTGGGACCGGTGCCGGTGATGATGCCGGCGCGGGTGCTGTCGGTTGGCAGAGGAGGAGGAGGACGACGATGAAGAAGCGCTGCCACCACGCCGCCGCCGCCGTTTCGGAATGGGCTCGCCGCGTCGCACCAGCGGGCACACCCGCACGTGTGCGGCGGCCGCCGTGTGGAGCGGCGCGTACACGGTTTGACCCGGCTCCACCCGCACCTGGCCCAGACACAGACCGAGCGGCGCACCACTGGGGTCTGGGGCACCGACACCCAGTGGCACCGGGGTGGGTGCCACAGCGGAGGTGCTGGTGCTGGTGGTCGTCGTGTCGCGCGTGTCGCGCGTGTCTCGGCGCGTGGGAGGTGTCATACCGCCGCTGCTGACAGGGGTTGCAATCTCGGCGACGGACATGGGTGTGCGTGTCACACCCGGGGGCAGCCGGTACTCCAACAGCAGGGGCACACGAAGCGCGTTGCGGAACGCAAGGGTGGAGCGCACGCGCAGCGTTTTGACGCCGGCGTCGAACAACGTCTCTGAAACAACCGGCCATTTGCCACCTGGGTGGACAAATCTGCAGTGGGTGCGGCATCACACCGTAGCGATGGAGATCAGCACACGAGAGCGCGAGGCGCACGCGCCATGAACCACAAAATGCGAAAACGAAAACACAAACGCACCCACGTCCGTCCCCTCCAGTGTCACGCATGAGTTCCACAGCACGGCGTTGCTTGGACAAGCCCGTCTGCACACCTCGGTACTGCTTGTAGATCGCTTGCAGCAAACGATATGGGACCTGCAGCATCACACCCACGGTGTCAAACACAAGCCACGCCAACAAACCAACCAACCAGCCAGCCAGCCAGAACCAACCAACCAGCCAGCCAGAACCAACCAACCAGCCAGCCACAAGCACGCTCTCTCTTCGCCACACAGCACCACAGCAAGCAGCGGCCTCATTCACACGGCTGAACAACACCAACGAGGTCGTACCGGGGCAAGGAGGACCGAAAAGCCAGTGGTGTCCACCGCCACAGTCTGCGGTTCCGCCATGTCAGCAGCACCCAACAGCAAATCAACTGCTCTTGCCGTGCCCTCCTCCGCAGCACCACCCACCGCAGTTGCAGACGCCGCAGAGCGAATGCCACTGGCCACGTTGGTGCCACCATACACCTCCAACTGGCCACCCAGAGCCAACGGCAAACGTGATTTGTTGTCGATGGACACTTGGCGCATGCCTGTGGTGCTGCGGCTGAACGGCGTGACCGTTTCGCGTTTGATGGCCACACCGCTCTCACCAGCCGCTCCAGCCGCAGCCGCACCACTGTCCGCATCCGACGGTGGTGCGAGTGCTTGGACACTGGCACCCGCAACCTGTGGCACCACACCCGCCTGGGAAGCAGCAGCAGCATTCGGGAACCTCGAGCGTGGACTAGCGCGTGGAACCACCGGGGACATCGCCCCAGACAGCTGCTGCATGACTTGGTAGCGGGCGTTGCCACGTCGGAAACTGCGAATGCGGGGTGGCGGCTTGACGGGGGGAACATCCGACGGCGAGTGCGACGCGGCACTTCCGGGGCTGAGGTGGCCTTGGTTCAACAGCTTGGAGGCGTGGTTCGCACGCACGGCGCGCCTGTTGGCGGCGCGTTCGACCGGCAAGGATCCAGACTCTGCAATCGCCATCAAGCCGTCGGAATACGAGTTGCCCCACAGCACACCGACGTCCATGGCGGAAGACTCGTGTTGCCAATACGTGCGCTGTTGGAGACCCAGTGCCGCGACCTGCTGCGCAAAACGCATCACGGGAACAGAACGCTCCATGACGCGCTGCATATCATGTTCCCGTACACCCGGAACACACAACGCACTGTCCAGCAAAAAGAATAAAGCAAAAAAGGGGGCACCACCGCGAACCGTGTGAGGCGGGCACGAGGAGGCAAAACGACAAGAGAAAAAACAAGTGCACAGCAGTGCGCAACGTACGGGCCCAAGTACAATCCAAGTGACGTTCGGCTGTTGCCTTCCGCCACCACCAGGTCTAAAGAGGCATCACTCCCGTCACTGTCAGTGTCGCTGCCACTGCTGCTGCTTCTGGAAGAGGACACATATTCGGTTTGGGACTTGCCCACATAGCGTTGAGAACGGGATGCATGCTTCGGCCGGCTTCGAAGACTGTAGTGCTGGCGCGACTGGGAGGTGTGCAACGAAGGTGCTGGGTCTCCTTTTGATTCGCCCTCCCCACTTGTCATGCTGTCTGATGCCCGAGAAAGGGCCGAGTACCTGCGGAACGCAAAAAGAAAACGGGGGGAGGGAGGGAAGGAGCAAAGCAAGACAACAAAAGACACCACAGCGCGTCCATCCGCATTCACCACAATCGCACAATCACACACCACACGCACACACTCAAGTGAGAGCTCGCCCCTCCCAATGATGGGGGTCCAACCAAACAACCACGCCCACGCCCACAACCACGCCCACGCCCACGCCCACAACCACGCCCACGCCCACAACCACAACCACAACCACAGCGCGTACCAAATGCTCCAGGCGTGCACGTCGGCAACGCAAAACTCGACGGTGCGCAAGAGGCGACGAGCATGGAGGCGGCGCCCTCGCCGCACCCTCGCAGTCGTGGTGGGCGGTGGTCGCACGGACGCAGTGCTCCCCACACCACCACCAGAAGCTCCCGCGGTGCCGGTGGCAGGTGCAGAAGCAGCCGTGGTAGATGCAGCGGCAGACCCAGTGGCGGGAGCGGAGGTGGACGAAGGTCCTGGTGCGGCTTGCATGGCTTCCAGAGTCGTGTCGACGACGGGTTTCGGGTACAACCCGAGTACGTAGGGTGACGGGGACGGCATGGTGTCCAAGACCTCCGTGTGGGGAACCTCGACCTGCATGGTTCGCAAGTCGATGCACTCCGCTGCACGAAGCCACTCCGTGCTGGAACCGGTCGTCATGTGCACCTTTGCGCCCCGAGAAGAGCCGACGCGGGTCAAGTCGTCGACAGAGAGGTCGCGCTGCAGCCCAGCGCTTGACGCGCCCGTGCCAAACTGTTTGCCCTCCATTCGGGCAATGGACTCCATAACAACGCTGCCGGGCGTGGGGCGGCTTTTGAACACGTACACGAACGGGCCACGCAGCACCAGCCAACGCCTGCGCCACAGCTCCTGCTGCGAATTGCGCTTCAACACCGCACCCACCAGGTCAATGTGCTTCCAAGCCACCCCGCGAACCACACGCCCGGGCTTTGTCGCGAACGGCGCCGGCGCAGAGGCTGTCAAGCGAGAGCCAGATGATGCCACCCCAGCGGAACGGCCGTGGGCATTGATTATTGGAACCGCTGCAGCGTGTGGCTCAGCTCGTGGCAGCGACACGAGAGCAGGGATCTCCACAGCGTTGTCAATTCGCCTGACGGAATACACACCAGAACATTTGAGGGCGCAACAAACAACACCAACAAACAACAAACAACAAACAAAACAACAACAACAACAAACAACGTACATGACTCCACTGAAGGTGCCTTCATCGCGCTGTGACGCGTTCTTCGCGTCACTCTGCTTGTTTTGGAGCGCCGTGAGGATGTTCCAACTATCCAGGACGTCGTTCAAAAAGGCAGACGACACGTTGAGGTTCAACACTTGCGCCGCGCGGATGCGAATCAAGGTGGCTGGCGGGTGGTTCGGATCGGCAGGGTCTGCCTCCGGCAAGATGCGCGCCCCAGCATTGGCCGCTTGGCCCCCAAGATCTTCCGAGAGCAGCTCCTTTCGCGACCCCAGGCGAAAGAACAGCGCCGCGATCTCTTCATCCGTCAGCTCCGACATGCTGGCAGCCTGTTGCTCGCCTGTGGCACCGCGCGGCGCGCGCACTCCACTCAACGGCGTGGACGAGCCGTGGGTGCGTTGTCGACGAGCATGGTGTGGCACGATGGGTGCGCGATCTCCGACGGGCTGATCGCGCTGCTCCGGTGCCGCGTACTCGGCGTGGAGTGTCCAGGGCTCAATCAGGGGCTCCCACACACTGCGCTTCATGTTGTATGAATCAGCGATCAACGTGAGGCGTGCGTGCGCGCTCATTGTTTCGTACTCCTCGCCCCAGGCCTTGGCAGACACCTGCACCTGCTTCAAGTGCAGCGCCGCCAGCGGCAAATCCAGGCCCGCGAAATCGTTCACCACCGTGGCTTCCACCAACGGTAATGCCAGGTACACCGCCAACGACTGCGACGGTGGCGTGGCGTCCAACGTAAACGACGACGCCAGCACCGCTGCAGCGCGAGCGCCGTCGTCGTTGTGGTTGGCATCAACAGCGCGCGCTCTTGAGGAGGAGGAGGAGGAGGAGGTGGTGGTGCCCGGACCCGCTGCGTGTTGGTCATCACCAGCACTCAGGGACTCGCCGCCCGCGCCGCTCGCGCCACCAGCGCCACCAGCGCCGGCGGTGTCGCCTGCGCCGTCCGTTTCTTGACTGATTTCCGCGTGCGCTTGCTCCAGCTCTGCGCCCATGGCCGTGGCCGTGTTCAACGCGTCAAGCACAAGTTGGTAGTCCTTGACACCGAGCCGCAGCTGCAGGGTGTGGGCCGTGGAAACACGGTACAGGTTGAACGCGGGATTGGTGCGCATGACCAGCGTGAGGTTCAAATCCAACGGCTGCAAGTAGTCCGAGGGGCGCACAGAACGAACTCGAAGGTGTGCCGGGCGGTGATTCTCCGCGACGGCGTGCGCATCAAGCAACGCATCATAGGCAGACGCGCCACCGACGCTCATGCCGTCGTCTGCGACACCGCCACCACCCCCACCGCCGCCACCACCACCCACGTTGAGGTCATCACCGAACCGCACCTGCGGCTCCGTTCGCATGCCCCGAAGGTCCTGCAGGTCCACGCGCACACTCGAGTCTTCCGGACCCGTGAGGTACCACACACGGCCGTTGAACGCCAGCACCAGGGCGTGTGACATGGCGTCGGCAAGGTCACGCACCAAAAACAGCGACGCGTCCACTACCTGCACAGTGATCAGCATGTAGCCCTTGGGCTGCGCCGCAACGGGTTGTGTAGGAGGTGTCGAACTGGTGGCATCGGCAGCACCAGCACCAGCACCAGCACTAACACCAGCACCAGCACCAGCACCAGCACCAGCACCAGCACCAACATCAGCACCAGCAGAAGAAGCAGTAGGTGATGTCACGTGGGGTGCAGGTGGTGTGGACGTGGATGTGGACGTGGATGCAGCCTCCTGCCCCGCTCGAAGCACCGGGGCGGGCGAGGCACTCTGCGCAGCAGGCTGCACAGGGACATCAAACCGCACTTGCTTCGGGTCACGCGCCGTTTGTGCCGTCGTGGCTGCCAGACGCGTGTCGCGGGGAGGGTGCGCCGACATGTTCACGCGCTGCTCCGCCCAGTTGGAGGTGGTTGACTCCTCCTCTGGCACAGCCGCCGCGCCTGATGGGGGCATGCGCGCCGCCAACAGATTCTCAGGCACAGACACAACACACGGAGGAGGCTTGTCGGCGAATTGCCTGGCACAGACAGCATAGCACAACGCAACGCAACACAACACAAGCCACGCACAGGGATGACGGTTGTGAGAGACTGGAGAGGGTACAACGGCGGCGCTATGAACGGAGTGAAGCCGCACGGCAACAACAACAACAACAGCAACAACAGCAACAACAGCAGCAGCAACACACATTGATTCTGGAGGCGCCAACCAATCCAACAGCCTCCACGTCAACGAAGACGACACCGCACGCAGACCGCACACTCGGCAATCGAGAAGCATCATCGAGTCGTCTGGGTGCCCGGGGGCCTCAGGGTGTTGTTGCACCACCTGCTGCTGCACCTGAGGGTCGACCTGCGACAGAGGTCCCATCCATAGGGTGACCTTGATAGGGTGGTTGGTCGTTGCGGACATGAGGGTGTTGTCACCACCCGCACCAGTGCTGGTGGGTCGCTGTCCGAACTGTGCGGCGGACACACCAACGCCCGCACTGCGAGGCCACGAGAACTCCGCGCCGCTACCAGGCGACGCACCCCACGTGCCGACGCCTCGGCTTCTGTGACTGCCGACCGACGACCCCAAGAAGCGATCGGACTGCAAGGCGTGCGCCAAGTCAGTGTGTTGCGTGCTGGGCAACACCGTCACGTGCTCGTCAAGGTACGCCAACCGACGCAGCAGCGAGTGCGTGGTGTTGGCTTTGGAACTCCACGAGTCGTCCACTTGCAGTTGCTGTGCTTCCACATGTACCGTCGTCGCTGCCCCATCAAGCGCCACCACGACAGTGAGATGCGCCAGCGAGAGTGTGGCAACCGAACGTCGCGACACTCGTGAGATGGCGCCCGCGATGTGCTCCATGTCCTCGCCATCGTCAGACCCGCTGCCGGCATCACTCGTGTCGCCCACAGGACCGGTAGCGGATGCAGCACCTGGCACAGAGGCCTGCGTGTTGCCATGACTGGCTTGGCTGGCAGTAGCATTCATTTTGGCAGCCTGACGACGCGCCAGCTCCGCTACAATGACGTGCGACGCTCGCGACGTGGCGAATTCGTACGGCGTGTACGCCGTTCCGCGCAGGAGCAGCTCGGCCGACACGTCCGGAAACCGAACGTTCACAATGGTGCCAATCCCCAACCGGAAGGCCTGCTTGAGTCGCTCCAGCTCGCTGGGTTGTTCGTCGCCAGCAGGCACCCCCGCCACTCCGGAGTCGACAGCATCAGCCGAAGCGGTCTGGGCCTCGGACCCCTGAGCCGTCGGATCGGATGTGTCGACAGTTGTTGTTTGCGCCGTGTGTTGGTCTTGGGGCAGCGGCGGCGGGTAGATCGTGGCTTCTTCCGCCAGGTTTCCGGCCAACAGCGCCAAAAGGAACAAGTACTGCTGCTGTGACACCACAAGCCGCACAGCTTCAGCGGACACGTCCACCGCCGTGACCAAACCAGAGCCCATCCCAACGTCAACAGCAAGCAGTGGCATGCCGAGTACAGCACGGACAGCTAGCACACTGGATAGCTGCGTTGCGTCACCGATGAAGCTGCCGGCATGGGGCAGGTGGTCCAACAGCAGCTCTTCACTGGCTGTGGAGGACGACGACGATGCCGACGTGAAACTGGATGCGCTCAACGCGTCATCGTCCGCATCCGAGAGGTCGGAGAGACTCGAGACGGTGGTGGCATCGTCACTGTCACTGGCAAGCTCATCCACTTCTCCCTCGCCATAGTCCGCATGTTCACCATCCACGGCCACCTGGATACCGCCTGCCACACTCAAGCTCGGCGCTCGGGCTCGAGCCACACGGGAGCCGCTGTCACCGCCAAAGGTCTGTTCGTCGTGGCCACTGCCTTCCTGACCATCGGTGGTGTTCACTTCGGCCGTGGCGGCGGGTAGCTTTCGGCGAAGGGGGTGCAACAGCGTGACGGCCACCAGATCATGCAACTCACACCGGATGGTACCCAAGGCCTTGGCGGCAGCGATTCGACTGAAGGTGTCGCCCGTGTGGCCACAGCGTTGGACGTAGCCGTGCGTCCTGTAGAACGACTCATACCAGTGGTTGTCATCCTCGATGCTCGTGGCCATGCCCTGCGCCTGCTGAAGATGCGCAAACGCATCGTCACGACCTGCTCCACCACCCGCACCAGCGCCGCCATCATCATCACCACCAGCGCCACCGCGGTGGCTTCGGCGCGTACTGTACGCGTGCGGTGGAGACTGCACACGCTCGGGAAAGGCGCTGGCATCGTGATCGGAAGGGAAGGGGGCGTCCACAGTGACATCGGCGAGTCCAGCAAAGGACTCAAGCCCAACCACGGCTCCGAAGGGCTGCGCATGAGGTGGCAAGAGGGACAACATGCCGGCTGTCACTTGGCCACTGCCATGGTGGCGACGGTTCGATGACGGCACAGAAACGCGCGTCAGGCGAAGAGCATCGGCGGGGATGCCAGAATGACAATCTGCAGTAGCAGCTGTGAGCGCACGGAACCCGAGGACAAGGGACTGTGTGGACGCAGAGTGGAGTGGGACCAACAGCTGTGGCTCTTGGAGCACAAAGCGCATCAGCGGCAACGACGGCACTGCTTCGGGTGGCGTGGCGGCATCCGCACTGGAGCTGGAGTCAGTGGGTGTCTCTGTCGGCGCAGCCGCCGCCGCCGCCACCGCAGACTCGCCAGTGGTACCGGCAGACTCATCGGGAGTGTCACCCGACAGGGCGTCCATCAACGGCCCCTGTGTTGACCACGCCGTGACCTCCGACACAAACCTGGCGAGGTACACGATGCGTGGCTTGCGCACAACGGCAGCGACGTCCATGCCGCCGGGAATGGCTTCGTGGGCAGCGTAATCGAACACCAGCATTGCTTGCCGCCGCGTTTGTCGAAGTTTGGTGAGTGACGGCGCTGCTACGACTTCGTGGTGGCGGGACTCGAACGGCACGTACTCGGGCGGTGTTGCCGTCTGTTCGTGCCCTTTGCTTTCCTCCACGCCATGACGGGGAGCCAGGGAGTGGACATCGTTTGTGTTGGGATCAGACAGGTAGTGCCGCATGGGGGGAATGCGGAAGTAGTGGTGATCAAATTGAAACCCTTCCACAGCTTCATCGGCAGGTGTCGTGCTGGGACGCAACAACAGCGCGTCGGATGACGCTGGAGATCGCGTTGGGTTGGGGCTGGAGCTGGGAGGAGAAGCATCTGGTGTGGATGCATCGCCGGCTTGCATACCGGCAGGCAGCGCATTCACTCCTGCGGCCATACGTCTGGCACGCAGCAATGCCTGTCGTGGCGTGACATCCGGAAGAGAGTACCTGTGGGAACACACAACAAGGGCGTGTTGCAATGTGTGGCGTTGGACCTGGCGCTCAACCGTGACCATCATCGCGTGTGCACGTTACGTACTTCCACAGGTTGGCGGGCGAACCTTGCACAGGCCCAAAGCGCTGGAATGACTTCCACAGTGGCGCCGCTGCCTTAGAGGTTGCAGTCGGGCCTAACACTTGCACATGGCGACGGGTTCCGGAAGTCAGGTCATGAACAATGACACGCGAAAGATGCGCGGACATGGACATCAGCGTCTCTGATGTCTTCAACCCCATCCAGAACCGGTCCAAAGACAAGCTTGCTATCGCACCATGGTACCTGGAGATGCAAACAGTGGCACCACATTACATGTTCACATCAGTGTACAACCACACATAGCGCAGACGGAGGAGGGACCATGCTGGTGACGGTGCGACTGCGTGGCACAACGAACCCGCTATTGTCAGCACCACTGCGAGACCCGTCACATTCCGTGTTGAGAACCAAGGCAAGACATCGCACTCGCAGCGACAGCTGCAAAGAGGTGCGACTGCAGCCAGGATCTGACGCTACCACGTCGCGTGGCAACGGTGCAACATCACTAAACACAGTTGCCGAGGGCTCGGCAGCATCTTGACTCACGGGACTCGACACGGGGGCCGTTGCTTGCTGAGGGGCTGGCTTTGCAGGAGAGCTCGGCGTGGGACCATTCAAAAATGACAGCATGCACGCGACGGAGTCACGGTTCCCCACAATCGTCAATCCCCCGAACTCGACGTCTATCTTTGTATCGGCGGTGTCTTTGGCATACCTGCATGCACCACGCGTCATACCAGAGTTCACAGCCCCCCTGCGGTCAACATCGCACGTTACGTTTTCACGTCAACAACCACATACACATACATGTTGATGTGAACATGAATCAGACGATCCTGAGAACTACTGGCGTCGGGCGCATCAGGCTTCTCGTCGTCGAGGTTGTCGGCGCCTTTGCGTGAGGAAGCAATCAAGTGACAAAACTCGCGCGGGTGGGAGGGCGGGACTGGACGCTCGAGCCAACCTGCAGTGTCGTGACGCTGCCATCCAGAGCGCCTGCACAAGGCACACACACACGCTATGGTCATCTCCAATCATGTTTGTTTGGGACGCACAAGGGCAAACTGGGGTTGGGGGTGGGGATGGAAGTGGGGAAGGGGACGCACTTGTACCGAAGAACATCTCGAACCAACAGTGTGGCAAGAGACACGTCGATTTCCATGCCGTGACTATTCATGTCCAGTGTGCATGACAGCCCGTTCAACCGCGCGGAGGCCAGCACCTCTGCACGTGGACCAAAGTCGTCAGTGAAGTCGAACAACCTGTGCACAGCGCGTCGCTGTGCCAGAGCTAGCTCAGGCGGCACCACCAACGCTGGATTGTGCCCCTTTGAGTGTTGGTGTCGGTGGTGATGGTGCCTTCGGAGGTGCTTTGTGGAGTGCCGATGCGAGCCTGGGGTGGCAGAGAGCGACTTCTCCTCCTCTGCCTCCAGGATAGTGTCCCCTGCCAACGATCCCGCGACCCTGTTGCCTGAACCACGGCTGCCCGGCATCGACAACCTGCGCCCACGGCGGTGCGATGAAGAACGCGACGAGGGAGCAGCGACGGAGCTACGTCGCGCTCGAGTAGCACGCCGGTTGTGGTGGTGGTGGCTACCGCTGTTGTCGAGCGACGAGTCGGGCGCACGTGGTCGATGTGGCACCAAGCTAGCACCCCGTGGCGCCACAACGGACGCCGATCGCCGTGTACGCCCGCCAGCCGCAGTCGACCACCCAGCGTCATGTGATACCACGGCGCGCCGAAGTTGAGGCCCAGCTGCTGGGAGGTCATCCTTGGGGCGATGCGCGGGGGCTGACGACGCGGGAAGGGCATCCGAAAGCGCCAACGTCAACCCCAGCGACTCGACCTGGACCTTGATCATCATGCCTGCAACGCAGGGCTGTTGCAACGGGTCTTCACCCCCCATGCTTGCTTCGCCAACCTCTCCCATGCCCGCTGCATCGCCGTTGTCGCCCCTGGCATCGGCGGTGGCTGACGCGGTGGCCTCCGTGGTGGGCGCAGCCGAGACGTCGCTTGAGGTCAGCGCGCCCAGCGACTCCGTCACACTGGTGGAAAACTCCAGCAAGTGGTGGTACTTGGCAGACGACAGCAAGAGGTGGACGGAGTGCAGTTTGATGTGCAGGCGCATCGTGTTGACGCGGGGGTTGTCGGGAAGCACAGACAAAAACACATCCAAATCGAGGTTGATGGGGCGCAGCAGATGCCCGGGCTCGTCATACATAAACATGGGGCGGTCCAGGCGCAGAGGTGCGCCAGGGTCCACCATCATGAAGAAGGCTTGGAGGCTCGTGCACCGAACTCGTATGCAGTCATACAAACGTCGGCTGTCGTCGTTCGCGAACCGTGACAGATCGGTCTTGACCAAACACTCACCCAAGTCCACGACCACCGCGACAGACTCTGCAGCCGCGGGATCTTGGGCCAGGGCCACTCGGGGTGACTGCAGGACCAAATCTAGTTGCAAGGACGGTGGCTCGTCCACATCATGCGGGTCGTATCTACCACGCCAAACACCGGCGTCAACACAACCCGACAGCAGGGGAGAGCGGGTGCATCATACGTACAATGAAGTTGCAATTGCCTCCTGTGCATCGGTCAGGAGGTTGGCGGTGCGACTGTACACTGCATTGGCCACATACCTGATCCCCCGACAACAAAGGCATGCGCACAATGTCATACACAGCAGTTCGTACACAACACGAAACGGAGCACAAGTGACGCACGATATGTCCACTTCCGGTGGTTTAAACAGGTCCATAATGCGGCCCACTGCTCCGAAGGCCACGTTGATGTCCAGCCGGGACGTGGTACCAGACACACCAATGTCGCATCCAGGGGCACCAATCACAAGGTCGATGTCCACCAGCGGAGGTCGTTGGGTGGCCTCAGCAACCATCTTCAAGGATGACGTCGATCGCACATCCGTTCGACTTCCGCCCTGCCACATGTATCCCTCACTTCCTTTCTTGCGAAAGTTGGACCTCCGCAGCGATCCTGACGACGTCATGCCGCGCTGGGTGTGCCCGCCGCGGCGCAGGGTGCCGCCTCGAGCATGTGACGACGAGCCCGCGGCGTGTCCGGCACTGATCACATCCAAATCGCGCGGTGGGTTGGCACCTTGGCGAAGAACCACAAAGAATGCCTCGCCGGCCTCGTGTCGCGTGACGGTTTCCCAGATGCGGAAGTCTTGCAGAGACAGTGCGATCTTCATAGGACTGGTCTGCGTGGCCTTGTCAAGTGTGAACATGTCAATACCCACCTCCCAATCCCTGAGGTCGATGGCCAACAAGACTTTGCCTTGCTGTGACGCACTGGAATACGCCTCCTCCCAGGAAGCTGCACCAGCGCCTGCCCCAGCACCAGCACCAGCACCAGCGCCAGCACCAGCGCCAGAGCCAGAGCCAAGGGTGTTTCGAGACTGAACAGGGGGTTTCCAGCCGGGTGCATTGGCTCCTTGGGCAGTCACGTACGCCTGGCGCGCAGATCGTCCTCGCTGGTGGGAGGGTGTGCGAATCACACCGCCCTCCACGACTGTCTCCGCGGCAAAGGCTCCGGTACCACCACCCACCGCAGACACCCACACCAGTGCACCTGGTGTAAAGGGGACCTTTGGCGCAACGCTTTCGACAAGTTGAAGTGTGCCGGCGGTCAGAGTGAACCGCAGGCGCATGCTCAGCTCGCTCACACCTGTCGGCGATGCGACAGCCCACACAGACTGCGGTTGTGAGACGTCCACTGTACCATCACCCACATCGGTGGCAGTGACCCCCGACCCAGGCAGCATCGACGCAGTGGCAGACGCGGCAGCGCCAGCGGCTTCGTTGTAGCCCATGGCCTTATTGATGTCACCGTACAACTGATCCGCTGTTGGAATATCAGCAGTGTCGCCCGATGCACCGGTGAAGTAGCCCCACGCTCGACTCAGCAAGCCTTTCTGTCGCTCCTTTTCCTCTTGTGCCTCCCGCTCCACCTCCCGACGAGCCGCAAACACGAAGTGCGAACTCCTGGCTTCTATCATGGACTGCTCCAACAACAGCTGTTTCATCAGTTCGAGGGTATCCAAGGCTTCCTTGTTCGTCGCACGCCGATTCCACAGCTCCTTGTACCTGGACACACACACACACACACACACACACACACAC
>Ga0213833_1001888_pt1 | contig 14197 bp, 20 predicted proteins | sample SWATP21_FD_160575 | JGI IMG/M metagenome (GOLD analysis project Ga0213833, IMG submission 160575) | Coastal seawater microbial communities from Marineland, Florida, United States - SWA TP2 #1 | ecosystem: Environmental > Aquatic > Marine > Coastal | place: USA: Florida | collected 2016-08-14
ATCTTGACTGTCGTGTCATTTTCGGTCTCAACGTTGCTTGCTGCCGTCATGTGTGCTGACGTAGCGTTGCTCGTTTGATGTGGTTGCTTTCGACCAGGGGCGTTCCACCCAAACCTGGTGTACACGCACGCTGACGTACAGGACTTGGTTCAGTACGCTTTTGCTCGCGGTGTTCGCATTGTGCCGGAGTTTGACTTGCCAGGTATGCTGACAGCGTTGAGGTTGGGGTGTCCGCTTCACCACAGCGTCGCGTCGCTTCGTGTTGTCTTGTTGTTGTTATTGTTTTGTTTTTCCAACGCGGCCACGCGCTGCGGCCGGGTACTGCTCGTGTGGTGTCGAGGGTGGGTCACTCACCCCTTTGCGCGCGCGCACACACACACACACACACAGGTCACGACGCCAGCTGGGGATTCGGGTATCCCTTCCTCACATCACCCTGCTCCGGCGTGGTCGCACGCCAGAACAACTTGGAGCTTGGTATCAACCTCGTATCGTTGAACCCCACCTTGAATGAAACCCTTGACTTTGTGGACGGTTCGTATCGCACGCAGCCGTGTTGCTTCTGTCTCGTCGTGCTTGAATGTCGTGACGTATGGGTGTCTGGCTGTATCCATATTGCCGTGTCTTCCGCGATTACTTTGCTTGCAGGGCTGCTGAAGGAAGTGACCAGCTTGTTTCCGGACCCCTTCTTGCACCTGGGTGGTGACGAGGTGTCACCCCTGTGCTGGGACAGTGTACCGAGCATTGCAGAGTTCATGGCTGCAAGGAACATGTCTTCGCCACAGCTGCAGGCATGGTTCACGCGTCAGATCTTGCCTATTGTCTCGAAGTACAACAAGCGCGCTGTGTTCTGGCAAGAGGCATTCGAGTCTGGGGCTGTGGAGGTAGGTGCCTCGGTGCATGTTGTGCCATGCTCATTGATCCCGCGTTCTGAACCCTTGTGCTGAGTGGCGTGTGTTCATGCTGAACAGGGCGACACCTCTGCTGTTGTGAACGTATGGAAGGGACTCAAGGACCTGCCCAACATTTCCCAAACTGGGCACGATGCCTTGATTAGTGCCGGAGCGTACATGGACCGCCAGAATCCTGCATGGGATCCCAATCACTGGATGTACTTCGACACATGGTGGGTGGTATCCTGGCGCGTTTGTGTCCTGTGCTGTGGGTGTGGTGACGGGCCTGATGAGCGTGCTACTCGTTCTTGTTGTTGTTGTTCTGGTTGGGTTTTGCTTGCTTGTGTTTTGGCTCGGGGCGGGCGGAGAGCACAGGCAAGACATGTACGGCAACATCTTCACGCCAGAAGTCGAGGCCTACTCCAACATTCTTGGTGCGGAGGCCTCCTCGTGGAGCGAAAACTGCGACGCGGCCAACGTGGATGAACGCGTGTTCCACCGTCTGCCACCCTACGCGGAGCGATTGTGGAGCCCTCCTGCTGTCAGCCAGATCTGGCCCACCATCGACCGCATGTCCGAGTTTCGTTGCAAAGCTTTGCGCAGAGGTGTACGCGCGGGCCCTTCGCAGCCAGCATACTGCGACGTGGCTCCTGCATCGGGCAAGGCACCTGGCAAGACAAACGTCGCACCGGTGGCGCTGATCGTTGCGTGCGCCGTCCTTGGTGTCGCGACGGTGGTCCTTGCTGGCTTTGTGGTGTACTTCTTCAAAAAGTTGCGGCGGTTTGGTGACTCGCAGCACGCCAAGCTGCTTCCGGACGAGACTCCCAATGCGCAGCTTATCCCGGGCGATGCGAGTGGCACAGCAGCTTCGGCATGAGGACTGACGCCGGTGTTTGCAACACAACATGCAGCGGGGTGTTTGCGAGTGTAGTTGTTTTCTGCTTTCCAACGAACAGCTGTCGCATCTCCTCCAACGGAACCAAGCACAGTACTGCCCACAAGACAGTGGCAAAGGAAAAATGGGGCCAAAGAGATGGCGGTGTACACACACCACACAAATCAACTATGAGCTGGCTGATTGTTGTGCTCCTGCTCGTCTTCTTCCGTGGCACGAGCAATGAGCCATGTGCCATGCACAAGTGCCAGGCCGACAGTGCCAAAAAACAAACGGTCCCGGAGCACCGGCTGCTTGCTGCAAGCACACACAGTCACCGCGGGGGGCGAGGGGTCAACCAAGACAGCAAACACACAACACCAACGTGCCCCGCGGGCGTACCGGAACGCAATACGAATCAGAGGCAGCACGGGTGCAAATGCAATGGGGGTGAGGTACAGCCACTTGGGCTTGGAAGCGCGGTGCTGCTGCCGGCGGCGCATGGCAGACCTGAGACGCTGGGACTGCAGTTCCCCGCGTGTAGTGACAGTCTTCTGTGATACGTCAGCCATGTTGCAGGAACAACAGCAAACGCCACCGACGCAAAGGCTGACTGAAAGAAAGCACGAACAAACGGTAAGAGAGGTAGCTAGCCCTGCTTGATGGACGAGAGTGGTGGAGGTATGCTGACTGAACCTGGTGACAGTGCAGCTGTGTGCGGACACGTGTGCAGCTGCAGCTGCTTGCGTGGACTCAAATTACATGTATGTGTATTCGTTCTAGAACCCCGCTTGCCTTACCCCCGGGGCTCGCTTCGAACACGTCCGCAATCTTTGAGTTGCGTGGCGACTTGACACCGCGCTTAAACTCACGCCAAGACACAGTCAAGCTGAGTTTGTGGGCTGCTGTTGCTTCGGGTGAAGCGTGAACACTCGCCGCGGGCGGCTCCAACGGCACATGCTCCTCCACCTTGGCGCAACCCACAACAGTGCGACGGCGCTTGCGCGACCGCCCTTCATCGATGGACGCGTGTATCGGGGCAGAGAAAGTGGATGGCTTGCCGGTCGGCGTCACAGGAAGGTGGGCAAGCAGCTCCTTCGCGCGTGGTTGGACAAGACCAATGACGCCCAGCTCTTTGCGTGCGCGCGTAAGATTGCTGGAGTCGACCTGCACCACGAGCACCCAAGTGACACGTCATGTGTGTGCACGCGTTCGTCACGTCATGCAAAATGCAGCACGCACATAGTTGCCCGACACGGCCAATGTACACGAGTCAAGGTTTTCCACGAAATGAGGAGAACCTGAGGAGAAGACCAGGTGGCTCGCCCCGAACAGGGTGAGACCTTGTCGATGCACCACCGGACGGGGCTTTGCTTGTACGCACTCACTCACCAGCAGGAACAAATAGAAACTCGCCAGGCTGCAGAGTACACACGGTGGGACGAGCCAGACGAAAGAGGGGAAACTTGTCGAAGGAGGGGCGCGTGGGATTCACGGAAAAAGTGGGGTCGGGCGATGCGTTTGCGCCAAGGTTCCACGTGGGGTACAGAAAAGGCAAGCACTCGGGACTGTAGAACGTCCATCTGTCAAAAGCAACAGCACCACGGCGTACGCGACGCGTGACGCATGACGACGACATGGAAAAGACAAGCGGAATGGAACGGTTGGAGGGTGGGGGGGCAGTATCACCTTTTTTGTCCCTGGAGCAAGGCCATCCAAAAGTTGCTGCCGAAAGAGTCGACATGGAGGGAAGAAAAGGAGCGTGGCGGCCCGATGAACAAGCTGGGCCACGTTTCACGAAACATGGCACCCGAGGGAGCCGCTTGCAGCCAATCGCCAGCGACGTACGTGGGAATCCGCACGGAGCTGGTGAGCTCAGGCGCATGCTGCGGGATGGACCAGTCGTGGAGGTAGCTTTGCGCAAGCCTGGTGCGTCCTGTGGAAGCGGTGGTTTGGGTGTCGCATCGCGCGGCTGCAATGAAGTCCTTCAGCAGGACGGGGACAGGATGACGTTCCAGCTTGGCCCACGACGTCGACGTCTGCGAAACGGGTCGGTCACACGCACCACAGGCAGGCCATCGCCACACGCTGAGCTATGGAACCAATGGCTCCACCACACAACACAACACCATCACGTCACACACAGTGCCCGACCTTCACGAAGCGCTTGACCGTGACTGATTTGTGTCCCACGCGCTCCGCCACGTGGTCAAGCGTCCACATCCCGTCGGGAAACATGTGTGGCACCAACCCAGTGATGATCACCGGCTTACCGGGGCGAGCAAACTCCGCCAAGAACTCTTCACGGGACAAGGACGCTGCTGCCCGCCGTGGGACAGACAACGGCTGCGGGACAAGCGTGGCATCGTTGTCCAGCGTGGAGACACTCGATGCCAGATGCTTCTTGGCGAGACGGGCTTGGGCAACAGCCTGGCCAAACCAAACAAGGCAACACATCAAGGTCAGCGAATGAGAATGCCAAGCACAGACACAAGCAGCACCTCACACATCACCAAGCGTTGATTCAACGAGAGGGTTCCCTCACCCATGATACGCACCGTGTGCCACTCACGGAGCATGATTTCACGCGCAAACGCCGCCGATTTGTCCGTCGCATCACACGCCGTGGCACGTGATATGCTGTCCACAGCTTCCTCGAGCATGCCCAGCCTGCGCTGAGTGCTCGCGACTGCCGTCCACAGGCGAGACGCTTCGCTGTCACGATCACGATCACCACCACGACCACCGGCCGCATCCTTAGTGCTCGAAGAGGCTGCGCGCGCCAGCAACCCGGCCAAATGCTCCTGCAATACAGCCTTCCCGGCAGAGGTTTGTGCGAGCGCCTTGACCAGGGCATGCGCCGGCATGCCCTTGCCCATGATGTCTCGCGCGGCCGGCACGAGACGTGTGGCATGCGCCACGCCGCGGCGGAGCAACCTTCGCCACCACCGTGCAATTACAGTGTCGGCGTCCGCGACATCCATCCCTACACTGTCACGGTGCCAGCTACATGCACGATACGCGGGGAGGGTGTTGATCCATCCAACACGAGAGGCCGGTTATAAGTCTCTCTCACACGACAGCTCGACAGTCGAGTTTGATGAACTTCACCACGGGCATGACATCACGTCTTCCCTTTTCTTGAACCTGGCACCTCCCCGCAAGCGGGCAGTGAGCGGCTGGGTCCATCCATCTCCCCTCTGCTGGTGGTTGTGAAGATGTCCTTCCTTTTCAAGAAGGTTGAGACCTTCCTGCTTGGCAAGGACCAGCGACCAGAGCTGCGCCAGTTTCATGCGGACTCAGTGTCACGGTTTGCGTTGCTGGTGGGTCATGTGTGTGTGTGTCACCGTGTTCGTCTCCGTCACAATTGTGGCGTTGATTACTCCTTCCCCTCCTGACCCCTCTATGTTTCACCAGAAACGTCTGAAGCCGTTGGTCCGAGAGGTTCTTGGTCGTGTTGCGGACAGTAGCATGGTGCGTGGTGGTGTTGTGTTGTTGTGTGCCTGGGAAATCTCGCCGCAATCCTGCGCATGCGCGTACGACCTTCCAGTGGAAGTTCACACGGTGGTGCTTTGATCCCGTGCATGTTGGTGGGTGCTGCCTCTCTGCGTTTGCTTGTAGATGAACGATGACGTGCCCGCCGTGATATCGTTGTTGGACGTGGTGGAAGCATCATTCCTTCACGGCCTCAAGCTCAACGTGGACCAGGAGCTGAGTTTCTGGCACCTGGTGTGCAATCTTGACAACGAAGAACACAGTGAAGATGACATTGGGGAGGCCGTGAGGGCATGCAAGGCTCTGCGCCATGTCAAGGTGGGGAGCGGGGTGGTTGCCCAACACGCAACACAGTCGCCTTCTGAACTTACACTCGGGCGTTCGTTCGCTGTGTGGTGGGTGATCACTGATCAGACTATCGGTGGAACATCCCGAGCCTGGGTGCGTCAAGCTCTCAACTATCAAGTTTTTGACACGAGTCTCGCGGTGAGTTGGCGCGCCGCGTGACTGCGCATGCAATGGTTGCACTCCGTGACACATCCACCGCAATGCCCCTCAATGCGCACAGCCGCTCCTTGCGGACACTGAACTCGTTTCAAAGTACTACGAGCCTTGGGCGTTGCTGGCTTGCTCGGAGGGCTCCTCCATCTTTGTTGCCATGGTGGCGGGGCTGCGGGGCGTCGACTTTAACTTGCTGGTGGACACGGGCAAGCTCGACGAAGATGTGAAGGTCCCGCCGCCGCGAGCTGATCCTTCCACGACAGCCCTTCCCAACACGGTGCCAGCCAATGCTGCCGCCACCCGTGTTCGCCGGTACGCCACGTCTGCGTGTTGGTGTCGTTGTGACTTTTGTTTGTTTGTTCGTTCGTTCGTTTGTTGTTGTTGTCGCTCTGCCCTTCCTGTTGTTCTGGTTGTTTTCCTGGTTCTGTTCCTTTCATTTTTTGACAGCGCACTGCCCTGCATGCAGGTACCGCACGACGGAAGATGGAACGACGGTTGCGGCTTCACCCGTGGGAGCAAAGAAGCAAAGTTCGTGGCTGAACCGTGCCAAGAGTGCCATGCGTGGCGCCGAGAAGCTGGCCAACACGGCCATCACGCGAGCGTCAGCGGCGCTGGACGAAGCCCAACGGCGGCGGCGGCTTGGGAACACGCAGGTCACTGGCATCAGCCTGAATGATATTGTGCTCAGCCCGTTCAAGTGTGCCCATGCCAATTTGGATTCCGTACGTGGCGCAAGCGTGAAGCTGCGTGTGTCCGGCGCGGTGGTTTGGGTGGTGTTTGCTGGCTTGACTTGAGAGGGTTGGGCTCACTGGAACGCACGACGCGGTGGCGTTTTCAGGATCTGGGTATGCCAGACTTGATCCGTCGTTGCCTTCGATTCCTCACGTCCCACGTCGGCGTGTCTGACATCTTCATGACGCCTGTGCCGCAAGCCGAGGTGATAGAGTTCGAGGTGCGCTGCAGCCAGCCTTTTTTGTTTTTTTTTGTTTAACGTTGCTCGTTGTCCATTGCTGGTGCTCACTGCTCGCTTGCTCTTGTGTTGACAGCGTGCATGGACTTCGACCCGGACGTTTGCTGCCACACCAGGCGACGAGCATGATGTGCATGTTGTCGCAGGTTCGTGTTCCATGTCGCGTACACGTTGCGCGTCGAAACATGTGGCTGAAACCGCTGCACCACCTCATTTCCATGCTTGTTTGTGGGTGCTACCTCGTCACCTGGCAGCAATGGTCACGCGGTTCTTGGCCCTTCTACCCGAGCCTGTGCTGACATGGGAGCGATTTGATGCCATTTGCTCCTGCGCGTCGCTTCCCAACGACTCATCCACTGATGCAAGAGCTCGCAACCTTCGCATTCTTGTGAATGACTTGCCAGTGAACCACAAGTGCGTCGCTGTGTATCCATGCCGTTCTGTTTGTTATTGCTTCCTTCCAGTGCCCATCACCGTCATGTTGTGTTGACTGTCGCGTGGTTTCCCGCACATGTGCCTTGCCGAGTGCAGACCCATACTGCTGGAGCTGCTCCTGTTGTTAGGGCGCATCGCGGGTGTGAACACGGAGCATACCGGCGTCATTCGAACAGAAGCCCAGCTTGTCGGAGGCGAGGAGTCGAAGACAGAAGGAGAGCAAGAGAAACTGTGTGTAGCATGGTGCCCTGCTGCCGCTGTTCCAGCCGTGACCTCCCTCGTTGCCTTGTTGCGTTGTCTGTTTCGTTTTTGTGTTGGTTTTTCATTTTCGCTTGCACCTGCACAGCGACCAATCTTCGGCGCGCACTGCTCTGCGGGTTGCACAACTCGCCCGAGCCGTTGGCCCGTTGATGCTCAGGCGTCCTGTACGTGACCCACCGAAGAACGTTGCCGAAGCGGCGGAACAAAATGCATTGGTACGTCAAGGCGCGTGGTGTTGTGGGTCCAAGGTTGGGCGAGTTCGTTGATGTTGTTGTTTCCGTGGTGCTGTCTGGTGGTTCTTTTTGTTCTTGTTGTGGCGACACAGCAAGCGGAAGAGTCTGCTCGTGTTGCCAGCGTGATGTCAACCATGATTGTTCGAGTGGGGTGCGTACCAGGCGGCCATGCTCTGTGTTTTGGTTTGCTTCCTGTCCGTGCCTCACCATCCCCTGCCCATGCCGTGACTCTTGGCTCCACCAGCCACATCATGCAAGACATCCGCGCGCAGCTTGATGCGCGTCGTGACTTGCTCACACGCCACATCAAACTTGTGACGGAGCTGCACCATGCGCTGGGTGGCCCGCGTGTTTCGATGGACGTGCCTGAGCATGCAACCTGGTTGAAGAGGCTGTGGGGTAGGTTGTTTGCTGCACTGTATGGCATGGCCTGGGCCCGTTTGGTGCAGGTTGCTGACTGGTTGACGCACCTTTCTCAGAGGCCTTGGTCAACACACATATTGAAGACCAAGAGCACCGGTTCTTGGCCATCAGCCCATTGTGGATGGGCCGTGGCTTTCAGGTGCGAACCCACGGACGTCAAACGTTGGCGCTGTGTTTGGTGGGGATGGCTGGCGCGCTCACAGTGCCCCGTCCGCGTGTTTTTTTTTTGGCTGTGTGGTGTGGCGTGTGGCAGAGCGATGACCCAACCCGCGACTTTCGGGGCGGTGGGGTGTTGGCGCTGAAAAACCTGGTGTACTTCTGCGAGCATCATGAGGTAGCGTGGCTGTTTTCCTCGTGCGGTGGTCCTTTTCCATTGGTGTGGTGTGCGCCGGGTTTGGTGTGTGCTCGTGCTGCTCTTGCTGTTCTGCTCGTCTTGCGCCGATGCAGAGGCGTTGTGATTCTCACCCACAGTGCGTCGGTGGTCGTGGGTGTACAGAATGCTGTGATCCGCATGATCACTGTTGTTCCTGAGGTATGGTTGGGCAGCTGTCCCCATGTCTTTCTGGTGCTTATCCTTGTATTGTTTGCGTTGTATGCCATGGCGCTCCCACCAATGTGTGGCTGCCTTGACAGGGTGGTGAACCACACCTTCGCCGTTACCCTTTCGCCATCACCGGGGTGAACATCACCATCATGCTTGCTGAGGTGGTTGGGCTGACGTACGTTCCCTGTTGTCGTCGTCCGATTGTGCCTTGTTGTTGACACCTCGCCGTCGCACCACGCCTCACCTCGTGTGTTTGTTCAGCGGCCCGGCCCAGGCGGAGCGGTTCAGTGCCATCATCATGGCGAACATATGCCCCCCTTTCTGGCGAATCTTTCATACCACCAGCATCGAAGCGTTTTCACAGCTGTTCTGTTTCGCTTTTGAGGTGTTCGACAAGTACGTTGCGGTGTGATGAACACAGCGTGCACGTCTGTGTGGTGTGCACTTGTGACCGTGATCCCGTTTCAATCAGGCGATGGAGAGAGTCAACAGCAACCATCGAGCGCTTCCAGGAGTGCGTGGTTGCCTGTGTCCAAGAACCACCACTGGAGCTGCTCATGCATGGGTGCCGTGGTTGTCCTTTGTGGCTTTTGTTTGCTTGTGTTTCGCAGCATTCTGCGTGTCGTCCAAAAGGAACTGTCCGAGCTCCTCGGCGCCTTTCCCATCTCCGTGGAAGCAATGCGGCACAAGTGGCTGCATGCAGAGGCGGAGCGTGAAGCCGCTGCGGCGAAAAAAGCTGCGCAAGCAGAAGCCAAGCGCCTGGCGAAGTTGAAAAAGGCAGAGGCCCGCGGCCGCACCCTCTCAACGGCTTCATCAGCCAGCAAAGGCGCTTCTTCCACCCCGGTGGTTAACGACGACGCAGGCTCCTTGAACGACCAGGTGGGCGCAGGTGTGGACACCGGTGCGGGTGCGGGTGCGGGTGCGGGTGCCGGTGGCCATGCATTCGACGACGAAGAAAGCGATGGCACGAGCGATGGCGATGGCGATGCAGTCGATGGTGACGGCGAAAACTTGAGGGTGGTGGCCCTGGAGGACGTTGACGTGGCGCCAACAATTGCTGGGTTGGCCGCGAACACGCCGGCTCTACCTGCTGGCAACGACGCACCAGACCCTGCCCTGGCGCAAGCAAGCCAGCTTGACCTGAATGGGGACGGTTTTGTTGCCGAGCAAGGTGACCAAGGAGCAGCTCCGGCTGACGCACAGGCTGCTTCAACGGAGGACACTGGTGAAGGTACTGCCTTCGCACCATCTGATGGTGCTGTGGCTGACGCGGACAACGCAGGCGCCGCACAAGCTGCACAGAGCACTTCCGACGCCGTTGAAGCAGACTCGAGCACCGAAAATGGTGGCAGCCCTCCCATTCCCACTGTCGATGTTAGTGCGGATGACGCTGATGCTGCCGCCGTTGCTGTGACGGCAGCTCGTGATGAGGACGAGGATGAGGATGACCCTGTCGGCGGCGATGCTACTGACACTGCTCCTGACGCTGCTGTGGAGGAAGATTCGCACGACGCGACTGCCCCTGACAGCGCGGTCAGTGATGATGACGATGCAGCCAATGGTGCGGCAGATGGTACTGCGCCAGCAGTGGTAGCGGACGCAGGAGGCGACGAATCGCAGAAATGCGAGGAGGTGGAAGGTAGCCCCACCGCAGAGGCTGGTTCGAGCACAGAAGAACAGTCCGTGCGTCAGGTTGGGGAGAGCTCTCCGGATGCTGCTCTCCTCGATGAGGACATGCGTGCAAAGGTTGCAAGTCTTCTCCCAGAAGGGACCTGGAACTGGCAACGGGTGTTTGTGTGCGGAGAAGACGGCGGCAGCATCACGGACATCTATGACATGGCTGCCGATTTGGGAGTGAATACGACTGTGTTTGCGGTGAAGGATGAGAATGGTGCGCATGTCCTGCCCGTGCAACGACGGTTGGGCTCCTTGCAACTTAATTTTGTTTTGGGAGGGGGGGGTGATGGGTGTCATTGTCGTGTGGGGTGACTCGATGTGTGTGCATGCATGCACAGGCACGGTTTTTGGAGGTTTTGCGGACCAGCCATGGGTGCTCACTGACGGGTACGTACCAAGGCTGTTTGAGGGTATCGGGTGTGTGTGTGTGTGGCACAGTCTCTGATTGTGTTGGCGTGTGGTGCCGTCGCGTCATTCCGTTGGCATGGGCTTGGTTGTCCTCGGGCTGCGCGCAGATACTACGGTGACGAACACGCGTTTGTGTACCATTTTGATGAAGAGGGCGATGTGAAGGGGTACGTGCGACACGCACAACGCGCACTCGCACCACCACTCGTTGAGAGGCACTGTTCTGATATGGTCGCTACCTTTGGGCACAGCTACCACACAAGTGATGGCTCCAACTCGTACTTTCAGATGGCAACTGAAGAATCCATTGCGATGGGTGGAGGTGGGCACTTTGCGTTCTTCTTGGTACGTTTCTCACCCATGTCTACATACGTACCACTGCACATCACGTTTGGGCGTATGTGGGTCCGAATGCCACGCAGGAGTCTGATTTGACGGCTGGCACCAGTGGGGAATGCGATACATTCGCCAGCCCCTGTCTTACTGAAGATGAGGACTTCGATTGTGTTGGCGTTGAGCTGTGGGCGCTTCAGAAGCAGTAGGCACTTGTGTGAGTTGCTTTCAACATTGTTTTTCCACCTCCCCCACCCGGTTTGCGCAAGCTATGACACCGACACAAACTCCCAAAGACACCTGTTCGAATAGGTGAGGCACTCAGCAAGGCTCAAGCTGGGGCGTTCATTTTGCATCCTTCACGACGACCACCGTTACTCTGGTCTTCTTGACGACGGCGTCCGCAGTCGAGCCCGCTGCAACCGACTTTCCGGAGGCTTGAGCAGTCATGCCGTTCATCCCAATGACCATAACATCAGCTTCCAACTCCTCAGCAGCAGAGCAAATGTGTTGTGCGACTCCCATTCCATGTCGTTGTGGCTGTTCGATGATCTCCGGAACAATCTGGTGACGGATGATGACGATGCCCGCACGTTCAGCCACACACCCGACACAACACACACCTGGCACGCCACCCCACCGATGCACGCACCCCTAACGACTCAAGGACACGACCGTAGTTCTCCTTGGACTCTGCGGACAAGTCAATCTCAAAATCAACACCCTTTGCTTTGGCGGTGCGAAAATCCGCCCGCACGAAGGTCTTCTTCCCAGAGTTCGCCCGATGCAGCCTGTGCAACGATGGTGATGTGGGTCAGCACGCGATCCATTCATGTACAACGTTGTCCCCCCTTGTGCGTACTGTCCAAACTTGGCTCCACTGTGATGAACGTTGGCTGGGTGTCGAATGTGAAGCACGAGAAGCTTGTCTTTACTCGGTCGCACGAACTGAGCGGCACTCGTGACCACTGATGTCGAGCGAGATTCAGACCCGTCAACACAAGCCAGGTACCTAACAGCCATCAAACACGCAGCCATGTCAACAGAGTGGTGAGATGACAATGCACAACGAGCGAGCAACCGTCGCTGAGACCAGGAATCGTACCGGTAACAGCGCTTGTCATCAGCCATGGCATCGGAGCGCGTTTTCACGATGACTGGATTTTGACTGCGCGAGACGACACCACCCAAAGGCATGCAACGCAGCAACCATGCGTTAGTGCACGCGTGCGTGTGTGTGAAGCATGCGTGTTGTGTAGCACGAGAAAAGGTTTGGTGTGATGATACGCACGGAAGGCGTCGCATTGTCCAATCCGTGTTTGATCCCTGTCCCCACACACTTGGGCCCTGCAGTGTCACAGCCATCAGCACACAGGCGAGTGGTTTCACACCCCTATCAAAGCACCGCCACATTCACACCTTTCTTCCAAACTCCCCCATGACAAGCATGGTGGCCTTCTCTTCTTCAGCAACACGGGAAATGACGTCGGTGATTTTGTGATCCTGTGGTGTGCAGCTCAATGTTCAGGACAACATCTGGGCCATGCACTTCATGCACGCTGCGTACCAGGCGCGGGATTATTCGCACACGTGCTGATTTTCTGTTGGCATTCACAAGTCTGCAATGCAGCCCACCAAGCGTCAGGGCCGGCAGACATTCACTCCGACACTCCTCACGCGCCACGCACTTCCGTTGAAGTTGGAACTCCAGAAAATCTGGCGAGAAGTGTGGAGGCAAATGTGGCTTCTTTGGATCTGATACGTGCAAAGCTATGAGCTGATACCGCTTGTCTGACTGCGACAGGCGAATGGCAACATCAAGGGCCTTGGAAGAGTAGCCTGAAGGCAAGCGCCATCAAGTCAGGCAGGCGGGCGCCTCAAGGTGCGATGTATACACCACGTACGGCTGCCGTCAACACAAACCAGCATCACCCCGGGCTCTTGTATCTCATTGTCTTCTTCTCTTCCTTTTGACTCGAGGTTGGGGACTCTGGACATGCTGTGAAACACGAGAAGCAGATCACCCAACGGGCAGTGTCAATCACTAACTTAGCCACGGATGTTGCTGGTCCACTTCTTCAACATGGTCCACTTCTTCAAAATGGAAATTATGAAATTGCATGTCATGATGTTGCTGAGACGCAGGCTGCCCGCCAGAGCCAGGATGGAGGAGTCCAAGTCCGGTCCTTATGACTTGCAACAGGCTGTTTCGCTGTTCATGGCGAGAAAAGTGGGGCTACTAACAGTGAGGATGGCACTGGAACGCTCTCCGGAGTCTGTGAAAGGCCTGTCATGCACGGTCAGACGATCTCGAGGTGAATGGACTCGGCTGAAGCGCTTGCATGACTCCACGGTTGGCTCGACACTCTTCTCCAGTATGAATGTTTCGGGTAAACTACTTGCTTATGATTCTTTTGGGTGTGCCCGTGCATGTGAACTTTGTTGAAGCTGGGCGTGTCGCGGGCGTACACGTCATGCAGTGACCCACAGCCACCTGTTTGTGTTGTAACTCACAGTACCAGGAGATGCGCTCAAGAATAAAGTTCATCTGTTTCACAAGATGGCTCACATAGATATGCAACGTTCGTATTGCGTCTTGTATGCAACAAAGCCGGGACGTGATGTGAATGACTTTCGACACGCGGGTGTTAACAGCGGGCACGTGGACCGTGCTACTTCTGGCAACCATTATCGACGACAGCAACGCTGGGAACGTCATGAGTCTGAATCTGCACGGTATGCATTTGCAGAGTATCATGAGGTACAAGCACATGAGCTGTGACGGCATGTGTTGCGTATGATGTCAGACAACAACATTGGGGACGAAGGCGCGAAAGCACTGGGCCCACACCTGGCGAAGCTCAACAACATGACAACGTTGCACTTGGGGGGTGCGTGACGGCAAAAGGTTTTGAGCATGCACAGGAGATGCTTGTTTGTTGGCAGTGTGGCGTCAATGATGACCACGTGGTTGTGTGTGTGAGTGATGTCAGGCAACAACATTGGGGTGGAAGGCGCAAAAGCACTGGGCCCACACCTGGCGAAGCTCACCAACATGACAACGTTGAACTTGGGGGGTGCGTGACGGCAATAGTGTTTGAGCATGCACAGGAGATGCTTGTTTGTTGGCAGTGTGGCGTCAATGATGAC
>Ga0213833_1001889_pt1 | contig 14189 bp, 11 predicted proteins | sample SWATP21_FD_160575 | JGI IMG/M metagenome (GOLD analysis project Ga0213833, IMG submission 160575) | Coastal seawater microbial communities from Marineland, Florida, United States - SWA TP2 #1 | ecosystem: Environmental > Aquatic > Marine > Coastal | place: USA: Florida | collected 2016-08-14
TCGATAATGACACCTTTGGCATTGACCTTTTGGATCCGCTCGAGAAGATCTTGCTTCAGTTGCTGCAGTAAAACCTCGTCCAGTTCCATCTGGATATTGACCGTCAGGAAGCCTCGACTTGACTGAATGGTCACTTTTGAAATGTCCAAGTTATCTTGTAAAAACATCATCCTCTCTTGGCTCAATTTCTACTACAGCATAGTGGCTTGTTCTTTCTCTTTACGCAATAAAGAGAGGCATTCAGAGAGTCCACTCTTTAGGTTTCGTAGTGTTTTGACCTCTGATAGATCCGCACCGATTTCCACCAGGGTCTGAGCCACAGCAGGACTCAAACCTGTCAGGACACAATGTGCCCCCAACAGACGCGATGCTCTTGCCACTTTCAGAAAGTAATCTGCCGTTCGTGTATCTACGACCTCTACACCAGTGATGTCGATAATGGCGCATTTTGATTGCTTTTCGACGATATTTTGCAACAGGTTATTCATAATGTCGATACTACGCTTGGTATCCACAACCCCCACGATGGGTAAAACGAGGATATCCTCCCAAACCTCCAGGACTGGCGTTGAAAGCTCTCGAAGGCTTTCTTCTTGCAATCGGATGATCTCTTGTTGCTTTCTTTCGAGTTCTTTTGCGTGTTGTCTCTGCTCTTCCAAGAGGTTCTTGATGTCTTCGAGCAAGATGTTGACACCGTGCTCGATCATGGTGAGTTCATCGTCTTCCACCACGTCGATCTGCTGTGTAAAGTCACCACTGGCAGCAGAAGCTAATACCTGCAAGATCCGATCGAATCTGCCCTCCATATTACTCGGCTTGTTCATGATTCCTCCGTTTTGTTCCCTTTATGAAATTGTCCGTTTTGATTGGTGAAGATAAACTCTCGATGGGGCTCCCACTCAAGAACGAAACTCTTATCGCCATAAGAGCATGGTTCTTTGTTGTTCTTTTCATAATTGCCTCTCCATTGCTCTTGTCGGAGAAGGCTTTTCCTTCGAGGTCTGAGGGGCCACTTCAGATAGGTCCTGCGACGTTTTTAAAATTTGATTTCGATGCGTTAAGATTTTTTCTTGAATGTGCTCAGGCTCAACTCGGGTTGCGTGAAGGATGATTTCCTCGTCTCTTGAGAGACTCATGTTGCTGCGAGGTCGGTTGGAATCTGGGCGCAGGTAGGGTGTTGATTTTAAAGACTTTGATTTGAAGGCGTTTTGAGCCAACGCTTTCATCATGTTGTGTCCTTAATTTTTCGATTGTTCGGACGATTTATTTCACAAAAGCAAAATAAAATACACGGTGTACATTCTTTTTGATACTCTACAATTCTAAATTAACATTATCTACTTTACGGACATCTTACAAGTAACTTTTGTATGAACAGACAAATTATCACTGTTTTTTTATGAATGGTCTGTCATCTCGTTGACATGTCGTCTATTTTTGTCGTTCGCTGTTCTTTTCGGATCTTTTATCTTTTGGAATGTAGCCAATCGAGAGCTTCTTGTTTGGTCTTGCAAGCTCTAAAAAGGTTGCTCTTTCCGGCAGCAAACATGACGAAGGTTGCTGTGGTTCTTGCAAAGGCATTCAGTCCGTAGATGGCGGCTCGACCGAATTGTGGGTGTTTGGGGATTTGAGAAGAGACCTCTCGAGAACTTTTGTCCGCTTTTCCCTGATGGGTCACATCTACGATAAAATCCACGACTTGTTCTTCTGGAAGGGTGTCTATACACTCCAAGAAACTTTGTTTAAAGAGTTGAGCGGTCTTTCCATCTTGTGGACCGATGATCTCGGCGGATAATACCTGGTGCTCTTCTTCCCACTGGATTGTGAAGTGTGGACATTGGTGTGAGTAAGATTCTCTCTTTCTTGTTGGATTTATTGCGTTCATGATACCCCTCAGACACTTCTTTTTGTCTCCAACCATTGTAAAGCATCTTCTCTATTTTTACAAATACGAACTTCATCCCTTTTGCCCACCGCCATCATGATGAAGGCCAGAGCTGCTCGAAGCACTGTATTGAGCCCCCAGAGAGCCATCCTGCGAAATTGTGGATGTTTGGCGGTTTCGATACTGGTCTTTCTTGAATCTATGGTAATGGTTTGCATTTGCGAAGCATCCACCAAGAAATCGAAGACTTCAGTTTCTGGCATGCTTTGTACAAGTGCATGGTAAGCCTCACGAAATGACATGGCACTTTCCTGGTCGTAGGTTCCAGTAAATGCAACAAAAATCACTTGCTCTACTGGTTTCCACTCCATGTGGAAGGCGTGGTGTTGGTAGACAAATGGCGGGTTGCTTGGCTCTGTACGAAGCGCTTGTGTGGCTGCGTTCATCCTACTCTCACTGGGTCCCTGGGGTTCGCTTTTTTCTGGATTCAAGTACCTCCTTTGTATAACGTTTTTTGTATGAAAATGCAAATTTATGTTGATGACAATGTTTGTTGTCTTCAGGACTCTTAGCTATTTGTTGTTGTAATTGTTTTGTTTGTATTTTAATCGCCATGATGTGTTAATGGAGGACTGTTTTTTTGTGAAGTACTGGAAAAATGAGCAGGTTGTGATTATTCTCTAGCGAATTGAGATACGGGAAACGACAGGGACACCTTATCCAGGTGAAAGGAAAGGACGATGGAAACTAAGACGCAAAAGAGGGCGATGACCTTTTTGTTTAGCGTGATCTTATTGGATACCATTGGGTTTGGGATCATTATCCCAGTATTGCCAAAGTTGTTATTGGAACTGACAGGAGAGGGGATTGGCCAGGTGGCTCGCTATGGAGGGTGGCTGTTGTTTGTTTATGCAGCCATCCAGTTTTTTTTCGCCCCCATCTTGGGGAATGTGAGTGATCGTTTTGGTCGCCGTCCAGTTTTATTGCTGTCTATGCTGTTGTTTGGATTTGATTATTTGCTGATGGGTTTTGCACCAAGTTTGTTTTGGTTGTTTGTGGGACGTTCATTGGCTGGGATTGTTGGAGCGACCTTTTCCACTGCCAACGCGTATATCACAGATATCAGTTCGCCGGAGGAGCGTGCTAAGAATTTTGGCATTGTGGGTGCTGCTTGGGGTCTGGGTTTCATCATGGGGCCAGTGTTAGGCGGATTGTTGGGAGCATATGGTCCCAGAGTGCCTTTCTTTGTGGCTGCAGGATTGGCGTTTGCCAATGTCATTTATGGTTATCTGATCTTACCTGAGAGTCTCAAAGAGGAAAACAAAAGACCTTTCACTTTTAAGAGAGCGAATCCTTTGGGAGCTTTTGCACAGATCCGAAAAGTGCCTACTGTCTTAGGGTTAATGGGCGTGGTGTTCTTTTACCAGATCGCACATGATACCAATCCCAGTATCTGGACATACTATACCATCGAGACATTTCAGTGGTCTGAAACCATGATAGGTCTATCGTTAGGGTTTGTTGGTTTGACGGTTTCGATTGTTCAAGCTGGTCTTATCCAGGCAGCCATACGTCGTTTTGGTGAACTGAAAACGGTATATATCGGTTTCTTTTTCTATACGCTGGGCTTTTTGGGCTTTGCTTTTGTGACTCAAGGTTGGATGGTCTTTGCGTGTATTGTTCCCTTTTCTCTTGGTGGGTTGGCGATGCCTGCCATTCGAAGCTTGATGGCCAATCGTTTTCCGGACAATGCCCAGGGAGAATTGCAGGGAGCCATATCTAGCATGTTGAGTCTCACCGCGATTATCGCACCGATCATCATGACCCAGTTGTTCGGTTGGGCCACACAGAAGGGCAGTGGGATCTATTTTCCTGGGGCACCATTTCTACTTGCTGCTGTCTTGGTTGTGTTGAGCGCGTCTGTGTTTGCCATTGTCATGAAGAGAGGTTCTGAAGCAAAGTAGGGCCTCACTTACCGGGAGTATGTGATGAAATTGTTTACTTTTGGCTATGGGATGAAGAAGAAGGTATCAGGTCGTTCCGCTTTGTTTCGACGTTGTCTTGAGGAGGCGGGTGTCTCTTTGCTGTTGGATACCAGGGACAGTCCTTGGGGAGGCTTTTGGAATCCCAAGAATATCCAAAGTATTCTTGATGACAGTCCTGTCACGTATCGTTTTAAAGAAGAAGATTATCACTGGCACAAAGTATTGGGAGCAGCCAAACGTATCCGCTCACATGCGGTGGATGATTTTGAGCTGTTTCGCCGATTGTATCTGGAAGACTTAGAGAACAAAGATCCCGATGCTTTGCAAAAGCTTTTCAATTTGCTCGAAGAAGAGGGGAGTGTCGCGATTATGTGTTGCGAACCCTTTATCCCAAGAGCCGATCATTCTCTTGAAAGACTTCCGGAATGGAATTGTCACCGTTTTATTCTTGCCGATGAAATGGTCAAAAGAGGCTTTCTTTCTCTAGAGCAGATCCAACACCTGGATCTCGATGACCTTGTTCAATAGGACAATGCTCTTGTAGTTCTTTTGCCTCGCTTGTCATGCCCCATTTTTTGATAAAGATTTCCTCTTTTGTTTTGCTGTGTGGAATAGCGTTACGCTTTTGTCGCGTTTTGCCTCTACGATATCAAAATGCATCATGTCTCTACCACGGAAAGAACCAGGATGATTCCGTGGAGAGCCAGAGTATATCGAGTTGAGCTGCTGAAGTGATAGCCTATGCAAAAGAAGGCATAGGTCGGGTTGTAGATTTGTATCGACAGTACGTTTTTCTCGTGGTGCTCTTCTGCCTTCATCACGCCTTTATCTGAAAAGCCTACTATCGAGAAGCTATGTACCAATGGGGACGGTTTGTTCATTGATGCATAGAAAAACGAACACATTTTTTGTATAGCCACTTGGCTGTAATCTTCTGTTTGTGTTATCTTTTTTAATGCTTTCGAACACACGAAAATGCGAGAAGAGGCGAGTATGAAATATCGAATAGGTTTATTGGTGGTATTACTGATCACTGCTCTATCGGCTTGTTCTCCTGATGCACCAGGGACAGGTGCGGACGGTGCCATTGAGCAGACCAGTGGAGGCGAGTCCACAACGCAAACAGGCGAGCAAGGAAGCGGTTCAGAAACAAGTACGGACGCTACAGAGCCCACATCTCCAGATGAAAGTGAACCCGCAGATGACGGTGGCCCTGGAGCTGATGAAAGCATACAGGCTGATGAAGCCACACAGGCGGATGAAGCTGGTGGAAATGAAAGCACACCTGAAAACACCACAGATGGGCAGCAGTGTGCGAGTACTGCTGGTCAAAAGTGCTCACAGGATGCAGATTGTAATGATGGTTGCTCTTGTACAACAGATACCTGTGATGGTGGTACCTGTTCTAACAAAATCTCTTCGGGTTGTATGATAGGCAACAAGTGTTACAAACAAGGAGACAAGAATCCTTTAAATGCTTGTGAAGCTTGTGACAACAACAACCCCAAGAAGTGGAGCCCTTTGGACGGCAATCAATACCAGTGTGACGATGGTAAGAAGTGCACAAGTGGAGATGTGTGTGTCTCAGGAAAGTGCGTTGGACAAAGCACCTGTGATGATGGAAAAGCCTGTACAGACGATCTCTGTGATGCTGCTGGAGGTGGGACTTGCAAGAACCCGCTCAAGAGCGGTCACTGCTTGATCGACGATACCTGTTATGCTGCAAACGACAAGAACAAGTCCGGCTGCGGTAATTGCTTGCCAGCCAAGAGTGCTACCAGCTGGTCGCCACTCAACGAGGGTAGCGCTTGTAAAAATGGAACTTGTTTCACCGGAAAGTGTTCTGCTGGCGTTTGTAAAGCGGGTACACCGACCAAGTGCTTCATCGGTGGGACTTGTTACAACGGTGGAGCTGTCGACCCAAAGAACAGTTGCCAAAGCTGCGATCCCAAGCAATCCTCTACTGCATGGAGCAAAAACTCCGGAAAATCCTGTGATGATAAAGAACTCTGTACACACAGTGATAAGTGTGTTGCAGGCGTTTGCAAGGGAACCAAGTATACCTGTGATGATAAGCTTTCTTGTACCGCTGATACCTGTACTGGAAAACGCGTTGGTGGCAAAGGTCAGTGTTCCGCGAAAGTCAAGGCTGGTTGTGCCATTGCCGGAGCTTGCTACGCCGCTGGTGCTTCCAATAGCAAAAATCCTTGTCAGGTGTGTGACCCCAAAAAGTCCACCACCGCCTGGAGCGGCAATACTGGAAAAGCGTGCAATGACGGAAAGAGCTGTACACACAGCGACAAGTGTGTCGCGGGTACCTGTAGGGGAACGACTTATTCTTGTGATGATAAACTTTCCTGTACCACGGACACTTGTACTGGCAAGCCTGGAAAGGCTGGCTGTACCCATAAACTTGTGGCCAATCGCTGTTTGATTTCAGGCAAATGCTACAACAGAGGTCAAACTGTCGGGAATGTTTGCAATGTCTGTGATTCTACAAAAAGCACTTCAAAAGTGACCTACACAACGGCCAAATGCAATGACAACATCTCATGGACACACCGAGATACCTGTTCTCTCGGTAAGTGCAAGGGAATCGCACCTATCTTGGGTGTGGAGTTGGTGTCCACACGTCGTGATAGCAAATGGCTGAACTTTGTTGTTAAATCGAAGATCTATAAAGAAGATCCCAATACCATGTTTCTGACCATGCGAGGTGGTGGGATGTCTGTATGGAATGTCTCCAACCCTGCAAATCCCGTGCGTATCGGCGGATGGGATACAAAAGAAGACGTTGAGGGACAAGATCGTCTGGGTAATCTTTTGGTGATTGTGGCTCGAGCAGGGAAATTGATCACTTTTGACGTGAGCAATCCGCGTAGTCCCAAAAAACTTGCTGATCTCAAATTGAAAACCAACCCCAGCGCTGCAGAGGCGGCTTTGGCCGCAGCTATTGCTCTCAAGTCCGGGAAGTTTGATGCTTTGCACACCAAGCTTCACAAGATCGGCTCCAAAACCTATGCTTTTGTGACAGCGACTGCCAGCGGTGAATTTATTGCCATAGACGTGACGAACCCCAGAGCACCCAAACAAGTTGGGAAAATTGACGCCAATGTGCAATTCATCGAGGGGATTTACATCCACAATGGCCATGCTTTTGTCGGTGGATTTGGTAGCACAGATGTGTTGCGTGCCATTAACATCACCGATCCTACCAAAATGCGAGTGGTACGCACGCTGAGCAATCCAGACTACCGTCAGATGGTGACTGAGATGGACAACACCCATTATCCCAATGTTCTCTTTGCAGCACTTTGGGATACCAACGGTGGCTTAGGGACTTTTGATGTTCGTAATCCGACACAGTTCCGACTCTTGCACAAGATCACAAAGCCTGAAATGGAAAAGTCCAATCGTGTGAAGTTGTCGGGTTTGGAAGCCTTTATCCCCTTGGAGCAAGATCCTGGTGGATTGGCGATATTCGATGTTCGGAATCCTTCGAAACTGGTCCTCAAAGGGATTGCCAGAGGTATCAAAGATGTGAGATTGCCTTACACTTTGCAACCCAAAGGTGACTACGTGTATATCTTTGGTACCAAGGAAAAATCTATGGCAGTTCTTCGACTCATTCGAGGTCAGGAGAAGCTTATCTACGGTCGTTGGCGAGTCACCAGCAGTGTGAATGCTGGAACCATCGCCAGAGGCTGGAAAGCGGACAGTGGGACTGGAAGTATGCGATTTATCGATTCAGGTACCGGCAGCTCAAACACTTACCGCAAAACGTCCTTTGGCTCTTCTGGTAGCATCCGTTACATGCAATTGAGCGGTGGTTCCTGGGGTAAAAGCAATGGTTTGTTCTTGCAACATGGATTTGGTAACCACACCTACTACGGCAAAACCATGAAGTACACCCTGGTCTGGGATCTTTACTTCCCCACCTGGAAGCGAAATGGTTGTTACTCTGGTGCGTTGGGGCTTTGTAGTGATATCCCCTTGTTCCAACTGGACCGCTACAACAACAACGATGCAGATCTTTTTGTGAAAGTTGGAAAAACTTTCTTAAGCAGCAATGGTTTCATTGGAAAGACTGGAGATCCCATTAATGGTGGTGGTCTGGGAGGCTATACAGAAGCCATCGATCCCAATAAGTGGTATCGCATCGCAGTTGTGGTCAACCTTCAAGGCAATAGCCAGCAAGTCAAAGTCTATGTCAACGGCAGCTTGAAGCGCACTGCCAACAAAGTGACCTACGATTTGTTCTCCGCCATCGCAGAAGGAAACACCCGTGCTTCTGGTTTGAAAGGGGGCCACAATGGATTCTTGTTGTTTGCTGATAATAATGGCGAGTTCAACGTGCCTGTACGGATGAGCAGTTTCATGTATGTGAATCGAGCGTACTCTGATTCTCAGATCCGATCCCTTGGTGGTGTCAGTTCCTCTGGTATTCCTGTCCCAAAACCTTGATCCTGCATCCTTCGTATTCCTTCCTTTTTGATCCACACTCCCATGTCAAAATGTGACCTGCTTGGACAGTACAATGATCAAAATCATTGCTTTCTGGAGCGTGGCTTCAGTTGTGTTTGAGGACAAGGAATACGGAGTTTTTCATGAATCCCCTATCCCCCAAAATTACCTGTGCTTTTGCTGGAAAATTTCCGGGGCACACACACGGTAGTCTCAAGAAACTTATTGAGTCTTATGGTGCAGATGTACGAGGGTCCATCTCAGGAAAAGTCGATTATCTGGTTGCTGGAAGCAAGTTGAGTGAATCCAAGCGTCAGCAAGCTGAACAATTTGGCATTCCCATTGTCGGTTTTGATGAGTTTTTAATGTTATTAGAACCTGAAGATGCACAAAGCTTTTGGACAAGCTCGGAACTCAGTGGAAATGAGGCTCCAGATCAATTTGCTGATAAGATAAAGGGACTTGGGTGGACTTGCTTTCATCCTCATGAACACGGTGAAAAACTTCGAGAGCTTTTGATTAAGCAAGATCGTTTACACGGACCTCACGAAGCACACTTCTTTTGTTCTGAACGTTTGAAATTGGATCTCACGTTGATACACCCATATGGTCACGATGGTCCCATTGTTGCGCACGATGTGAGCCCCGATGGTCGCTGGCTTGCCACCGGAAGCTTGTGCAAAGAGAGCCCAGAGAGAGGGAGTGTCCTTCAGATCTGGGAAGTGACCACCGGCAGAGTCGTGAATCGACTGCGTGTGCGCGGTCGCATCGAAGAAAAGAGCGGTATGCAGTGGAGTCCTGATGGTGGGTTGCTAGCTATGGTATACGATACCAATATCGCAAGTGTTTGGTGTCCATTTTCTGAAAGAGGAAAACCCAAAGCCTACGCTGAGGTGATCGCAGCTCGAGTGGCTCCATCTTTTGGGTGGTCAGATGATTCCAGGCACTTGTTCATCGGAGCTTGTATCGAACAAGATTGGGAATTACCCGAAAGTGAGAATTCTGTTGAAGAAAGAGGCTGTTGGATTCCCATTGAAGGCTTTGGGGATATGAGCGATATCGCCCAACCTGGCTACTTTTCTGAAGGGAGAGAACCAGGACTTGCAGTAGAGCAGCCTGCTTTCTACACGAGAAAACCAACGCCCCAAGTCGGAAAAGATTTTATTATTTTCCCACATTTGACCAATGGAAGAGGAAGAGGGGAATACTACAATCGACCTCCAGGCTTTCAGAATCCCTTGTTGTCTGGCCAGCACGATTTGGGGGCTCGATTTCCCATACATCCTGCTTTTCCTATCGTCCACAATGGCCAGGAATACTGGGGTGTGGCATTTGAGAGTGGTGCTGTCGTGGCACCCAGTGACTGTGATCTTGGCGTTGTCTTGAACTTCTCTTTGGGGAGAATGTGGGCATGGCCCATGCGTTGGGTGGATGATCTGTTGCAGGCCGAATCCCTTCCTGAATTGGCAGAATTTCCACCACCCAAAGTACCCTACACAGTTCAGCACTATTTTAAAGGAAGGACTGCCGTCAAAAGGGTTCCTCAATCCATTCGCTGGCCCAATGGAAAAGGCAAGGAACATGGGGACCTTGTGAGTTTGACAGTGGAAACGCTGACACAGCTTTCTCCCAATTTGCACTTTTTTGCAGATGAGTATCTCTTGCAAACCTCCATGACGGAGATCTTGAGAGGAAAGTACAAAAGTGCCAGAGATATCGCAGACAAGATCAGTGGTGAATTGCGCAATGAGTGTATGGCCGAATTGGCCTTTCACTGTGCTGCCAGAGGCGCTTTGCAAGAAGCCGAATTGTACCTTGAGAAGGCCCTGATGCTTTTGCCCGAGGCACAAGACGGACAACTGAGCCGTGTACACACTTTTCTGGCCGGATGCTACTACTTTTTAGAACGAGATGAAGAGGCTGAAGAGCAACTCTCTTTGGCCCTCAATCACTGCTTGCCTGAAGCCAATCCTGGCGAAAATACCTGGCCATTGGTAGGGGTTTTGTATGCTATGGAACGAGGAGGAGAGGCGATTCAGTACATGCGTGCCTGGGAATTGCGCCATTCCATGCACTTTTCTGAAAATGCCGTCCACAACGTGCTTTGGTATGGTTCTTTGGAGCAATTGCTTTCACTGAAGGCTTTTAGTGATGAGTGTGAGTTGATTTCAGAGCATGATTGGGTCAAATTCCTCACCAAAAAGATCGTATATGACAAGAGCTACGATAGAATCGAAGATGTTTTCGAGGCTTTTGATTTTCCCTCTTATGGCGAAGATGCAGTTGCCAGAATTCTCGATGCCATGGTCAAAGAAGGTGAAGATGTTCGAGAGACGTTGACTATCTTTTTGCCAAAGAGAATCGATGGTTATAAGGGGCATTGGAACCATTGGTTGAATGTTGCTAGTCGTCATGCCCCTGTTCTTGCGCATCGTTCACTCGATACAAGAGAGTGGGAGCTTTCGGATGTGCGGTCTTGGGAGCATACACTGGATAACAAATTTAAAGTCTTTTTTGCATTGGGCCAAAGTGCGGCTCGTTTGCAGCGAATTGAAGATTTTGAGCGAGAGTTAACCGAGATCTCCGATGGTTTTCAAGTGGCATTTTTGGCTGGAGCCGCCTCTGTGAGTATGCCACAAGAAGCCGAAATGCTCCTGGACCAGGCTGGTTTTATGCTTGAAGGCACAGAACTGGGACGTGTCCACCTTCTCCTCTGGTGGAAAGTTGTGGTTGCGAGCTATACCTGCGGTTCAAAGTCATTCAAAAAATGGCTTAGAAAGGGCCTTGAAGCAACTATGGAGCATGGTGGAGACGTCGAAGTGGCGGCTTTAGCCACTCGATTGGCGAAAGTGGGTGCTTTGGAGCCTGCCCACTTCGTTTGGGCGAAGCTCCCTGAAGGAAGTCGACAGCACCGTATTACCGCGTTGTTGGAAGGGGCCTGCCAGATCGAAAATATCGATGCACTGTACGAAGCTCTTTTGCTATTAGATGCAAGAGAACTCAATGATAGAGCTGTAAAAGCTGTGTCGGTTTTGTCGACACTTACGCGTTCTAGAGGTTGGCAATTGCTTGGGTAGTCAGGTCTCTTTCAGAAACTGTTGAGGAGAGCCCAAAGGCGGGGTTTTGTGTGGAGTTTGGGGCTGGGTTTATTAGGATTTTCGGGTCTTTTCGTAGAGATCTGCACCATCGGCCAGGTATGCCACATTTTGCCAGGGAATGAAGGCTCTTGGTACGTCTTCTTTGCCTTCGACACCTACCACCACACCTCCATCAAGAATCCCCAAAAGTGCACCTTCTGTTCCTGCGGGATAACCGTAGTTACTGATGGGAGCGATGGTGGCAATACGGATGTATTGTGGGGCTTGCTTCAACATCAACCGTTGAGTCACTGCGCCTTGAACATCCTGGTTTGCTGGGACTTTGAGTAAGTAGACCAATTCTTCCATCACTGAGACTCCTTATCAGCTTGTTCTTTTTCCTGGTAAATTTGCAGTATGGTATCGCGTTCAAATCGGATCCTATCTGGAAGTTGTGGGTCTGCTTCCAGCCAGGAGGTCGGCCATTGAACGTCGTCAAGGGTAAAGTGCAAGGTATCTTCTTCGGGCCAGGGAGCATCCAGGGTTTCTTCAAATAGCTCAAAGACACCATTGTCGAAAGGAATCCCTGGGGCCAATTCTTTGGGACGAAAGCGCTCTCGTAGACCTCGGCCAGCCATACTCAATGCACGATGGTGGCAATAGGGGTTGTTGCCTCGCTTATCGAAAAAGACATGAGAGGTCCAATTACAACCACCCCGGCACAACATGGCGAACTCACATCCCTTGCAAAAACCCCAAAGATGACTGGCGCCTTCTGGTGTTCCTGCCTGGGCATTGATGTTGAGTTCTGGGGTGTGCATGATGATGTCTTTGAGCTTCATGTCCCGGATATTTCCGCCAGTATAAGCGGTGGTCGGGAGAGAAGGACATCCTTTGATGACACCATTGGCTTCGATACCCAAACCTCTCAATCCTGCCTGGCAGCCTGCCCAGAATCTTGAGGTATTGTCTTCTTGTCCCAAACCACGAATCAGTCGCTCATAGGGACCGTAATATCCGATATTGTTACCTGGCTGGAGCATGACGCCTTCTTGATTACCCCGTCGAGTGACATATGCCAAAACGGGATAGAAGTCCAAAAGCTCTGAAGGCCGCAGCAAAAGCTCTGAACTGTCCGCAGCATTGCCCATGGGAACGGTCATTTGGATTTGCCATGACCAGATACCGGCATTTCGGAGCAGCTCGTACAACATTGGAAATTCGCGGGCAGAGTGCCGATTGACCTGAGAATTGGCAGTGTAGACAATCCCCACTTCTTTCAGATGTTCCATGGTTTGGAAACAAAAGGCCCAGGAACCTTTCTTGCCTCTCAGATGGTCATGAATGGATTCTAAACCATCGACCGAAACGGATACTTGAGCGATTCCTGCTTCTTTCATGCGTTCAGCAGTGGTTCTGGAGATCCCATATCCGCCAGTGGTCATGCTGACCATCATGCCGCAGCGATTGATCTCTCTTGCCAGATCCAACCAATCGGCTCGCAAAAAAGCTTCACCTCCGATAAGTGTAATCTCTTCAATGCCCACTTCGGCCATTTGATGGATCAGATCGAAGGCTTCTTCGGTGGTGAGTTCATCGCTGCGTTCGTCACCTGCTCTTGAACCACAATGGCTACAAGCAAGATTGCATTTGAGGGTGATTTCCCAAACAGCATAGCTTTTTCGTTTGTAAGGGGTGTAGCGATGAGCGCTTTTTCCCTGATCTTCTATTTGTTCCATCCAGTCACCGTGTGTATGGCGGGTATTTGAGAGTTGGGAGCTTTATAAAGAGCTGGGCAAGAGAGTTATTGTGCCCTGTTCTGTCGCTGAAAAGGTGAGCTGCTGTGAAAATTAGGTGAATTTAGGACCTTCTGGATCACCGGGGAGCATTGGAGCACCGTACACCATCCCGATGGGAGGTGGGTCGTCTTGTACTGGAGGCTCAGGATTGATGGGATCGCTGGGGCCAACGATGGGGTTATCGCCAGGGATCATGGGAGCACCGTAGACCATACCAATGGGAGGTACATTATCACCAGGATTTAAGACATTGTCATCGCCAGGGATCATGGGAGCACCATATACCATGCCGATGGGAGGCACATTGTCGCCTGGATTGGGCTCAATGAATCGAATAGGGGGCTCAATTTGGATGGGATCGTCACCTGGGAGCATGGGAGCGCCGTACACCATTCCGATAGGCGGAGCTTGATCGCCTGGACGTTGGGTCACACCAAAGCCACCGCCCAAAAGTCGACCCATACGCCAATTGAATGCATTTTCCACTTGCTGAAGTGAACGCTGGGCTTGTCCTTGGAGACCATTTAAGTCACCCGCCCAATTTCTTGGGAACAAACCCGCTTTGAAAGTACCGCCTGTGGAGCTTGTGTTGGTTTGGGGAATGTTTTGGTTGTTTAAAAGAGAAGGGTTTGGCTCGAAGCCACCGAAGTTCGTTCTTGCATTGTTGTTTTGTTGGATCTGGGAGTTGTTGTTGGAGGTGGTATTGATATGTTGAATACCATGGTTGTTCGGACCTCCTGAACGCTTGATGGACATCGCTCTCTCCTTACATCACATCCGTTGGTGGATGTTTGTGGTGTTTACCTATCGATTTGATGTGTCAAAATCGGGTTTTTAACTAAACAATCACTGAAAACTATTCTAGCTCGAAATTATTATCGGAGAATATATCATGTAGTTGCATAAAAAGCATGCTTTTTTTCTATGGGGTCTGTTGAGTCGGGTTGGTTTTTGGCATTTTGGCTCGGAAATGTCTTCA
>Ga0213833_1001890_pt1 | contig 14187 bp, 16 predicted proteins | sample SWATP21_FD_160575 | JGI IMG/M metagenome (GOLD analysis project Ga0213833, IMG submission 160575) | Coastal seawater microbial communities from Marineland, Florida, United States - SWA TP2 #1 | ecosystem: Environmental > Aquatic > Marine > Coastal | place: USA: Florida | collected 2016-08-14
GTGCTCGTTGCATTCAGCGGCGTGATCACGACGTGACTGACCGGTGGTGCCATGTCTGTGCGCGCGTGTCGTCACGGTTGCAACGACGCTACGACAGTTCGAGAAGGAGGTGGCGACACTGCAAGCCTCCGTGCAAGACCTCGAGTCTTCCCTTGACCACGCTCGGAAGGCGCTTTCCGTCGCGAAGCAGCGTGCCAGTGAGGCGACTGCCACTGCCGCCGCCGCCACCCGCGCACACGCCCACACGTGTTCGTCGTGTGACGCCCGGCAAGAGCAGATGGAGGCCTTGCAAGACCAGCTGCGTCGTGCTACCCGTGACGCTGAGTCGGCGCGCGTGCAGCTTGCAAAGCAGGTGGCATCCGGTGCCAGCAGCCGTTCCAGCAGCAGCAGCAGCAGCGCGCTGAATCCCGCGGCACAGGTGTCCGCGCCAGAGGTGGTGAGCATTCTCAAGCACGCCGACGAGAACGCGAACCCGTGCGCCTCCGACGCCAAGGCCGCCAAGAAGGACGCATCCAGGCATGGCCACGGCTCGAACCCGTCTGCGCACGGCAGTGGTCGCGACGGCAGCCACAGCAGCAACGGCAGCAGCCACACCAGCAACGGCAGCAGCCGGAAGAAGTCCGTGCACTTTGCAGAACCGGATCCCGCCGAGGAGTTGGTGGTGCTCACCGCGGACGCGGGCAACACCACGCCGCGCAGGAAGTTTGCGCGACCTCGCACCACCCCAGGTCGCGTGCGCACTCGATCGCGCACGGCGGCGCCCGGGACACACCACTCCACGAAGCCGTCGGGCAGCTCGACCACCGTTGCCGGCACCACCACCACGACACGCAAGTCGGCCCGCAACGCTCGCTCGTCGTCGCGCCCGCGCACTGCGCCGTCCACCACCTCCTCGTCTGCCGCCTCGGCACGCTCCCGAGCAGCACGTCCCGCGACCCGGTCGCGATCGCCGTCTGGCCGCAAGTCCGGCAACCCTTCGGCGGCACCGGGTCCGGCGTGGAACAGCTCCACCACCGGCTCTTCCTCCTCGTCTTCCTCTGCCTCCACCGCTCGCACCCGGGGCCACAAGCGCACCACCAACGCACCACTGAGCACGTCCCGCAGCATGAAGCGCGGGCGCATGCTCGGCGGCTCCGCGGCGCGGGTCTTGTCGTCGCCGCGTCGCGCACGGCCGTCGAGCCGCCGTGTGGTGACCAGCACGGCATCGTCTGGCAGCAAGTGGAAATTTTGAGCTGAGCAGCAACCAACAGGTCACGAAAGTTGTGTGGGGTGTGGTGCTAGTGCATGGTGGAGTGTGCACATCTGCACTCTTTTCGTCGTAGGGGATGCCGCCAAACTAGCTGTCGGGGCAGCTGAGTTGTAAAGGTAAAAGGTCAAACAAACATGCAGGTCCATTCATTGGATGGAGCAGACTACTGTCTTCTTTTGTGGGTGTCAACGCAGTCCATGCCTCACCGTCACCACAACCACACCACTACCAGCACGAAAAGAAATGAAAAGAAACACGCATGCGTGCAAGTGGCAGCTTGAGACAGCGGCACGTGAAGGTCGTGCGCGTGACGGGACGGGTATCAACGCTCAATGGAAACGTATGCCCGACCACATCAGTCGCACCACGTATCAGCAGGAGACGAAAGTACATTATTCTAAGCTGGCAATCAAACATGCCGAGAAGCTGGAACGCCGCCAGCGCTAGCAGTTCTCGCGTGGCTGGTTGGTTGGCCGCGCTACCGAGCTGGCGCGGGCTGCGAGCGCAAACGCGAATGCGACTGTGAACGGGGAGACAGGGCAACCTCTCTCACCACCGCAGCACTATCACTGTGGCTGTCCCCACGGCCACGGCTTGAGGCGTGTGCATGCTGCTCAGCCGGTGATGGTGGCAACGGGGGCAGGTAGCGGCTGCTGGACGGCTGGGCTTCATGCGTGACAGCACCACCTCCGGTGCGGGCGTCACGACATGCCCCCTGTTCACAGTCACCGTCGCTGCCACTGGGGCTACCAGAGTCGCCGGTGTGCTCGTCGTGTGGCACGAGAGGTGATCGACGATGGTGGTGATGGTGGTGTCCCAACAAGGGTGCGCGCGTGGTCGTGATCCTACTGGGTTGACGGTACAGCGTGCGAGACGATCCCGAACTGGCCCGGACCGACAATTCGTCGGCACAGCACAGAAAGCAGCAGGTCCACCACACCTTGCGGCAGCTGGCACACGCTCCGCCCCCAGCACCACTGCCGTGCCGCTCACCACTTCGCAGTCGCGCCGATTGCAGCCAGCGTTGGCTGGTGGTGGCCCAGCGCGACTGGCGCCACTGCGGGTCGTCGTCGCCCTTGTGCATGGCGCGCTGGTGGGGCTCCGCGTCCAGCGCCTCTGACAGCACCCACACCGCGGCGGTGAAGGTGAACACGCTCACGCGCAGCAGCAGCGGGATTTGCGCCCACAGGTTGTCCGCCTCGGCTTCGTGGTTGTGGAGCAGCGAGCCGGAGGCTGAGTTTGCGGCGGCGTGCTGCAGACCGGTCAACGCCCAAGGCGCGAGGGTGGTGGCCATGGTGCACAGGGCAGCGCCGATGGCGGTGATGAACTGGAGGAGCTTGGTGGAGTTGCGGCTGAGGACGCAGCAGAACAGTGCGGCCAGGCCGAAAAACACAGCCGTGACGCCGGATCCAAAGACGCACAACACGACCGCCGCCACGGTGTGGTCGGTGGTCTTGCCGGCGTTCAGCACCAGCACCACCAGTGCCTCGACCAGGTTGAGGAGGAACGAGGCTTGGATGAACTTGCGCACGCACGTGTGCCCGCAGCAACACGGGCGCGTGTGCACCTGCACGACTCGCAGGCGGCGAGATGATGACCGCGACGCGTGGATCGGCGGGCGCCAGAAGCGGGAGGAGGGGTTGAAGAACTCCAGCCACCGCACGACGGTGATGAGCACCAGCAGCATGGCCTCACGCGCCCACAGCACGTACACCGTGCCCGTCGTGAACTCCTCCACCGCTGAGGAGGTGGAGGTGGAGAAGGATGTGGGGAAGCGCGGGCCCATGAACAGCAGCATGGCGGGGACTTGCAAGAGAAACGCGCCGCGTACCGCCAGTCCGGCGAGGCGCTCCAACACTTCATCCCGCACGTAGCCACAGACGCCGAGCGACCGCACCAGTTGTATGAGCGACGCCACACCCAGGCACAGGGTGGACACGGATATCCACACGGCGGTGGTAACTCGAAGCCGCGTGGAGCTCCATTCCCCGGGCCCCACCAGGAACATGGTGGCCAGGGCGGTGGCAGTGAGTCCGACGGAGAACACGAACACGGAGAACTGCACACACAGCGTGGCCAGGGTTTGCCGCGCCACCGTGCGCGCGCCACACTGCCGTGACGCCACGTTGACGCACTGAAACACGCGTCGCAGCAACGAGATGGCAGACAGGGCGGCCGCTGCGGTGATGAGCAGCAGGTGCAGTGGCGACCCGACGCGGAAGGTAAGCCACACGTGGACGGTGTTGGACAGCTCCACTCGCGCAACTTCAAAGGGAAGGTCGCAGGGCAACACGCCAGCGGAAGCCATGGCAGAGGCGGGTGCACCGAAGGAGGGCAGTGTGGGTGGCAACACCGATCCACCCGGCTGCCCACGCTGCCTCAGGCACACGGGGTTCATGCGGCTGGTCCGCCACGACTCGAGCCGCAGCGCCGGCGCAGACGCAAACGTGTAGAACTCCGAACTTTTGGAGCTGAACTGGGCGGAGAGCGTGGGCTGCAACCGCAGCATGCCGCGTTCATGCAGACTGAAGCTGACCGGGTACACGGAGTCCCGCCGGTAGCCCTCCTGGTGTGGTACGGCCTGCCCCATCGCGGCACACGTGGGCAGCGTGGCGCGGTCAGCGTCAACTAAGTCGAAGGGCACAATGCAGTCGATGTTGCGGGGACACGCTCGGAACTCCAACCGCAGTTGGCACGACGCTTGGGATGCAATGGTCGGAGAACGCGCACAGCCCAGCTGCTGCACCACAGGCGCAGAGAAGTTGAGGACGTAGCGGATGGCACGGTAATCCACCATGGTGGCCGGGGTGAGTCCCTCGCTGAGGGCACACGCGGCCGGGAGAAGCGTTGCAGCATTGGTTGACCCATGCACACGGAATACGTGCGGCGTAACCTCGCGCCAATGCCCCGAGGCGTTGATGAGTGCGGCGGATGCGACAAACACGGTGTCGAACACCGGGGTGCGCATCAGGTTCACCAGCGCAAACCTGGGCTTGGGCTTGACAAACACGTTGCCGTGGCTTCGGGAAGTGGACGAGGGCGCGATGGCCGCAGATCCAGTGCCCAGGATGGCGCCGTTGGGAACGCGTCCATTCTCCGCCGTCACGTTCTGCAGCATGACACGGCTGACTACAAACGACTCGGTGGCCAAGGGCAAGACCAGGAAAAGCTTCGCGACGTAGGTCAACACCAGAGACGCCATGAGCACCAGGGTGATGAAGGAAGCGCGCGAGTTGGGGTTGGGTCGAGGCACCGCAGCTCGCCGCAATGGATCATTGTTGCGGTACCACGAAAGCATCTCTGCGGGGTTCCTGCCGCCGACTCACCTCCTCCGCACCCCCACACTTATCCTGAACATGCACAATCCATGCGCGATGCCATCAATGCGCCCACCCGTGTGGTCTCCGCCCTGTTGGGTCCTGCTGCACGCATGCCAGGTGCGGACAGGCAGGCACAAAGGTGACACAGCACACTTTGTGGTAATTCTGTTACAATTCATGCTGCTGCTGGTGTCTGAAATTTGGTGGAACACATCAGCTCCGCCCACCCCCAAGGTGTTCCCAAGCCCACCACGTGCAGCTCCACAGCCGACCAGCCTGTGGCTGCTGTCAGACGTTCCCAGTCGTACAGCGAGTCGTTGTGACAGTCACATCCGTGACGTGCTCCCGACGCCTGTGGAAGCACAGCACCGCTCGCCGTTGGCGCGATAATGTCCTCTGACGACCGGAAGACTCAATCGATTGAGGTTCCGGCGAAGGGTGGAAAGCCGCCTGTTGACCCCAAGGGCCCACCGAAGGTCATGAATCAGCCAGACTTGAAGAAGAAGAAGAAGAAGAAGGACGAGGAGAAGGATGAGCTGGTGGGTTGCTGCGAAAAAGGGTTCGCTGCGTGTGTTCTGGGTTTGATTGCGTGCATGTCTTGTCTGTTGCACAGTCGGAGGAGGACCTTGCGTTGAAAACCAGCCTTGAGGCTGCTGTCGCCGCGATTCAGTCAAATGATTCTTCCACGTTAGCCTCCTCATTGGAGTTGATTGCAAGGGAGATCAAGACGGCGACGTCCACCATGACGTCGGTTCCCAAGCCGCTCAAGTTTTTGAGCCCTCACTTCGACACACTCGTCGAGGCGTTCGCGGTGCGCATGGGTTGTGTGGCTTGACGTGATGCATTGTCGAGTGCGTCATCGTCACCGTGCTGTCCCTTTTGTGTTGTGCTCGGTCTGCAGGGCGTCGCCACTGGCGATGAGAAGGTGCTCTTTGCCGACATCCTCTCTGCCTTGGCCATGACACGCACGGCGAATGGGAAGCGCGAGCTGCTCAAGTACAAGATGGAGGGCAACCGCAAGGTGTTGGCCGAGTGGGGCCACGAGTATGTGCGCTCCTTGGCCGGAGAAATCGGGCAGGTGCGTTGTGGTGTTTCGACACTGCTATGGTGGTTTGTGTTGCCCGCACGTGCCACTCACCCATCAATCTTCTCAGGAATTCCGTGACCGTCAAGTCCACGAGCCGCCCCAGCCGTGTGAAGAGCTCCTCGAGTTTGTGCACGACATCGTGCCCTTCCATTTCAAGCACAATGCGGAGCCTGAGGCCATCGATCTGCTCATCGAGGTGGGTTCTGGTGTGCAGGTGGTGTGTGGGGTTTGTTTCTCCATCTCATCGTACTGTCGAGCCCCCAAATGGCTGTGGTTTTGCCGCGTCACAGACGGAACAAATCATGACTTTGAAGGGTTCCGGATTGGTGACCCCGGACAATCTGGCAGCTGTGTCGCTGTACATGCTTCAATGCGCGGACTACCTGCCGGACCGCGAGGAGGAGGAGCACATGCTGGAGGTGGTGTACCAACTATTCCTCCAGCACCAACAATTCCCCGATGCCCTGCGCGTCGCCCTGCGCCTCAATGATACCACCAAGGCACTCGAAGTGTTGGAGGCGTGCGAGGACGTGGTGGTCAAGAAGCAAATGGGCTACATGCTGGCGCGGCACCACACTGCCATTGTCGAAGAGGACGACGAAGACTTTGCGGAGATTCTGGGCAACCTGACCCTGTCAGAGAGGTTTGCCTCGTTGGCAAAGGAGCTGGATGTTGTGGCGCCCAAAACCCCTGAGCAGATCTACAAGTCGCACCTTTCCGAGACTGGCACCACGGCACGGGAGGATAGCAAAGCCCCCGAGTCGGCCCGCGGTAACCTGGCGTCTTCGTTCGTGAACGCATTCGTAAACGCTGGCTACTGCAAGGACTCGTTGATCACGCCTGATGACTCCAAGTGGGTGTACAAGCACAAGGACCATGGCATGATCAGTGCGGCAGCGGCGTACGGCATGGTCGTGATGTGGAGCGTGGATAACATCACGGACATGGACGACTTGCTGGAGGATAAGAACGACAACATCAAGGCTGGCGCGGTATGTCACTTGCTGTGCTGTGGGGCAACAGTGCCACGTTTTGGCTCACGTAGAACCTGGGATGTTTTGTTCCGTGTTTGTGACAGTTGCTTGGAATGGGCATGGCGTGTGCCGGCATCCGCACGGAGCTGGAGCCTGCCATGAGTGTGATTGGCGAGTACCTGAACGGTGAGAACCCGGCCACCCACAACATGAAGGTTCGCGGCGCAAGCTGGTTGTGGTGTACTTGGGGTTCTTGCTGGTTGGCTCCGTGCTGACAAATCATGTGCTGCTTCCTCAGTTGGCCGGAATCTTGGGCATGGGTCTCGCGTACGCGGGCACTGCGGATGAGTCGGCGGGCGAGTACTTGTCCCCGTTTGTGGCGGACGACACGTCCAGCGCGAACATGGAGGTACGTTGTTGTGTGCTGCCGCTCCACAACCGTTCCGGAGCTCATGGGTCGTGTCAATCACACTCTTTGCTGCTCCAGCTTGTGGCTGTTGCCGGTCTTGCGCTCGGTCTTGTGTATGTCGGCACTGCGGACGAAGACGTCGCGGCGACCCTTGTCGATCGACTGATGGAAGCCACAGACGCGGAGCTGAACCAGGCGATTGCTCGCCAGCTTTGCTTGGGTCTCGGCCTTGTTTTCTTGGTGCGTCGTGTTCAGTTGCAATGAATGGGTTTGTGGTGCTATTGCAGCGGCGTGGTCTCACCAACCATGGTCGTGCAGCGCAAGCAAGACGCTGTGTCCGCCGTCCAGGAGGTGCTCGGGTGCATGGAGCACCCCCTTGCCAAGTTTGCAAACATGGTGGTTCGCGTCTGTGCCTTTGCTGGCACCGGCAACGTGTTGGAGGTGCAGGCGCTGCTTCACAAGTGTGCGGAGCACCCTGGCGCGGAGGAGGAGAAGAAGAAGGACCAGGAAGAAGGCAAGGAAGCGCAGCCAGACGCCGCAAACGCGCCGACGGACGCAGAGACCGCGGCGAAGAAGGAGGCCATTCGACAGGAGGGCTTCGTACAGTCCATGGCCGTCATCGGAATCGCGCTTGTGACGATGGGGGATGAGCTGGCCGTGAACATGGCGGCACGCTCCGCGGAGCATCTTCTTCAGTACGGCGACCCGGCTGTGCGACGCACCGTGCCGCTGAGTTTGGCGCTGCACCACTTGTCGTTCCCGGAGTACACCATTGTGGACACGTTGAGCAAGCTGTCTCACGACACAGACAAAGAGGTTGCACAGAACGCCATCATCGCACTCGGCCTTGTCGGTGCGGGTACCAACAACAGTCGCATTGCGGGCATGCTGCGCCAGTTGGTCGTATTCTACAAGCGCGAGTCGGACTTCGTGTTCTGCGTCCGCATCGCTCAGGGCTTGCTGCACATGGGGAAGGTGTGTTTTGCACGCGCTCGGACCTCGGTGCTGTGCGCCTGTTTCTTACATGTGTGCGCTGTGTGTTGTGAACGATGCCAGGGCTTGTTGACCATTTCTCCTTTCCACTCTGACCACCTGCTCATGTCACATGTGGGAGTGGCGGGCATCCTCCCGCTGTTGATGTGCGGGCTGGATTTGAACGCCACCCTCCACTCCAAGTGGCACTTCCTGCTGTACTGCCTGTCCGTGTCCATGAAGCCCCGCATGTTGGTCACGGTGGACGAAGACGGCAACGAGCTGCATGTGGACGTCCGCGTGGGCCAGGCCGTGAACACGGTGGGCCAAGCCGGCAAGAAGCGCAGCATCACCGGCTTCCAGACGCATGCCTCGCCCGTGCTGTTGAGTGTGGGGGAGCGCGCCGAGTTGGCCACCGGAGAGTACAAGCCCCTCACGTCCGTGTTGGAGGGCATTGTGATCTTGCGCAAGGACCCGGAGTGGGCAGCAGAGCAAGCCGCCAAGAAGGCTGCCATTGAGCGAAAGAACGCGAGACGGCGAAACCGTTCTCGTGCCGCCAGCGCCGCCAGTGCCGGTGGTGGTGTGGGGGTGGGTGCCGGTGCAACGCCCAAGTGAGCGGGGGTGTGCGTGAGTGAGTGTGAGGGCAGTTGTGCATCACACAGCGAACAAATACACCACTATCACTTGAGTCTCCGGTGGTGGTGTGTTCTCTGGCGGCGGGGACGGCGGGGAGAGGGGTGCACAGATGACGAGCACGCCGCCACGCACCCTGTCCAGGCCGTGGCTGCGGGGTGAACACGGAGTCTGGGTGGAAACCCACCACGTTGCGTGGTGCCGTCCGACAGCCGCGGCAAGCTCACACTTTTGCATGGGGGGGGGGAGATGAGTTCACAAACACACAACACACACACACACACATCGCCTCTTCATTCATCCAACACTCGTTTGTTCATACTTGTCCCACACACACGAAACATGCACTTCGCTACTGTACCAGACTCGCTCCACACGAGACACAACGCCACGAACGCAGCTCGCTAGTTTATTCTCAGCCTCGATCGGCGACGTGTAAGCCGGCGCTTGCTGTTGGTTCGACGAAGTGCTGCGGTGGCTTCCCCCGCCTCTCCGCCGAGTGTGGTTCTTCCAGCAGGTGACCTGGCAGCGAGCTCCACAAGGTAGGTGTCTGCCCTGCCGACATCCATGGCCCGAGCCAGAGCCAACAGATCCAACGCCGAAGACACGGGGCGGATGATTGCGCCACCAGCTGTGGTGGCGCCACCGCTTGCCTGTCCTTCTGGTAACTGGCCGTACACAGACAGGTTCTCCAGGCATGCAAAATCGGTCTCCGCGCCGTCCAAGCGAATGATCACCGCCTCCGCAGACACGGCGGCGGGCAGGACGACAAAGGCGTCCACAGGAGCAAGCTGCGGGCTTGTGGGGTGGCCGCCCAGCACATCCTGGCGGGCTGGCACTCGTAACGACGCATGGGCAACCGGGACGTTCTGCGACGACCCGGCCACGCGCACGAGCACCGTCAGCGCCGTTGCGGCACGCACGCGGGCTGCCACGGCGCGAACTATACTGGGGGCCGCGAGCTGCAACGACAACTGCTGCGGGAACATGCCTGTCGTCAGCCAGCGGCCGTGGTGGTGACTCGCTACTGCATGGCGCGGCGGGTGGCGGGGGTCAAAACAGGTGCCCGACACCTCGGAGGACCCGGCGAGGTCGGACCCGGCCGCCTCCAGCACCCGGCGCGGCGTGCGGGTGTTGGGCGGGAGGTTTGACTGCTGCAGCGCCCGTCGGAGCTGTTGCGGGCTGAAGTGCGCCGCAAAGTGCCGCGCGAAACGCACCCGGCACTCGCCGGGTTGCAGTGGCCGGTGGGACCGGTTGGCTCGGTCGTCTACCGGCGCGTCACCGTGCCCCTGACTACCGTCCTGGCCGCCGCCGCCGCCAGCTCGCCCTGCGCCCGCGCCTGCACCTGTGCCAGTACCTGTTACTCCGCCACCACTGGAACCTGTCGCAGCACGGCCACCGTAGGGTTGCGGGGGCGAGTCGGTGTGGGCCATACCATCTGGGGACACACCTGTGCCGGCGCTGCCGGGGGGACTGCTTCGCGGGCCGCTCCGTGTGACGTTTGGATCCACGTGCATGGGCCGCCCCGTCACCGTCAGCGGCGACGGTGATGCGAGATTCATGGAGGTGAGGGGCGACGGTGACTGCACCGTGGGTCTGTCCATAAGCGGCGAAGCGTGGCCCTGGCCCTCCTTGCCTTCCTCGCCAGCATGCTGCATCCTGAGCTGCGACCGCGGCGGCGGGCCCTGGGAGCCGGAGGCGTTTGGAAACACACGATCGGTGTGCGCAGAAAGCAAAGCAGCTGCAGCACCGGAGAGGGGCGCGCCCTGGGCACGCTCAAGCTCCAGATCGAGCGCCTGCAATTGCGCGGCGAGATCGGAGGCGTTGAGGGCGACGCCGCGTGGTCGCACGGACACGGCTGCCTTGGTGCTGGGACGTTGGTGCCGGTGTTTGGACTCCTCACGGTCTTGCTTCCGCATCAGTGTCCCCGCCTGGGTGCGCGGCGCTCACAAACGAACGCGGCAGCCGCACGCATGGCCAGACCGGTCAAAAAAGACGCTTTCACCTCAAGGTTGCCGGTGAAGCTCGGTCGCCACCCCACCACGAAAAAAAACTGGCACGGTTGGTACGCACCCACGCTGCAAAAAGGGATGTGAGTGGTTGAAACCAGGCAGTGGCGTGCAGCGCAGTGTGCACAAGCCACCACACTCAGGTGACCCCACCTAAGCAACTCACACCGCGTGCTGATGCGCGCTAGCGCATCCGACAAGCGATAACTCAAATGCAAGATGTTTGACAACGTGTGTGTATTCATCAAGATACGGCAAGATTGCGGTTGTTTTGGTAGTTTAGTTATCAAGTCGTGCCGAATAACCGTGCACCTTCGCGCGGCGGCAGGCTCTGGAGTTTCACCGCACCCTCTTTCCCGAGACCCGTCTCGCACCCCGCACACCCCCACTCCACAATGGCTCGTCATGCTATCGCCGCTGTGTTGATCGCATGTGTCGTGGTTGGCGCTGCGGCCACGACTGGTCCCGCGTTCGTCAGCATCGGCGACTGGGGAGGTGCTTCACTGGAGGACTACCACCGCACAGACGAGCTGGCTGTCGCGAAGCAGTTCGGCATCACCGCGGAGCAGTTGGACGCTAAGTTTGTGGTGAACGTCGGTGACAACTTTTGTACGTCCTGCGCGGGTGCTGTTGTGGTGTAGGGGTCCCTCGGTTGGGGCATTCCGCGCGCGATGTTTCTTTGTCACCAGCATGTCGCACTAACTGATGTGCGACGTGGACCGCGGTGTTGTCATTTACGTTGCTGCATCCCAAATTCGCGCCTCCAGACTGTACGTTTGTGGCTGAATGTGTGTGTTCGGAACTGTTCCGGGACTACATCGTGCTAACCTGTGTTGCTGTCCTCCCTTGTGTGTTGCGTGCCACGTCCCGAAATGTTCGCCGCAAATGCGCCACGATGCATGTCGATGTCGACGCATCCACGCCCCCACAGACTGTACGTATGCACCCTTACCATGTACACCGTGATGTATCGTGTGCTAATGTTGGACTGGGTATGGCTGCAGACGGCGTGTGGAACACGAGCGACCCCCAGTGGGATACCGATTTCGAGAACGTATTCACCCAGGAGGCACTGATGGTGAAGTGGTACTCCGTTCTGGGCAACCATGACTACGGCTTCAACCCAGAGGCCCAGCTGCAGTACGTGCGCATGAGTGGCTGCCTGTGTCCGCTCCATGATGTTGCCCTCGAGTGTGTAGCGTCACGCGGCTGTGTGTGTTTTGTTTTTTTGTTTTGGTGTGTGCGAATGTACCACGTGCCCTGCCCCTGCAGGTATGTCTCTCCCAACAACAACCGCTGGGTGATGGATGCCCGCTACTACAGCCGTCGTGTGTTGGTGGCCGATGACGTGTACATCACCTTCATCATGCTGGACACCAACCCATGCGTCACCGCCTACCGTAACGACGACCCCTCTCAGTGGGACCCGTGTGGCTCCACCTACCCGTCTCCGGCTGACTGCCAGTTCCACCAGAACATTTTGAAGCAGTCTTGCACTGCCCAGTACAACTGGTTGAAGGAAACGTTGGCTGCCGTGCCGTCTGGCGACTGGATCATCGGTGTGGGCCACCACGTTGCCAATGAAATCGACGCGGAGGACCTGATGGGTGAGCTCATCAACGCCAACATGGACCTGTACCTGAACGGTCACGCACACACCCTGACGTACTACACCATGAACGGTGGCGGCCACTACGTGACCACTGGCGCGGGCTGCATGGTGAAGATCGACGACGATGTGGAGGAGGTTGTGCGCCCGCACCCCGTGCTTGCCACGAACGAGTACACCGTGAGCGAGGTGTGGAACCAGAAGATTGCCGGGTTCACCACCCACCAGTTTTCCTCGGACCTCAAGTCGTTGACCACCACGTTCGTGGACTACAACGGCAACAACCTGTACGACTTCACCATCACGAAGGGCAGCAACGGCCCGTCTGATACCGGCTCCTGCAAGACTTACGGCTGCGTGTACGGCAAGTACAACAAGTGCCAGTGCAACTCCTACTGCGAGAAGTGTGCGTTGCAAGGGTGGTCTGTATTGTGTGTGCCTGGCATCGCTTTACCTCAATGCGCTTGAGCTCACGCTGTTCTGTGTTTTCTTTTTTTTTTCTTTCGCACAGACGATGACTGCTGCTCTGACTACAAGAGTGTGTGCGAGTACAAGCTGTTCTAGCTCGCTTGCGTGTTTTCAAGTGATGCGTCAGCTGTGTGGTGTAGCAAGGGAAAAGAAAAACAAACAAATACAAGAAACGCGATCAAAGCCAGGCGCTTTGAACGCCTCAACTCTTCCCCCAGCCTAAGTGCGAAAGCCAGACCCCAGCAAACTGACTGACCACATCACGCAGACCTGCTCACCCTTCCAGGCGAGCTAGCCCCCGTCCTCGTCGGAAGACCCACAGAACGAGTGGGCGGCATCTGACCCACTGTTGCTGCCGTCTGCGTACGGCGACACGGGTGGAACCAACGGGGTGGGGCGCCGATCGCCACCGCCATCCATGCCTGTGTCGAGCGAGTTCGAGCCAGGACTTCCGCCCGCCGCATTGCTCTCTATGTCGCCGAGCTCGAGGCGCTCAGGCCGCAGGCCTGGCGACAGAATGGCTGCACCTGTGGTTGTGTGGGTGCCAGGGGTATTCCCAGGAGTGTCCAGGTAGCTGCATCGATGGGTGCCCAAGGGAGGAGGGTGGACAGCAACATAGCACACGTGGCACACACATGACGCACACATAGCACACACGCAAACATGTGAGGTAAGGATCGGGTGGTGAGGATCGTATGACGGGCGGCACCAGCGGCGATACGTACGACACATCCAGCTGCGTGCCGCAACCTGCTTCGCCACTGTGAGTACTGTCAGCGTCGCCCTCATGCTCTTGGCTTTCTAAAGCAAGAGCGTCTCGCCCGTGAAGGGACTGGTCGCACGCATGGCCGAACGAACCATCAGCCACGTCCACACATACAGCACGCCAACACACACACACACACGCCAACACACACACACACACACACACACACACACACACACACACACACCTGCGTTTGGCTTTTCCTTCCAATGTTCCCGAACAAGAACGTCTTGGCTCGGTACTGCCAAGGCAAAGAAACGCAACACAAACACATCACGTGAACCAAAGCCAGCCAATGTGTTGAGAGAACAAACTCCACTCAACCACATCCACCAGTCACTCACCTTGCGGGCTGGAGCTCCTGCGTGGGCACGATGGAGCACATAATCCTGAACCCAGGGGCAATGTGAGCTGTGGTGCGAAGGTACTACCGATGACACGACGTGCCAGTACCTGATACGATGGCATGAAGTTGTGGTACGCATCGGCCACAACATCCTTCTGATTGATGATGTGACGCATGTTCTGCATGACAGTTGTGTGCACCACGCCTTCACGAAGCACAAACTCTGCAACCCACATGGAAACAACAAAGAAGATGTGAGCAGACAAACATGCAGACACCACACACACACACACACACACACACACACACACACACACACACACACACACACACACACACAGCACC
>Ga0213833_1001892_pt1 | contig 14182 bp, 11 predicted proteins | sample SWATP21_FD_160575 | JGI IMG/M metagenome (GOLD analysis project Ga0213833, IMG submission 160575) | Coastal seawater microbial communities from Marineland, Florida, United States - SWA TP2 #1 | ecosystem: Environmental > Aquatic > Marine > Coastal | place: USA: Florida | collected 2016-08-14
TGGGTGTACACGCTGTTGGAGAGGTGACCAAGCACAGCACCATCGGCCGACTTCTGTCGTATCTCACAGACAACGAGCTGGAGTGGAATTCTCTGGGTCCTGTGTATGACGAGTTTTACTTTCCTGATGATTTTCGAATCGATTTTCCCAATAGTCCAAGGCAGTTTAGAGACAACTTGGTAGCAGCTTTTCCTGATGAAGAGAAGGCCATTGACGGGTACATGGGCAAAGTCAGAGAAGTGGCTGGGGCTATGAAAAGCTATTACCTGGCACGAACCAAATCTGGGATCACTGGAAAGATCGCGGATTTTATGTTGGCACGTAAAGCCCAGAAGTTCCTGGAATCTAGAACAAAAGACGTTATCGAATCCCTGACAGACAATCCCAAATTGCACGCGATCTTCACAGCGCAATGGGGATACTACGGGTCTCCTCCAAGCCGTTCATCTTTTGCGATCCAGGCTTTGGTGGTCAAACACTTTATGCACGGTGGCTATTATCCTGTTGGTGGAGCAAAAAAGATCGCAGATTGCTTGTTAAAAACTGTTGCAGATGCGGGTGGTTGGACTCGTATTTCTACCAGTGTTGAGCAGATCTTGGTGGAGAAAGGGAAAGCTGTTGGTGTTCGTTTAGAGGATGGTTCAGAGATCCGAGCTCCATATGTGATCAGTGCTGCAGGCGTGATGTCCACGATCCAGCGTTTGTTACCTGCTGAGTACCACGATGCCTCTTGGGGAGAAGAGATCAACAAGTTGTCTCCCGCACCGGCTCATGTTTGCTTGTACATTGGTTTTAAAGGCGATATCACCGAAGCTGGTGCAGGTGCTGCCAACAAGTGGTTCTATAACACCTGGGATATGGAATTCAGCGAATGGGAGATCGATCCTGAGCAAGGTGAGCTTCCTGAAGCCCCTTGTTTATACTGTAGTTTCCCTTCTTTGAAAGATCCTGAACATGATCCTGGCCCAGAAGTGCGGCACACAGGTGAAGTGGTGACTTTTGTCCCTTGGGAGATCTTTGAAAAGTGGCTGGGAACCCGTTGGAAAAAACGTGGCGATGATTACGAGCAATTTAAAAAGCGTATTGAAGAAGCTTTGTTGAAGCAATTCTTGGAGCATCTGCCAGAGTTGGAATCTATGGTGGACTATGTGGAGCTTTCTACACCCCTGTCCACAGACAACTTTTGCCGACCCGTCAAAGGTTCCATCTATGGCATTGAGCCAACACCTGAGCGCTTTAAGAATCAGACGTTACGTGCGCCTTCTCCTGTCAAAGGTCTGTACTTTTCGGGAAGTGAAGTTGCTTCTGTGGGTGTCATCGGTGCAATGATGGGAGGGGTCTTGGCTGCTGCTGCCATTGAACCTGGCGCAGTGATTAAACTCTTCCGAACTGTATGATTTTTGAACGAAAATTTTTAAGACTGGAGTGGAGGCAAGTGGCTTCTCTTTGGAGGCGTTTGAGTTAAGGACGCCGCAGAAAAGAAGAGCGACAAAATGACGAGAATGCAAGCATTGTCTCTCGATCAAAGGTCGATAGAGAAGTCCTTTGACCGATTTCTTTAATCCTTGTTTCTAGGGCGCTTTTTTTTTTGATGGTGCCTTCTTTTGCTCACCTTTCTTTGGCGCTGGATTGGAAGGCTTTTTTTCCTTGGCTGGTGCCTGTTTGGCTGGTGTTCCTGATGCACCTTTGTCGCCTTTGGGCCCTGCGGGTCCTGTCTTTCCAGGCTCTCCTTTGTCACCCTTATCCCCTTTGTCGCCTTTAGATCCTTTAGTTCCTGTCGCTCCCTTATCGCCCTTGGCTCCTTTATCCCCCTTATCACCTTTGTCGCCTTTGTCTCCCTTTTCACCTCTGTCACCCTTGGGACCTTGAGGGCCAGTGGCTCCCTTATCTCCCTTATCTCCTTTGGGACCGGCTTTTCCAGTATCGCCCTTGGAACCTTGTGGGCCTTTATCGCCTTTGTCTCCTTTTACACCGGCTTTTCCAGGCTCACCCTTGTCGCCTTTGTCTCCCTTGTCGCCTTTGGGACCAGTATCGCCTTTTGGCCCTTTGTCGCCCTTATCACCTTTGTCGCCTTTGGCGCCCTTTGGTCCTATCCAGCCATGTTTGCCTCGTTCGCCTTTGTCACCTTTGTCACCCTTGTCACCCTTGTCACCTTTGGCACCCTTATCACCTTTCGCTCCATTTTTCCCTGGTACGCCTGGTGCACCGCGATCGCCTTTGGGACCAGTATCACCTTTGTCCCCTTTGGTCCCTTTATCGCCTTTGGTTCCCTTGTCGCCTTTGGGTCCTTTGGAAATGGTGAGGGTGGTTTTTTTGCCTGCACATTCGATGTGTAAAAGGCTGTTTCCTTTGGGATCTGTTCCGAATCCTGTGATTTTGCACGAGGTACCAGGCTTGCCTTGTTTGCCCTGTTTTCCTTGTGGGCCTTTGGCACCTTTGTCACCTTTGGCTCCCTTATCGCCTTTGACGCCTTTTTCACCTTGGAGTACGTAGACTTTGGCCAGGAGTTTTTCTTGTTGTCCTGTAAAGCCATAGAGGAAAAACATCCCTGCGATGAGGGCTTTGGGGAGTGTCAATGTTCGTCTCATATCGTTGTCTCCTGGGCCGAGCCTTAAGCCTTGGGCTTCGCCAAAGGTGGTGGATGCATTTTGGGTGGAAACCAGTCGGACGCGTTTGAGCTGTTTGAGTCCTTTTCCGTGTAGGACCCACTGTTTTCTAAAGCGTTGAGATGCTTCTTGTGGGTCTTTGGGGCGTTGTGTTCCTTGTGGGTAATGGATGGATTGTTTGCTGCCTGTCCCTTCGATTTGTTGGATCTCTACTTTTTTGGAGAGAGGGAGGCAATTGGCAAGGGCAAGCAAGAACCAAAGGAGTACCCACAGGGAGATAGAGCGGCGTAACGAAGAACGGTACATCACTGGACCTCATGGTTGGTCGGTTCGTTGATTGGAAAGAAAGATTCGTCGATAGGGGATACTAGCAGCTCGACTGGGTGCTGTACATTTTTTCTTTGCTCTGGATGGAGAAGGGATGGGGATTAGGAATCCAGTGCATCAAAAATGTGTTGTTGGAAGCTCGTGAATTGGTAAGGTTTACGTATAAATCCGGTGAGTTGTTCTTTGAGTTCTGGTTCGAGAATACCCTCTTGATCATGTCCACTGACAAGCAAGACTTTGATCTCTTGGTTGATTTCTCGAATTTTCTGGAAAGCGATCTTTCCGTTCATTTTGGGCATATTTTGATCCAAGATCACAAGTGTGATCTTCTCCTGATTTTCTTGGAAGACTTCCAGTGCCTCTTGTCCATTGGAGGCCATCAGGACTTCAAAGCCCATGCGACGCAGCATACGTCTACCCAAGTTTCGTAGGATTTCTTCATCATCCACAAATAAAACGCAGCCTTTACCTTCCCGTATTTGCATTTGTTTTTCTTCTTTTTGTTGTGGGTTTGTTTCATATTGTCCAGGGGGAAACAAGATTTGGAATGTCGTTCCACGATCGACTTTACTTTGTACACGTAAAGCACCCTGATGGCTTCGGATGATCCCTAAAACGACTGAAAGTCCCAATCCTCTCCCTGTAAATTTGGTTGTAAAAAACGGATCGAAAATGCGACGCTGTGTCTCAATATCCATACCATGTCCGTTATCCGCAACTTCTAGTGAAACGAGATACTTCGATGAATTGGATTCAGAAAAGTAGACACGATCGTTTTCGTGATGTGTAAAACGCACGAGTTTGGTCGTGATGGTAATCTCACCTTGTGCATGGTGTACTGCTTCAGAAGCATTGATCAAAAGGTTCATCAAGACCTGTTGTAATTGCTTGGAATCTGCATCAATTTGAGGCAACTCAGACGCAAGATCCATCTTGATATGAATATGTTCAGGAAAAGAGGTTTTGAGAAGTGAGATCGCCTTTTTTAATTCACCGTTGAGATCAACTTGTGAGATCGCAAACTCAGCCTTTCCTGAATAGACCAGCATTTGGCGACAAAGTTCCGCGGCTCTTTTTGCTGCCATTTCAATTTGTTGTACGCTTTCAAATCCACTTACAGACAATGCTGTTTCTCGCAAAAGCAGAGAAGCATTACCAAGGACACCTGTTAGTAGATTGTTAAAATCGTGAGCGATTCCTCCGGCGAGGATACCCAGGCTTTCCCATTTTTGGGCTTGCTGGACTTGCTTTTCTAATTTACGGATCTCTTTTTCAAGTTCTTTCCTTTTTGTGAGATCCCGTTTGATAGAGACAATGTGTTTGAGCTGTCCCTTGTCATCTAAAATGGGTGATAGCGCTGTATCCAGATAGCAAGTGGAGCCATCTTTGCGAAGCATTGTAAATTCTTCATTCCAGGTCTCGCCCTTCATCAAAGCCTTTTGTATCGTGTCCCAGCGTTCTTCGTACTCTTCTGCGCACAGAACACCTTTTGGAGATTTTCCAATACACTCCGTGTGAGAGAAACCCGTGATCGTCTCCCAGGCTGGATTGAGATATTCGTAGACGAGTTCTGAAGACAGAATTTCTACTGCATCTCCCATGTTTTCCAAAGCGGTAGCCAGCAGTTGGAAAGCTTCATCGTCTTTCTTTTTCTGATTGATATTGCGCTTGATACAAAGGAGGTGTGAGAGTTTTCCATGCTTGTCATAAACAGGTGAGACCACTGTGTCTTGAGCGATCAAAGAGCCGCTTTTGTTACGACTGATGATCTCTCCATGCCAGACTTTTCCCGACATTACGTCAGTGACGACCTTTTCCAAATATGCTTTGGGATGTTCTTGGCTGCGGAGTAGTTGAGCTGGTGTTTTGCCGATAGCTTCCTGGGCGCTGTACCCTGTGAGTTTTTCCCAGGCGGGATTCACATAGACATACTCTACCTGGAGATTGGTGATTTCGATTGCATCCACAGCGTGTTCTGCAGCAGCTGTAAAGCGCAGCAATTCGATATCCTTTGCTTTGCTTCCTGTCTGATCTTGCTTTAACGCTACGATATAAGGCTGTTTTTTGCCTGGGAGCTGAAGAGGGAAAATTTTACAAGAGAGTGAGATAATGCGGCCATCTTTCGCTTGTGCTTGCAGTTCTCCTTTCCAGGCCTTGCCCTGTGATGCCACTTGATAAGCTTCTTGGTAAAGTTGAGGTTCTGTGCCTTTTGGACATATGAGTTGCGATGGATTCTTTTGAAAGATATCTTGGGATGTAAAACCAAATAGCCGTTTCCACGAAGGATTTACATATAAATAACATGCGTCGCTAGAAAGGATTTCTACCGCTTCGGACATGTGCTCAAAAATGCTGTTTTGTTCGCTTGAAAGCAAAGCGAGACTTGGTGATATTAACTGTTCGATCATATCCGTGTTCTTTTGGGGTGGTATGGATGGCATCAAATCTGTTGCCTCACATTTCTAAAGAGTATCAGGGACCGGGTCCTTGTTCAATCACAAAATCTTTCCCTACTCTTTATCCACCTGTTGGGGGGAAATTGCTCCTTACTTCCTATGAAAATGCCACTCTTTGGAGGATGGGTTATCCAAAGACTCACCTGCTTCCAATTTTTAGATGCTTATTGTCCCGTTTTGTTATGCAAAAATGAAAAACAACTTTTTTGGCACTCACCTTGCTCTAGAGAGGAGGTAGCAAAAGGGTCCTCATGTCAAGAGGATACATAGGAAGGTCTAGTTTCATTTTTTAGGAGGCACGTCATGAAAAGGTGTTTTTATTTTATTTTGTTGCTAATGATTTCGTTGCCAATAATCAATTGTGGTCCAGTCTCCGTACAAAGAGAGATGATACAAGATATAAAAATATCATTAATAAATGATACGAGATCTGCCTCCTCAGATGCTGGTTTGGTCCCAGGAGGATTGTATCGGATTGCCGTTTCTATTTTGACGAGCCGAGGAAAGGTGATTTCCAACCCGAGAATGCGCGATTTGCTTTTTCATTCTCCCAATCAATCCATAGAGAAAGAATTGATCAAGCGAGGTTCTAAGTACTATCTGAAAGTGTCGTCCAGTAGTTTTGCCCTGAGACATCAAGATATCTCTTTTCGTATCAAAGTGTTGAACAATGCGTATCGTGGAAAATCATTCCGTTACAAGATCGACTGGGTACATTATAAAGGTGTGGCTTTTCGCGGTGGCGACGGCGAAGATGGTGAGCATGGTGGCTCTGGTAGCTCTGGAGCAGACCACAGTGATGGCGAAGAAAGCAATGGCCAACCAGGTCTCAATGGACAGAATGGCCAAAATGGTGAGAATGGCCAAAATCTCACCATTTACGCGGCCAAAATCGTAGAAATCGTTGATGGGCAGGAGAAAGAAGGAACTGTTTTCAAAATCGTTCGTGCAGGAAAAGCCGGTGAACTTCTCTACACCACTGGAAGCGACTTTCGCATTGCGACGCGAGGTGGTGATGGTGGCCGAGGTGGTCACGGTGGTTCTGGTGGCTCTGGAGGAGATGGTCTCAGCGCAGGCTCTAAAGATGACAATGGCCAGAATGGTGGAAATGGTGGTAACGGCGGAAATGGTGGAGACGGCGGCGACGGTGGTCATGGTGGAGCCATTACCTTCATCTACATTGGAAGTGTAAAAAGCGTAGTGGATCTCGTTTCTGCTGGTGGACAGGGTGGCGAATCTGGAAGTGCAGGGCATGGTGGTTCCGGTGGGCAAGGTGGCAAAGGTTTTCGTGATGGTGTGAGTGGTCAGGCAGGTGCGATTGGTGAAGAAGGCACCAAAGGTTCTCCTGGCTCCAGTGGACAGATCGTCTTTAAAGAGATCACATTAAAAGAAATGCAAACACACCTTCCTGGTATCCAGCTCTCCGGAAAATAGAATCCTCCCTTTACCTCTGCTTCTTTTTCGCTTTTTGTTCCTCACTGCAAATGTTAGTATGGATTTGTTCATTTGCTTATGGATTCTCCCGAGGGAAACCTATCTAACCTGATGGGACTGGAGAGTCGTTATACAAGAGGAATAGAGGGTGCCTTACAATTTTTCGTATGTCTTTGAAGATGCTTTGTGTGCCATGGCTTTTCCTGGGATCTTTGGTTCCACGGAAGAAGAGGATCTTGCATACTTGCAACAGCAGGGAATCCGAGCCATCGTTTCACTTACCGAAGAAATCCCCGAGCCTGAATACATCAAAAAGTACGGATTCGAGTGGCTGCACCTGGAGATCGAAGATTACTGTCCTCCCACACAAGAGCAGATACAGCACTTTGTCAAACAAGTCGATTCTTGGCTGAAAGAAGGTCTTAAAGTGATGGTGCATTGCACTGCCGGGATTGGAAGAACGGGTACCATGCTGGCTGCGTACTTTCTTTGGCGGGACTGGTCTCCTGATGCTGTCCAGGCTATCCAGCGCATTCGAGAGCTGCGCCCTGGTTCTATTGAGACCATTGAACAAGAAAGAGCCATCTTCACATTTGCCCAAAACATGTCTTCATCTTGAGCGACAAGCTCTCTTGAGCTGTTTGTCTTTGGCTGACGGCTGTTTTTGTCTTCAAAGGAGCCATTTGAGACGAGAAGTGAGCCATTTTTGATGAAGATGACAGGCGTCCTAACTTTTTCCGTGAGATTCCTGTAGAGGGCGTTACGTTTTGTCAAAAGGAGACAAACTCACTTTTATGCACTTGTAGGAAATCTTTTTTGCTTTGGATTGTTTTTTTATCAGTGCAGACATCACAAATAAGCGACCACGTAAAGAGCAAAGCGGGTTTCTCGCGTTGTTTTGCAATGGGGATGGTTGATGGCTTTTGAGGCAGTTCGATTTCGAAATTTGCAAGATAGACTCAAGGTGGCTAAAGGATACCTCAGCCACTGCTTATTGTGTCCACAGATGTGTGGAGTGGATCGAGTCAATGGAGAATTGGGACTCTGTCACGCTGGTATAGACGCCCATTATTTCGATGCTACCGTTCACTATGGCGATGAACTGGAGCTGACACCCAATTATGCCATCAGTTTTAATGGTTGCAATATGCGGTGTGGCTATTGCATCACAGCCAAGAACAGCTTTTTTGGTGATAGAGGTGTGCCTTTTGATGTAGAGCATTTTGCCCAGAAGCTCGAGACCTTGGGGGAAACTTCGGGGACACTTCAGGTGAATTGGTTGCACTTACTCGGTGGAGAACCCGCCATTCACATTTGGACCTTGTTGCGACTACTAGAGTACGTCCCTGAGTCTTTGCAGGTGATGCTCAATACCAATCTCTATTTTTCTTCTGACATTTTGGCTTTGTTGGACGGTCTTGTGGATTTATACGTGGTGGATCTCAAATACGCCCAAGATGAATGTGCGATAGCATGTTCCAAAAGTCCCAAGTATTGGGAAACCATGCAAGACAATCTCGCACAGCTCCACAAAACCGAACAAAAGTGGTTCTTTCGCCACTTGTTGATCCCTGGGCACTTTTCTTGCTGTACAGAGCCGATATTGGATTGGATTCAGAAACATTATCCTTCAATTCCATTGAGTATTCGCCATCAGTACGTGCCTGCAAAGGTTTCTCTTGAAGGGGCACTTGGTCGGTTTCTAAAGAAAAAAGAGGTTGAGCAGGCATTTGAGGCTGCAGATCAGCGTGCCTTGCGTATCCTTCGTTGATGGGTTTTGCAGAGTAAGTGGGAGCTATGATGAAGAAAATATCACCGTTGGATGTTGTTGATAGCAACCAGACGTTGCCAGGCGCAACATCTTCAGGAGAACAAGCCATAGACAACAAGCAAAGCACCGTTGCTTCGGCTGACAGTGGATTGCAAAGTCCTGTAGAGGATGAACATCTGGATATCAGTATCTGGATCACACCAGATGGACAAGTGTTTTTCCACAACATCTGTGGTGAGGCCATTGAATTGGCACACGCGTTAGATCCAGAGAATGAAGAGTTGGCTATACGTCATCAATTGTTATGTAAAGCTGCGAAAGAGGGGTAAAAGATGCAGAAGACCCAGACACAAGAACTTGAGATCTTAATCCGTGCGCGCTATCCCATTATCTATATCGTTTCTTGCGAAGAGACCCGTGTTTTAGAGCATTTGGTGCAACTTGGTACGAAGAGGGACAAAGAGGTGTACGAGTGGTCCTACACCACGGGGATTGTGCCAGCCGGTGTACACGCCAAGTCCAAGAAAGCTGTCTCTTCTTCTTCAAAAGATCCCATGGTTGCGCTGAATGAGGTTCTTCACAAGATGGAACCAGCCATTTACGTGTTCAAAGATTTCCATCCCTTCTTGGGTAAAAACCATTTTGCCGTAGTGCGAAGGCTGAAAGAATTGGCCTTTCAGTTGAAGAACAGCTACAAGACGGTGATCCTACTCTCTTCGACGTTGGCAATTCCACAAGAATTGGAAAAAGAAATCACTGTTGTGGATTTTCCTTTGCCGACCCTGGAAGACTTTTCGCTGCTTTTGGACAAGATCATCAAAGAAGTGTCCGATAACCCTAAGATCTCCATTCAGCTTTCTGAAGAACAGCGAGAGGGCTTTTTACAGGCTGCCCTGGGACTGACCTTGAATGAAGCTGAAAATGTCTTTGCCAAGATCTTGGTGACACACGGCGGGAAATTGGGTGGGGATGATGTGGATATGGTGATCGGCGAGAAAAAGCAGATCATCCGAAAAAGCGGTCTTTTGGACTATTACGAGACCAAAGACAATCTAACCAGTGTGGGAGGATTGGATCTGCTCAAAGAGTGGCTAATGAAAAGGAAAGCAGCATTTGGTCAGCGAGCCCGTGAGTTTGGTTTGCCAGTTCCCAAAGGTGTGCTTCTTTTGGGGGTCCAGGGTTGCGGGAAAAGCTTGTGTGCGAAAGCCGTGTCTCAACTGTGGCATTTGCCCTTGCTGCGCTTTGATATGGGTCGTATGTTCGGCTCTTTGGTGGGATCTTCCGAGGAAAATGTGCGCCGTGCCATTGATATCGCTGAGTCTGTCTCTCCTTGCATCCTCTGGGTGGACGAGATCGACAAAGCATTTGCTGGTTCAAGTGCTTCTTCTTCGACTGACAGTGGTACTGCCTCCAGGGTTTTGGGGACTTTTCTGACCTGGTTGGCTGAAAAAGAGAGTCCAGTGTTTGTGATTGCTACTGCCAATGACATCTCAGCTTTGCCACCCGAATTGCTCCGGAAAGGACGTCTCGATGAGATCTTCTTTGTCGACTTGCCCAATGAAAATGAACGCGTAGAGATCTTTCGCATCCATCTGGAGAAACGAAAGCGCAAGTTGGAGAATTTCGACGTGCAGCAGCTCGTGATGATGAGTGAAGGATTCAGTGGTGCTGAGATAGAAGAAGCGATTATATCGTCTTTGTACGATGTTTTTTACGAACAGACGGATCTTTCCACAAGCTCATTGCTCAAGAGTTTGCGAGAGACAGTGCCTCTTTCAAAGACCATGGAAGGTCCCTTAAAGGCCTTGAGAGAATGGGCCCAAAGTCGGGCAAGACCGACATCCTCAATGGGTGTCATGGAAGAAGCCCAAACCAGAAGAAGAATCGAATTGTCCTGAGGAATGAAGAACAAACGCTTCAAAGCGATGTATGCGGATGAAGCAGAGATGAGGAGGAATTATGAGTGCAGTGATCGTTTTGGCACCGCTGGTGGCAGCAAATTGGGCGACGATTGGAGCTATCGTGGTGGGCGCTATGGGAGCGATGGGTTTTACTGCCAGCCAAAATGCTGAGAAGGCCGTAGAAGAAGCTGAACAGAAGTGTGCAGGGCTTCAAAATCGGACTTTGACTCTGGCTGTGGAACGAAGTGAGATCGTTACGGACTCCATGGCTTTGGACGAAAGTATGGTTTTTCAAAGGGGCGACGTGACCATCGAGTTCTTCAGAGATGCTCGAGGTTCTTGCAGTGTCCGCGTCTTTGGTGCGAGTTCCACAGAAGAGGAACTCAGAGAACTGGGCGAGTCTGCAACACAGCGTATTGTACAACATTATGTCTATCAGCGTTTGGCCAAAGAATTGAAAGATAAAGATTACCAGGTCCTCGAGCAGACAGAAGAAGCAGACAGCACGATTAAGCTGCGAGTCCGACGTTTGCATTGAGTTGAATCTTCAGGACACAAAGAGCGACACGATCTGTTTAGCTGAGAGTTTCTGACCATTGAAAGAAGAGGATAGGATGCGTAAATACGATCTTGAAATCACCATAGATCCCACAGGACAAGTGAAATTGCATATCGAAGGAATTAAGGGAAAAGCATGTATGGATATCGCCCGGGCCTTCGAAGAGATTATCGGTGAGATTACAGCAGTGGAACACACTTCTGAGTATTACGAGCAAGAAGTGGGCATTGAGGTTGAAGGACACCTGGGAGTCGGCAAGTAGAGAAGCGATTTCGCGAGGAGATGAAGTAGCATGCGTTGTCCCCATTGTGGCTTTCAGAATATCTCGTTGGCTATCAATTGCATCCAGTGCGATGGTTCATTGCACCAGAAGGAGGAAGGCCTCTCGCCAAAAGAAGCCAGACCTCCAAGAGCTGGAAAGTTACAGAAGCGCATGCGAAAGGTCCCTATCATCTCAAAGATGTTTGATAGACCCCTAAAGCTCGGAAATACAGGAGTGTCTGCCAGCCAAGCGTTAGTAACGCTTTGGTACACCGGATGGCGTTGGGCTTCGTATCTTCTTGGGTTGATCCCAGGCTTGGCACACATCCGTATCGGAAAGCCCCAGCGAGGGATGTTGTTCCTTGGCGTTCTCGGGGTCTTGGGTGGGATCTCCCTGTTGTTTTGGGGGACTCGAATAGCAGACATCGCTTTTATTGCTTTTACATTTGTCCACGCTGTTTCTTTCATTGAATATCTTCAAGCAACCTTTGATATGACCAAGAAACACGACGCGATCCCTGGATGGGTTGTGGCTTCTATTGTCGGAAGTGTGTGCATTATGATCTTGTATCTCTTTTTGCATCAACTCCGAACTTCGGCAGTAGAAGATTTTTGGTTGAAGACCCATTTTAAAAGCGCTGTGGTGTCTACTGGAGATATGCTGATCGTGGACAAAATGTTCTTTCGCCGTAGCAAATTGCCTCGTGGTGCGGTTGTGCTGTACCGACTTAAGCACAGTTCCATTCGGTTTCGAGATACAGGTTTTGTGAACGGTGTTGTGATTCCCAATGCGCGCAACATCGACAGGATTATAGGGATTCCTGGGGATACCATCGAATTTACCCAGAAAGGTATCCTCCGAAATAAAATCCTGCTTACCGCAAAGGAGAAACCTTTGTATCTGCAATTTTTGCCCAGACGAGCAAAAATCGTCGTTCCACGCGGACATTACTTTATTTTTCCCTCTTTCTATGCTGCATCTTTGCCCAGACGTGCGGGGGAACAGCAGATAGACTTGATACGTATGTCTAGTGTCCTTTCTGAAGTTCACAGGTTTTTTGTTCGTGCAGGGTTGGTTCCTTTTAAGCGGGTAAAAGGCCATGTTCGTGGTATTTATCAACCCTGGTCTCGAAGAAGGCGATTGTAATAGCGATTTGTTGATTGGAGGAAGATAGATGAGTCGATTTCTCAATTTGGAATTGGAGCCGAGTAGCGAAGAAAGACTTGAAGACAAGCTCGATCAGACTCGTGGGTCGGGAAGAAGCTCTGCACAAAGAGAAAAGCAACTTGCCAACTCCTTACACGATCTGGATCAGAATCGAGATGAGCCATTCTACATGGAGAAAGCTGAGCAAGCCTTCCAAAGTGGTAAGTACGAAGTGGCATTGCGCCTTTATGCCCGTGTCTTGGAAAAGAGAGCTTCGGCATCTGAGGCCTGGCTTGGACAGGTGAAGTCCCTTTTGGAAGTGGATGAACCCAATGAAGCGGATATGTGGGCGAAAAAAGCATTGGAGCGATTTCCCGACCACCAGGAGTTGATCGCCGCTCGTGCTGTGGCACAGGTGAGAATGGGCAGTTGGAGTAAAGCCAAAGCTTTTTCGGATGCTTCCCTTAAAGAGAAGGGGACCACTTCGTACGTATGGTTGGTCCGTGGTGAGGTCTTTTTGGCTGCAGGGCACGACAAGTACGAACACTGTTTTCGAAAGGCTTTGGCCGAAGCACAACGTTCCAGCAAGTGGTTTATCCACTTGTGTGTGGGGCGTATCTACAAATTTTACGATAAGTTTGCTAAAGCCCTGAAGGCGTTGCGTGAAGCTGTCTCTCTAGAGCCGAGTTCTCCGTTTTTATGGAATGAGCAAGGAATCTGCCAATTGGCGCTCAAATTGTACGGAAATGCGACGTTTTCTTTCCAACAAGCGTTGGAATTGGATCCAGGTTCCGAGACGGCGGAAGAGGGATTGCAGATCGCTCAGAACAACAATACGCTTTGGGGCCGGATAACAGGCTTTTTTTCATCAAAATCATAAGTTGTTGACTTTCATCTTTCCCCACAATGCGGAGGTGTGTCTATGAAAATGTCCTCTATCCTCGATCACGGTGCTGAGTTGCTAGCCGTCTTAAGACACGCGCGCCAATTTGATGCATCTGATATCCATTTGATAGCTGGTTTGCCTCCTGCTTTTCGAATTCATGGTGAGATGATCACCATCGAGACAGAGTTGATCACCCGTGAACGATGTCAGCAATTTGTCGATGAACTCTTGAATGAAGAACAGAAGCAACACTTGAGCAAGCATCGGAGTCTGTGCGTCTCTCTAGAAGAAGAAACAATTGGCCGTTTTAGAGCCTCTTTGTATTATCGAGCGGGTTCTCCTGAGATGTCCATCCGCGTTTGTGCTGAAAATATCCCAACAGCAGAAGAACTCGGACTTCCCGATTGTATCGATACGTTTGCACGAAAACCCAACGGTCTTATTTTGATCACGGGTCCCACAGGTTCGGGCAAAACGACAACTTTGCATTACATGCTGGATCTGATCAATCGAGAACGCCGTTGCAAGATCATCACCATTGAAGATCCTATCGAATATGTTCACCACTGCAATAAAGCCATCGTTGTACAGCAAGAGATCCATACGGATTGCCTGGATTTTGGCAGCGCTTTGCGAAGTGTTCTGCGTCAGGATCCAGATATCATTGCCATCGGTGAAATGCGAGACATGGATACCATCAGCACAGCTCTTACAGCCGCTGAGACGGGACACCTGGTTCTTGCGACACTTCATACGCCCAATGTTTTTCAGACTGTAGAGCGCGTCGTTGGTGCATTCCCCTCGGAACAACAACAGCAAGCCGTACTACAACTG
>Ga0213833_1001893_pt1 | contig 14176 bp, 17 predicted proteins | sample SWATP21_FD_160575 | JGI IMG/M metagenome (GOLD analysis project Ga0213833, IMG submission 160575) | Coastal seawater microbial communities from Marineland, Florida, United States - SWA TP2 #1 | ecosystem: Environmental > Aquatic > Marine > Coastal | place: USA: Florida | collected 2016-08-14
CGATGGGGTGGGGGTTGGCGCGGCATGGGGTTGAGACGGTGTCGGAACAGTGGAACCGTTGCCGTGGCCGTGGCCATGGCCGTGGCCGTTGCTGTGGCTGTCCGTGTTGCTGAGCTTGGGATGAGGATGGGAGGAGGCAAGGTGCTCCACGAAGCCCATGGACGACGCCTGAGACGCGGCGTCATCACCACCGCGCGCAACGTGTGGAGCATCACTATGTGACCAGTCATCCTCCCACGGCGCAGGCCCGGCTTCTGTGTCCTGCTGACGAGAGACGAACTGCGAGCCGGGGGCAAGCGCGTTGGTCTTGGCGGCCACCAACTGCCGTTCCACACGCTGGATCACAGCTTCGGCGAAGCGGGAGTCGCAGTGCACACCGTACGTCCGCAAAAAGTTGGACAGCAGTTGGTGAGGGTTGTCACCGAGATGGATGGGGATGACACCGGACTGCGAGCACAATCCAAACAACAACAACAACAACAACAACAACCACAACAACAACAACAACAACAACACACGCACACATTGACTGTCAATGTGATTCTCGCGGCGGCACAGCGAGCGCGGCCTACCGGCGCACACAGCGTCACACCAGGTCCACCCAGCACCCAGCACCCAGCACCCACCTTTCCGTTGCCGATCTCAATCCGGAGTTTCCCAATCAAAGGGCGCTCTGCCGCGCGCTTCGCGCGAGTGGCGGCCCGTGACGACGTAGCAAACGAAAATGGCTTGGCCACGGTTCGCTTGTGGCGCCACTTGCGAGCCTCACGTTGCGAAGCTGCCACAAGGACAGCGTGAGACAGCATACCACCCAACAACAACGCCTCACGATCAGCGCGAGTGGTCGTTGTTGCCGCAGTGTGTGTTGTGTGTGTTGTGTGTGGGGGCGAGGCACGCGTACCATTGCGACGGCGCCGATCTTGCCGCTTCACCTCTTCTTTGCAAAACTGCGTCACGCGCGCCTCGATCAAAGCGGCAAGCTGTTCGCTCAGCAGAGAGACCGGGGGGGGGGGGGGGGCAGAGGGGGGGGGGGGGGGACGAAAGGCGTGGCACGGAGCACGGGAGGGCATTGTGAACGCATTGTGAACCAAAACGTGTGCGGTCGCGCGATGGCAGCATGCCCACAACAGACGGACCCGTGGAACCCTTTTCCTGGGCAAGGAGTGCCTTTTTGCAAACTCGTGTGCCAAGTGTTGTGCGTTGTCTCCATCTCGAACCTCGATCGTATCGCTCTGGGAGGTACACACAGGCGTGGGCACGAAACAACACACACGCACACACACAAACACACACACACACACACAATCGCAACAAACAGAATAAGGGGCAAGATGGCAACCAGCAAACGCCGAGCCGCGAAAGCAGGGCACCTCAGATGTGTGGCTGCCACTGTCCACACCAAACGAAACAAAACAAAACATCCACGCACCTTGCCAGCACCAAGCGACACTTGCACGACAATCATGGGAGGGTGTTTGCCTCGGTGAGGAGCCTTCGCTCGCGGTACTCGTTTTGTGGGGCGTCCTGAGTGGGTCACATCGGCATCACACCATGATGCACACGGTCAATAGGTAGGAAGGCAGGTCGGGGGGAGGGGGGGGGGGGGGGTAGCACAGAGCTTGACGAGAAACAGAAAGGCGAGGGGCCGACTCGCCCGTCCGTCACACACGCGCAAAGCGCCCGGCTGTAGTGCTCGTTCATGTGCGCGCGCAACGCAGGCAGACAAAGAACGCAGGGCAACGCAATGGCGACGCCACACACGTACGAACACACAAAGCACGCACCGTTTCGATGCCCACGGGGGGGTCGCGAAGACAGCTTCGAATCGTCTTGCTTGTTGGCACGGCCACGGCGTCGGCTTGACGCTGCTGGTGCCTGGTGTTGGCGCTGCTTCACCTTGGCCGGCTCAGGCTCCTCCGGTTCAGGCCCAGATTCGTGCCGGGGTTCATTGGTGTGTAGCATGGGCTCATGTTCTTGTGCGCGTGGCTCAGAGAGGACAGATGCTGCACCATGTCGGTCTTTCGCGTCATCAACCAAAGATATGGTATGGACAGCGGGTGATCCAGCCAAGATCTTGTCGAGCGTCTCCGACAAGGTTTGGTACGTGGCCGACACAGGAACCTGGACAAGCCAAGCCCACGGCCAGCAGGCGCCACACCCACCACACAGGACATGGGAGGGGGTGGATGTTCACAAACAGCAACACACCAACACAACAACACACCAACCGTTGTCAACACAAAACACGAGACAACGGACGCACGGACAAACGAACGAACGACACGTGGTGCCACGCCACAACACTTCGCATGCCTACCGATTGAGGCGGGGGCAGCATTGTGTCTGGTGCAAGAGACGCTGATGACAGAGCATCCGAAGGCCGCGTCTGCGCCAGAAGGCCGGCCGACAATGATGATGATGATGCGAGGCCCAGTGAAGCTGGGGTGTAGGGTGAGGGAGCAAAAGACGAAGCTGGAACGGGCACCGGCGGCGGCGGTGGCGGTGGCGGTGGCTGGAGTTGGTGCTGCAGCGACGACGGCGTGTTCCAACCCGCATGGGCACCCGTGCCAACAGCATGGGGCCCATGCTCCGGCTGCTGCTCCTCTGGGTCCCGCTGCTGCACTTGCGCGGCATCTCCGTTGGTTGACGACAGGTCGAGCAACTCCTTCGCTAGCAGCTGCACCGCTTCAGGTGTACCACCGACCGCAGGTGCATCCAGCAGAGCACCCGGTGCACCATACGGCGATGTGTGTTGCTGCTGCTGCTGCTGCTGCTGCTGCTGCTGTGCCGCGGCACCGGCGGGTGCGGTGGCCGTGTGCCTTCCCAGGATGTCAGCGATGCTGCGGTAGGACAACGATACTGGCGAGAGGGAAAGGGGGAAGGAGGAGGGAGATACGGCGGCCGCCACTGCCCCTGCTGCCCCTGCTGCCCCTGCCACAGCCGCAGCCGGCGGCGCCTGAGACGCCAAGTCGCTGACGGTCATGCGAGACTCTTGTTGCGCTGCGTTGTCCGGCGCGAGGGGTGCACCCGGTGTGGGGATGGGGGTGGGCATGGGGGTGGGCGGAGGGAGGCTGCCGGTGGCCCTCGGCGCGTTCAGCAGCGCCGGGGAGGGGGCAGGTGTAGGTGTGGGCGCGGGCGTGCGTGCAGGGGTCGGCGGGGGTGCATCGAAAGACGCAAAGGGTTGTGGTGCGGTGGTGCTGGTGCGCGCCGTGTGGACCACAGGATGAGGAAAAGACGCCGACGCCGCCGTGGTCGCCAAGGACGGTGTGGAGGGCACAAGGTGCGTGGACAACGAAAAGGGCGTGGAGGGCACAAGGCGCGTGGCCAACGAAAAGGGCGTGGCAGAGGAGGTGGCGGCTTGCATCACAGGGGCGGACGACGATGTCGGGTTTGTTGCCGCAGCACCCCCAGCAGAGGAGGTTGGGGCTGCGGCGGGTACGTTGGGGTTGGCACGAAGCCGCAAGATGGTCGCAGTGATCTGCACGTTCAAACCCGTCAGGGCAGAAGTCTCCATGAAGAGAATGTGGTGCTTGCCGGCAAACTGCTCTGCCTCGCGGATCTCCACCACACGGCCGCTGATCATGTCTGCTTTGCAACCGACAAGGATGCAAAACGCACCGGGGAGGGTGGCAGCAATCAGCTGGTGCAACTGTGCGCACAATACCCAACACAGCAACACAGCAAGGCGGTGAGTGGCCTGCAAAGAAGAAGGGACAAGGGGCGGGGCGGAGGCGTGCCATGGTATGGGCAACTGCACTACTATCCGACGCAATGAACACCATGCGTGGACGAACATACCGTTGTGGTGGCAGTCACGAAGGACTGATAGTCCGTCACGTCGTACACAATCATCGCTGCGCCAGCGTTGCGGAAGGCACGGTCCAGCAGCGTTCCACCTTGCAGTGTCGGAATCTGGGAGGCCGCAAACAGTGCCCCGGGTACCTCCCAAAGCTGTGCCGCAACCTTCATGGACTCCGTGTCGCCCAACACGGCGTCCGTCACCTGGATGGAGGTTGCTGTTGCCAAGGGTTTTTGTGTTTTGGCGCAGCGCCACCACCCACATCAACAGAGCCCACGTCAGCATCAACAACAACAGCACAATCGACGACAACGACAACAACAATAACGATGTGTGTTGCGGTTTGTTGTAACGGCGGCGGCAGGCGGGGATTTTGGCTGCATGGGTGTGCATGCATGGGTGTGGGTGCATGGGCGTGGGTGCATGGGCGTGGCCAACTCACCAGCTGATGATGCCTTCGTTTGTGCAACACCATTGTCCTCGAACGTGTCGTGGGCCATGCGACGAACGAGAGCACTCTTGCCTGTGCCACGTGAACGTGAAGCGCAACCCCAAGACCGGCCACTGGTGAAACAGGCGCCACAAAGCAAGCACACAACGACCGCCAGGCAGGCCAGCAGCCAGCGGCCTTTCGCCCTGGCCGGCACGCACGCGCACCTGTGCGTGGAGCGCCCAACACGACAATCTTTAAACGCTGGCCAGTCGCCATCGTTCTCTGTACTTTTGCTTCTGACGCCCAGTCAGACCGCTACCCCGCCTCCTGCCCCAGCGTTCGTTGTGGGCGGTGTTCGACCGCTGTCGCTAACGTCCAGCGCTGCAGGCCCAAACCAGCGGGCAACGTTGGGTTGTTTTAATTGTAGTCATGTTGACGTGCTGTGTGCTGTGTGGGGCGTGTGTGACAACCAACCGCACTGCTCGTGGTGCGCCAGCCGAGGCCATGCAGCCTCCCTGCCCGCATCTAGTGCTGCCAGTCTTTTCCCTGTGTTGTGTTGTGTTGGCCATGTGCATTCCCGCGTGCGCGAGCTCCGACGATGCTACCTCAGGCTCCGGCCCAGCCATTCCACCGGGTGTTCACGCGTTCTACTACCTGTGGTGCGTCCCTCTGAGCTCTGGCGCTCCCTCATCAATGATTCGTCAGCATCATTGCTGCAGTGGTGGCGGCTTCACAGCGATTGTGTCTGCCACAGCATCTGTTGCAGCTGTTGACACTGACTGACACACTGGGTCTGTTTATCTTTCATATGCTGCTGCCAGGTACGGCAACCCCGAGGGCGACGGGCGCTTCATCCACTGGAACCACACCGTACTCCCACACTGGCAGGAATCCGTCCGTGCGCGGTGGCCGGAAGCCACATTCAAGCCTCCACATGAGCTCCACTCGCCATACTACCCTCAGCTCGGCCCCTGTGCGTGCGCGTGGGAGCTTGGTTTGTGTCTCTAGCCGCAGCATCTGTGCAGTGCTAGTGCATCCGTGACTCATTGTGGCCGGCGTGCCGTGTGGTATGTGACTGTGAACATGACACTGCAGACAGCTCCCGCGACGCTGGCACCCTGGAGCAACACATGCAATGGGCACGCCAAGCTGGGGTCGACACGTTCGTGGCCTCGTGGTGGGGACGGCCGGGCATCTCAGGTATGGTATGGATATGGTATGGAGTGGTATGGTATGGTGTGGTATGGTATGGTGTGGTATGGCATGACGTGGCATGACATGGTATGGCAAGGAAGATCGGGTTGTGGGTTGGTGTGGTGTTGTATTTGGCTTGTGTGTGGGCATCGTTGTGGAATGGTGCCGCTTGGCAGGTCCGCCTGCTCCAACAACAGCAAGTGTGGATGACTCATACATGCAACAACGCTTGCATGCCCCTGTGTGCGTGTCACAGAGTTCGATTCGCAGGGTGTGGACACGGATGCGGCCTTTCCCATGCTGCTTGCGGCTGCGCAGCGACACGGCATTCAAGTGGCCATCCACCACGAGCCGTACGCTGGTCGCACCATTGAGACGATCAGGGGGGACTTGGAGTATCTGATAGACAAGTACGGAGCTCATCCGGCACTGCTGCGGACTTCCGATGGGACCGGACGCCCGGTTGTGTATTTCTACGACTCGTATCACCTCCCGCCCCAAGCCTGGAAGCAGTTGTTGAGCTCTACGTCTGCACAATCCATACGGTGCGTTCCATGGCTGTTGCATGTGGGGGTAGGCATGGTCTGTCTCACTCGACTTTTGGTTCTGCCTGGCTGGCGCGACTCACATGGCTGGTGGCAACGGGTGCATCAACCATCGTCTTTTCTTTGTGGTGATCAGAAACACCCGCCTGGATGTCTATGCCGTGGGGCTGTGGTTACATCGCGATCATGGTGTGGCGATCCACCGCGGTAGCTTTGACGCCGCGTACTCGTATTTTGCAGCGACCCGATTCTCCTATGGAAGCACCCCTGGCAACTGGGGCACCATGTCAGAGTTTGCCAAGGCGCATGGATTTTCGCTTATCCCTTGCGCTGGCCCTGGGTACGACGACCGACGTATTCGCCCATGGAACACCAACGCCTTTCGTGACCGAGCCGGCGGCAAGTACTACAAGGACATGTTCCGAGCCGCCATCCAAACGACAACGACTGGGATCGTGGCCATCACTTCGTGGAATGAGTTTGGCGAGGGGACAAACATCGAGCCGTGTGTCCCCTACACGGTTCGTTGGATGCAAGCGCGCGCTGCACACACACGCGCAAGCGCACGCACACTAACACACAACCGTCGCTGTTGTGTCGCTTTGTTTGTTGTTGTTCCCGTGCCACGATGCCGATGCCACGTGGTCGCGTGCCCAGGTGCCCGAAGGGGCCGGTTTCCCCCCGCAACTGCGACGACAGTTGAACCTGCAGGTTGGTGTCTTGTTTGTTGTGTGTGATGGGTAGTAGCAGCAGGCGCTGTTTGCTTGCCATGCTCAGGCTGTACCGTGTTTGGCCCGGTGGACAGACGCAGTATCTTGACTTCCGCCCCCAAGGTCCCATGTTCTTCCTGGACCTGACTGCCTCCCTGCGGGTGGAGTTGTCACGCCGGTGGCCTACCCTGGCCGAGTCGGCACCTCCTCAAGAGATTGAAATTGCAGACAGTTCAGAGGTGGCGGCGTCTGCGTGAAGCATCGGGACAAGGTGGCAGGGGGTGGTGGTTTTGAGACGCAGGCCTTTTTTTTTTTTATTTGGCCAGTCCCATGTCGTGGTGACAAGGCGGCACATATGACGCGAGCACCACCCCACCCCACTCTCCCCACGAACGCAGCCCACGAACAGACAAAGAATGTAAAAGTCGCGCGCAGGAAGCCAATATTGCCAACTTCACAGATCTGGAATGAGGCACATCCCACTTTGAACTTCAGGCTCTGAACGCACCTCCTGAAATGGTTGTGCAAGAGACAAAGGACACGTTGGGGTGAGTTCAGATGAGGCAGCGCAGCTGAGTACAACGAAGCAGGGCCAGGGCCCGCTCGCCTCGTTGACATCGTTGGCAACGCTTGCACAACATGGAGCACACAAGGTCGCGTCTTGGATAGGATCAACAGGACCGCTGCCGCCATATCGTGCTGAGATGAATGACACAAGCTGAACACATGACATGTCACACGTCACATGCGAAAGCACAGCTCTTGTGCGCCGGGTTCGCTTGTGGAGGTGCGGCGCGCACGGGCATGCACATGTGGAGCCGAGTACAGGAACTGCTGGGTTGTTCCGTTCCATCTCCCAGCTACGTATCGCTTCGGGTGTGTTCTGCACGGCTGTCGTGCACGGCTCGTATTTTCGGTGGCAGGCTGTGTTGATGGTGGGTGTTCCTTTCATTTGTTTTCTTTTGTGTCGCCCAACCTGGGCAAGTACCAGCCACCTCCACGCATGTAGCACGCGAACAGCTGCTGAGACACGAAAACACAACATTCAAACGCAGCCAACGACTGTCCCCGCCCGCCGTCGTCAAACTACAAATCGTCGATGTCAATGGCCGCAGGATCGGACACCTCTGCGTCCGTTGCTGCAGCGCTGCTTGTGTCGTTCCCACCACCACCAGCCGAACCAGCGCCCGCGCTACCCCCGCCGTTGGTTGGGTCATCAGCATCATCAGAGTCGCTGAGTGCGATTTCGTTGCTGTCCACCACGTCGGCCGCCACAGAACCGACGGGGTTGGTGGCAGCGGCGCCACTCGCAGCGGCGGCGCTTGGAGTGGCAGGGACGGCATGGTGATGGTACGGGATGGTGAGGTGGTGCCGCAAGCCCAAGCACGCCAGCAGTTCGTCTGTCTGCGGGTTGCCGGTTCGGACAGCCGGGGGGAGTCGCACGCCATGCTGGTGTGTCGGTGCCGTAACCTGAAAATTCAAGGGGATGGGAACGTCGTTGCCCACAGCGTCAGAGCCGTGCCGTTGCTTCACCATGCCCAGCGCAGCTTCCACTTGCGCGGCTGTGGGGCGCACAGCTGACACTGCCACTCGCTTGTTCCGTTGGTAGGCCAACTGCTCGATTCTGGGTAGGCCACAGTGGCTGATTGTGGGTGTGTGGAGGTGTGACAGCGTGGAGGCGAAAACAAGCACAACGCGCAGGAAGCACGCAGCACAACGCACCACATGACAGCGTACGGTCAGGACGTGAAGCAACACCCGCCACTGACGCCATCGCACAGTCCAAACGTACTTGGCACGAAGAATGGCCAGCCACTCTGCATCAAAGCACAGACGAGACGCCACAGGTGCTGTGGAGCCGGAGACCTTGTCGGTAGAGATGGAGGCCGTATCCGTGGAGCTCCGGACAGGGACACGAAGGACCTGCAAAAAGTCACGGCGTGGAAGACACTTGTCTAGAGCCAGGAAGCGTGTGGCATGTGCTCGTCCATGGTGGGGTGCTTCATGGGGCACAACGGCAGCGAATTTCACATGCAGATGCGCCGAGAACCAGTATGCCGGCTGGAACACGGAGGGTCATCACCAAAAAAGCATGGCAGGTGTTGGCGCTATGAGGTCGGCTTCTTCCTTCCACACCCCCCACACCCACGTCCTCTGCACGACTCCCACGTACACGAAGTCGGTCCATCAGTATGGCGCCGGCGGTGCTTCCTAACGTGTTGGTTCGAACTTCTTCTCTGTTGGCGTTGGCAACAGCGCCAAAGTGAGTCCACGCACACCGCGAACTAGTTGACTACACAAAAACCAATCATCGCATACGTGAAGAACGGTTTCATCCGCAGCAAATTCGCCACATTGCCGTAGTGGTAAACGCCCCGGGGCCAATCATGAGACACCATGATGTCTATGGGACCGCTCAACTGCAATATGCACCAACCCACCCATGAGCATTGAGGGAGCAGATGAAGCACGACCCCAACTCCTTGTCATCACATGGCTGGCGCGCTGACGTTCTCCATCAACCCACCGACCCACCGACCTGCGAGAGGCGCTCCACCTCAAATTCCCTGACATGAAACACACTTCGCATGGTGCCGCGGTCATAGGGTGGCAACTCGTGGTACCCCGTGGTGTAGTCGCGCGGCTTGAAGATGCCTGCACAGTGCGGGCACACGCTCACGCACACACATGCACGCACACGCACCGCCTCAGCCTTCGAGCACGACGGTGCCATCAAACCAGGGGCGAACAGCAACCCACCTGACAAACCCGCGATTCGCAACCCACGAAACTTTACCACACCGGCGAACCCCATAAAGTAGATGTTCGGTGCAACCCATCCACCATGATACAGTTCCTGTACAGGTGGAATGGAGTTGTCGTCAAGCAGCGTCAGCAACGCGGCCATTCAACACTGCAGCAGACGCGCAGATCACACTCACACACACACGCATGCCACGCACACGCACACACGCACACACGCACACGCACCTGCAAGTGATTCGAGGCTTCATGGTTGCCTCCAACAAAAATGGTCAGGACAGGCGCCACCTTCTTCCCACTGTAGTACTCATGGAACCCTTGCTGCAACAACAGCACGCGCCGTGCATCGATGCACGTCACAAAACACCAACAAAGAAACGAGCGAGCAAGCACATGCGTGAGCAAACGGGCGTCAACATGGCCACAGCATGTGACACATGGCGTCGGCGTCGGCGGCGACGGACAGAGAGCACGCACCATGTGCCTGTACTTGGGCGGGCACGCAAGGCACTCCAAGTCCGCCTGGTTTCTAACCGCCTGGAAATCCCCACATATGATCAACAGGTCTACGTGTGTATCATGTGTGTCTTGCAACGCAGTGACTGAGGCGTAGATCTCGTCAAGATTGCCGTGTGAGCAGCCCTCGACAGCGATGTGCACAACCCCACTGTTGGTCTGGTTCCCTTCTTCTCCCGCCTTCTTCTCTTGCTCCGTGCCCACATCCATGCCGCCTGTACTGACCTCCATCACCACCGGTGTTGGCTGCGCCATACCGTGAGGTGCCGGGCTCGTGTGTTCAACCAACAGTGTGTTGTGGGACAAAGGTGCCGTGACGACGCCGGAAGTCATGTCAAATTCCCCATTTGCTGTTCTCGCTTTGACCACACTCTGGCCGATTGCTTGCTCGGGCGCGTTGTTTGGGAGGATATTGTGCAAAATGGGTGAAGGAACCATCCACGTAATGTGATACGTTGCCACACACGCGTGACAACACGAACAACCGCAACCCGCAAGAACCCCTTCTACTCTGCAGACTTCTTCTTCTTCTTCTTCTTATCCTTCTTCTTCTTCTTGTCTGTCTTGGGGGTCTTTGCGGCCGTTGCCGGAGCCTCAGGTGACTCCATGCGTCGCTTCTTCGACTTTTTCTCGGAACCGGCGGGTGTCTCCGGCACAGCTGTGTCATCCTCGCGGCTACGCTTCTTCTTGGCCTTCTTCTCCTTCTTGGCCTTCTTCTCCTTCTTGGCGGACTTCGGAGCTTGACCACCACCCTCGCCAGCTCCGGCATCCATGACCACATCCGCAGATGTGTTGTAGGTGCCACTCACGTCAGCAGGTGTGCTTGGTGCCGCGTTGCGCTGGCGAGCAACAGCTCCACCGCTCATGACAACCCGTGCGCCACCCTGCAGCTGGCGCATACGAGCCTCCACCTTGGCACGGCCCTCAATGGCAATCGTGGGCTCGGATGACTCGCCCAGAGCGTCCACACGCACCGCCAGCGCCGTCTTGGCAGCCAAAATGCGACTGATCTTGCCCTTGTTCTTCGGGGCGGCCTGGCCCACCAGACTGGCATGGTACAAGAGGCCGTACTTGGGGGTCTCGTGCTTGGTCTTCAGTGCGCGGAAGAGGGCCTTCTCTGCGCCCAGGATTTGCACAGTGCTGGCAGGCTGCTTGGCGAGGTTCAACAAGCTGCCTGCGCGCGCAATCAAACGTGCGCCGACAAGCTCGCCCACCATGACCGTGAGGTTCGGGGCGATGGCGTTCATGCGCTGCTGCAGATATTCGAACAGCTTCACGCGGTACTCCGACAGGGTGATGACCTGGTCGCACAGCATGTTGATGTTCACCAAATCCACCTCGGTGATGTCGGTGCCCATGGAGATGATTGCCGTCTCCTTCAACGTCGACTCGACGTCGTCCGGGAGGATGGCAGACAAGTCTGTGGTGCCAGCGTTGTGGCGCATGCCCATCTTCATGATCACCTGAGCGTACTGGAGGTTGTCGTTGATCACCTTTGCCATCTCTGGGAAGTGCCAACCGTACCACTCCTTTACACGCATGGCATACGTGTTGATCTCCTTGTCGAGCTCGTCCAACAGCCCAATGGCTTGCACGATCATCGTGTCAACCTTGTCGGCGCTGAACTTGAGCTTGTACCGGGACAGAGAATGGCCAAGGCCCAGCATCATCGCTCGGAGTTGACGCTCCTCAAGTCCGTCAATCAGAGAACTCAGCTGAGAGCGGATGCCACGCATCAGGTGCATGACGCGGTTGTCGCTCACACACTGAACACCCAACTTCTCCTTGATGATGTTGCCAACCTTCGCGTCCATCACCGCCAGCTGCTCCTTGAGGCCCTTCTTCACAATGTTGGCCTTCAAGAACTTCTTCAAGCTCTTCCCGAGCTTGCTTTCAACCAGCGCAGTGGTTGCAGCCAGCGCCTCAGCGGTGTCGCGGAACCGAGCAAAGGCTTGCAGGGTTGCGGTCTCGCGTGCCTTCTCCGGGGTCGTGAACTGCTTGTCGAGCTTGGACACATCCTCCAGCTTGTCATCTGCCACACGGAACAGACTAAAGCCCGCAGGGGTCTCGAACAGGACGAGCATGGTGACGAGCTCGGCAACAAACCAACACAAGGCGACACCAACCAGCTGTAAGCGGTGTTGCGGCTTTGGTGGTGGCACAACTCGATCTTTTTACGCGACAAGGACAAAAAACCAGGCGGACAGCGCCCGCGGCAGTACACTTCCAAACTGAAAGGGTCATGAATGATGTTTTATTTTTGCAGATCGCAGGGTGTCATTCCTAGCCCCCGAAGAACACCGTGTCGCACCGTGCCGCACGTGGCGAGTCGCCACCATGCTCGTCCTGTTCGAGACCCCTGCGGGCTTTTGTCTGTTCCGTGTGGCAGATGACAAGCTGGAGGATGTGTCCAAGCTCGACCAGCAGTTCACGACCCCGGAGAAGGCACGCGAGACCGCAACCCTGCAAGCCTTTGCTCGGTTCCGCGACACCGCTGAGGCGCTGGCTGCAACCACTGCGCTGGCTGAAAGCAAGCTCGGAGAGAGCTTGGAGAAGTTCTTGAAGGACAACATTGTGAAGAAGGGCCTCAAGGAGCAGCTGGCGGTGATGGACGCGAAGGTTGGCAACATCATCATGGAGAAGCTGGGTGTTCAGTGTGTGAGCGACAACCGCGTCATGCACCTGATGCGTGGCATCCGCTCTCAGCTGAGTTCTCTGATTGACGGACTTGAGGAGCGTCAACCCCGAGCGATGATGCTAGACAGTGCCGACAAGGTTGACACGATGATCGTGCAAGCCATTGGGCTGTTGGACGAGCTCGACAAGAAGATCAACACGTATGCCACGCGCGTACAGGAGTTGTATGGTTGGCATTTCCCAGAGATGGCAACGGTGATCAATGACAACCTCCAGTACGCCCATGTGATCATGAAGATGGGCATGCGCCGCAACGCTGGCACCACAGACTTGTCTGCCATCCTCCCGAACGACGTCGCGTCGACGTTGGAGGAGACAGCAATCACCTCCATGGGCACGGACATCACCGAGGCGGACTTGTTGAACATCAACATGCTGTGCAACCAGGTGGTGACGTTGTCGGGGTACCGCGTGAGGCTATTGGAATATCTGCAGCAGCGCATGCGTGTCGTCGCCCCGAACCTCACGGTCATGGTGGGCGAGCTTGTCGGCGCACGTTTGATTGCGCGCACGGGCAGCTTGTTGAACCTCGCCAAGCAGCCTGCCAGCACTGTGCAAATCCTGGGCGCAGAGAAGGCCCTCTTCCGTGCACTGAAGACCAAGCGCAAGACCCCCAAGTACGGCCTCTTGTCCCATGCCAGTCTGGTGGGCCATGCCGCCCCGAAGAACAAGGGCAAGATCAGTCGCATGTTGGCTGCCAAGGCTGCGCTGTCGGCGCGAGTGGATGCTCCAGGCGATTTGCGTGCTGACGTTGTGAAGGAGGACCTGAAGGATCAGCTGGCGGTGATGGGTGCCAGGGTGAGCCAACTCATCAAGCAGAGCGTTGGCGTTCGGTGTGTGAGCGGCACGCACGACATGAGTCTAGTGGGTGGCACCCGCTCTCAGCTGACCTCTCTGATGGACGGGTACGAGGAGCGTGAAGGCGACGCCCGTGCAAGCGAAGCGCCTGCAACTGCGGCTGCTGCGCCTGATGTAGTCGGTGCTGGAGAGCACAGCGAGGGTCGCGATCCTGCCCACGCGGAGGCGTAAACACTGATCAACCAACCCCATGGAGTTGTTTCTGTCGAAAAGTTGGTTGGAACTTCATTCACGGTGCACGTGGGTGCACGTTTGCTTGCCTCCAGTTGCTCCATGCTCAGCGAAGCCATTCATGACAAGCTCGTTCTTTCTTGATTTGCGTTTTGTTGCGTTTTGTTGCGTTTTGTTGCGTTTTGTTTCGCACGAGATGGTCGTGCACCGTGCTTCGTTTTTGTTTCTATTTTGCAGAAGAAGGCCTGCATCGAGTGGGCGAACTTCTACCTGGGCATGCGCGAAAGCAAGACGACAACCATTGCACGCATCTTGTTGACAGTGCGACACATGCAGATGGTAGGGTGTCATTCCCCCGATGAACATTGTTTGCTCGGTTCCGCGACACCGCTGAGGCGCTGGCTGCAACCACTGCGCTGGCTGAAAGCAAGCTCGGAGAGAGCTTGGAGAAGTTCTTGAAGGACAACATTGTGAAGAAGGGCCTCAAGGA
>Ga0213833_1001895_pt1 | contig 14175 bp, 5 predicted proteins | sample SWATP21_FD_160575 | JGI IMG/M metagenome (GOLD analysis project Ga0213833, IMG submission 160575) | Coastal seawater microbial communities from Marineland, Florida, United States - SWA TP2 #1 | ecosystem: Environmental > Aquatic > Marine > Coastal | place: USA: Florida | collected 2016-08-14
TTTTTTTTTTTTTTTCTGTGTTTCAGCACGTTGGTCGTTGCCGGCAACATTGGGTGGTCTGCCTCTGCTTCAGCTCTGAACCTGCGAAGCCTCGCCTTGGAGTCAACTGCGGCACTTCGCAGTCAAGCTGCAACCGATGCGGAGGTGTGGAAGCACACCTCCCGCCTTGTGTTTGACTCCGCTGGTGGAGTTGGAACGGTGATGGATCGCTGGTTCTCTCCCACGATTGAGATGACAATCACGAAACCAGATGCCCTGCGGTACGCAACGACATGGAATTTGTGGGATGCTTCCAACGTCCTTGTGGCGGATGTCTCGTCCGTCATAGAGAAGTCCACCAACGCGAGCTTCGCGTCCTCCTATCGCAGTGACGTGGAGTGGCGGTTTTGCCAAGATAACATCTTGACGAAGGTGATTCCTCCGACGTTGGAGTTGGCCAACCTCATTGAGCTCAAGGCGTACGACGCTGAGACGACATGTACGTGCGCAACAAACTTTAGCGGTGCGGCGTTGCTGTATGAAGCTCACTGTCGTGAATGGGCGTGAATCGTTGCAGACCTGTTGGTTAACGGAAGCCTCGCCGCGTGCATGGTATTGACGATCTTGCTCCTGGGCGTTGGCGTGTTTGGTCGCGCGCTGACGCGTATCACCGACATCAACCGTGGCATTAATGAGGTGGTGTTATCCCTGACAGCCCTCGATGTGGGCAAGGTGCTGAAATCCAGCACGTCTGCCATCGCGTTCACCCGCCACGCCCATGCACTGGTGTCAGAGATGTTGGCTGGAGAAGAGCAGGACCACGAGTGGGTGGGCGACACGGCCCCATTCACGTACGATGCGGACAACGACCCCGAGTTCAAGGGCAACCTTGGCGAATCCGAAATGATGGAGCCCACCAGCGCTGAGGCGCCGCGCCGCACCCGCTTCAACCTTCCGGTGCTGGAGGAAGAGGGGAACAGCAACGAGGAAGACTCGGACGACTCGACGAGTGTGGCGATGGTGCCGAAAGGCACCCCTCGCCTCAAAGGCACCCCTCGACTCAAAGGCACCCCTCGACTCAAAGGCACCCCTCGCCCCGCGTCTCCGACCAGTAGCGCCGGCAGCGTCGGTGTGGCGGCGGGGGGTCCCGGGTTTGACTCCTCTGCTGACTTGTTTGCCGGCCTCGCGGACTCCACTCGGGCGATGGGGTTTGACAACGACAGCACCGATGCCGCTGGCGATGACCACGAGGATGATCCTGCTGTTGGGCTGTTGGCCGATTCCAAGTCTGGGAAGCCAGCGAGCGGAGGCACGTGCCCCATTCAGCACACGGCGCTGCGTGTGGGCTCGGCGAAGGAGAAGAAAAAGGGCAATAGCCTTGGACTGGGTGGGGACAAGCCGACGTTGGCGCAGGTCGCGATGCACTCTCCTGGTGTTGTCGTGTTAACCGACGCGATTGGCACCATCTTGTTTGTTAACCAAGCGTTCACCGACCTGTTTGGTTACCACCAAGAGTGCGTGTTGAGTGGTGCAGATGCGTGGGCGCTGGAGGGTAACCTCACACTTTGTTGCCTGTGCTTGTGCGCCTTTGCAGCGAGATCCTTGGAGAAAACGTTACCATCTTCCAGCCGCCCGAGATTGCCAATGGACATGACAAGCTCATGTCACGTGTCGTCGATGGCGGTGTTCCACGTGTTGTGGGAGTGGCTGGGCGTCAGGTGTCGGGTGTCCACAAGGACGGTACCCCCTTGCCAGTACTGCTTGTCATTAATCGCATTGATGTCAAAGGCAAGTGCTTCTTCGTGGCCAGCATGCAAGACACCCGTGCCCACCACCAAGAGGATATTGAGGACGACATGGACGAGCATTTGGGCAGTGAGGGTACCACCAACGGCGAACTGGTGTTCCGTGTGGTGACTGCGTTGGTCATGATTGCGTGCATGCAAGCCTTCATTCTATTGTACGTATAAAATGGCGTGTGCAGCCAGGCAGGGTATGTTGCTTGCTCGAGTGGTTCGCTCACAGTTGATGTTCCGTGTGTGGCCTCTCCATCCCGTCAGCATGGGCCATACTGCCCTTCTCCACGCTATCTATCACTCATCTGAACTACACCAGTCCAGCAACTTGCACACGTTGGTCAATGCTGTGGCATTCTCTGCTCGCGAGGTTGTCATCGGTGACGGCGACCTGTGGACGGCAGAGGAAGCCGTCGCAGCGGCTGATAGCTTCACGACGAGGTTTGTACTCGTTGGTGCTTGTTTCTTTTCACGCTCCGGGCTGACATGTATGTGCTCTGCCAGGCTGGAAGCAACTCGGTATGGGTTGCGGTTTGGCAATGATGCCTTGCGGTTGCAAGGATCGGCGGGTCGTGATCCGGGCCAAGACTCACTCTTGTACGGCGGACTTCAACCGTCTGGCATCATCGACGGCCTTGACTCAGACCTAAAGGCCTACATTCGCGCCGCCATTGCGATTGTGCAGATGTACCACCCAACGAATGGAACGCACACACCACTTGGTGCGAACGCTACCGCCTTGGCATTGGAGCCGTCACTCTCAGCGCTCATCTCCTCTGTGCGTGGACCCCTCTCTGACGTCATGGATGAGTCGATTGACGCATACCATGCTGAGTTTACGGCGGAGGTGGACAGCGCTTTGGTTTTTGGCATCATTTCCTCCCTGCTGTCTGTCTGCATTATTCTTCTGTTGTATTTCGTGGTGCTCCGCAGCTTGGAGTTCACCATGATGGGCACAGCCCGCCGCACAGAGAACATGCTCCTGGTTCTGCCTGAGACCATGATCCGTGCGAACCGCAACCTGTCGCGCTTTTTTACCCGCAAGACTGTGTCGTTGCGCTAGGTTGTACCCTTGTTTATACAGTTTGATCGGGCGAGTTTTTGTGCTTCCGTTAGTTTGGGAGTCGCCTATGTAATGCAGCAGCGTGTTGCCCTTGTCCCCGCCACTCCCCTGTATCGTTCGTGTTGCCGCGCATCATTGCGCATCACTTGACAGAGTGCTGGTGATGCATGCACGCGAGCGAAGTCAGTGTTGTCCCCACCTCTTGCAACCAACCACACACGGGAAACGCGAAAATTCAGTTAGAGTAACACGCCTAACCACAGGCCCAAGCTCCCGGCATTCGACAACTTGACAACAAGCGTTGCCAACTGCCAACGCTGTTTCCTGCCAACGCTGCTTCGCACGGTTTTCCGCGTTGAAGAGACGAGCACCGAATGCGAACGATTCTTCAGAGGTTCGGTGTCATTGGCACAGCCAAGTATGTGAGGGAAGGGTGGTGACAGAGTCGCTCCAAATTCGCGGCAAATGCAAGTTTGGTATTTTTCGTCAACCAGTGACATGTCCTTCAATGGCTCATGCGGTTTTTCGTGTAGCGCACAGTTCTAGTACAAAAGCAGCACAGGCTCTGCAAGACCCCCAAAAGACCGCGAAGGGTCGCTTCTACGATTCTGTTGCAAAGGGAATCGAAAGTACCGGGCGCTGCCGCACGCTGAAGGAACTTTCTGTGTAATTCGTGGAGGACGTGGCAGGGCGTGACGCAACTTGCGACGACAGTGCTCGCTGCCTGGATGACGCCGCAGAGGACGCCGACGTGGGTGTTTCAGCACGCCGACGTGATGAAGCACGGTGGGCTAGTCTTCGCAAGGCTTGTGCAGCGACGTCCCCACCGTGCGCCCCAACGCGCAACGGCGTTGTGGTGTCCACCGCCGAAATGCGAACAGGCTGGTCGTGGAGTCTGGGCTGGGGTCCGGAGAAGAACCGCGGGTGGGACTGCGACGACAGCCGGGAGCGAGTACGCGGATCAAGCACAAGCACGGGCAAGCCACGCGATCGCTTTGAGGGAGGGGAGAGGAATGGATGGGGGTGTGCAGCGGCGGTGGCTCGCACAACCATCGGTGGGCGATCTTCGATTGGAACAGGTGCACCCCTTCGTCCACGCCCAGCAGCGGGTGTGTCGTGCGAAGACGACGGCCTCACATCGCTGGTATCACGCTCGAGCTCCGCATGGTGGCCGTCAGTTGCCACACGAGCCTTGCCGTGTGATGATGACGGCCATGGCAGCGGGTGTTGGGAGTGTACTTCTCCCCCCACCCCCCGAAGTGCCTCGATCATGCGACGGAAGTAGAGCACCGGCCTGCCAGATGGCACTCTTTGTGCCTGCTTTTTGCTTGGATACAAGGACGATGGTGGGCGATGGCGGCAGGGTTCTGCATGGAGAGAAAAGAAAGCAAATCACACACCAGGAGCAAAGTAAGAGGCGTGAGAGGTGTAGTTCTATCACACACATGCAACACAGATAGCACGGCGAGCACGGTACAGAGCAACAACTTGGGCACGCATGCGGGGTCTCACCAGAGAAATTGACCCAAAGTTTGTCGATGTTGGCAGGAGTGGCGTGCTCTGGAAACAGAAACTGCATTGTTGCTCGAAGTCCCGCCTTGTTTACGTAATGATGCCAACTTGCGTCATGCATGCGGAACGCGTTGTCCAAACGTGCAGGTGCGATCTTTGCGTGGCGGGGACGATGCCGCAACAAATCACGCATGCGCTGTGCTAGCAAACCACCCGCCGCACTGTCTTCGTCGCTCCCATCCACGCCCCATGTTGCATGGGCTGGAGAATGTGTTGCACCTTCACCACCACGTCGTGACTGTGACTGTTGGGACGAAGGAGGTGGTGGCGGGGACGATGAAGAGGGTGCAGGTGCGGCGGGTCGTGCGGGTTCTCTCAACGTATGGCGCCGTGTTGGGTTGGCGTGGGGGACAAGTTTGGCTGGGGGCGGGCGTGGCTGGCGTGTATGCGGCACAGACATTGCCTGCTCCACCGCACCAGTGTTGCGAGGGGCCACGTTCTGGAACTTCTGGGTCATGTTGACTGCTGACCCTGACCGCGCAGACTCTGATCCTGTTGCCTGAACTGGAACAGATGTGGTTCCTGTTGCAGCCGAACGGGTTGCACGGCGTGTCGGCTCTACACGGGCAGTCCGCGCAAGGGTGTCACGGGCTACATTCACTGCGTCTGACCCTTCGTGCGCGTCACTGTCGAGTAGCCGAATCCGGACACTTGAGGTGGTGTTTGGGGCAGTCACAGCGCGACCTTCCGCCCTCCCGTCTTTCGGCTCCTCCGCCTGGTCTGGTCGCTGGAGGTCAGGCACACGGTCTTTGGTGCTGTCTGGGAACGCAGAAGCTACGGAGCTTGCTGACGGAGACGATGACATGGGCACGTACTGCTTGCGCCCAGAGTAGCGCACAGAGTGGAGTCGAAGCGGGGAGCGCGCAGCGGTGGATCCAACTGGCTGCATGTTGCCCGAGCCAACATCACCACCACCACCACCACCACCACCACCACCACTTCCACTGCCACTGCGCTTGCTCGCAGGCGACACCGCACGGCTCGACGTGGCGTTTGATAGCAGGGTGGTGGGCACACGGGGCCAGTGGTAGGCAGTGGTGTCACGACGTGGATCATACGGTGCCTCCGCTTCTTCCGAATCGACCGCCTGCTCGTGAGTCCGCGCCAGGAAACCCTGCCGTTGCTTCCAGTTGTTCCACACCACCACCTGCGCCCAGGGCACCTTGGGTGTGAAGTGCACCCCGCCATCCACGCTGACTTGCACAAACGCGTTGCCAGGGGCACTGAAACGGGGACCGGCGCACCGAATGGCCTGGCGCGTGTCGTGAGCAGATTCCATGATCGCGGCGGCGGTGGTGGTGGGGGAAGAAGGAGAGTCAAGGTGGAGACCACCGGTGTTGGGCGTGGCGATGTGGTGCGGGTCGTTGTCGGCACCAACGTTCACGTGCACACCCACAACTCTTCCGCCTCCAACCCCGCCGTTCCGGGCCGCAGCGCGCTGTTGCCGGCGTCGCGCCTTCTTGAGGCGATGCACCGCGTGCGGGTCCACAATCGCTTGCCCACGCACGTCCACCGTCTCGTGCTGTGTCGAGAACCTAACCATGACAGCACGGGTGGCCACGAACCCCGAACCGCGGATGACGATGGGGACACCGCCAAACGTCGGTGCCGTGGTGGGCTTCACGCTGTCCACTGCCACCTCCTGCACCAACAGCTGCAGCGGCACGGGCGTGTTGAGGAAGTGCTTCCCGCCCCGCAAGCACACGTCCACCCCCACAACAATGCTGCGAGGGTTGGGCACTCGGGGCATGTGTTGTTGTGGCTCTGGTCCTTGCCGTGGCGACTGTGCCATCGCGGAGGTGCCACCAAGGGAGGCCTGCAGGCGGCGCCACGCCTCCAAGACTCGGTCTGCAAAGCCCACTGGAAGCTGGAACGTCACACGACCCACAGGGGCTGTTTGTCTCGGGACAACAGCGGCGGTGGCGGTGCGCGTCGATGATGCCTGCTTGTGCTGCTGCGTCGCAGTCCGGGAACCTTGGCAGGCTGTTTGAGCACGGCGAGGAGGGTCGGCGTGCTCTGTGCCATGGCTACCGCCGCGTTGGGCCCCTGGTTGGGAAGCAGGTCTCCGGTGGGAACGGGAAGCAGCCGCTGCTCGCTGTGATGGCACCACGTGCGTGGCAGGACGATGCCGTGCAGCGATGGGATCTTCAGGTTCCACGTCCGCGTCTTCCACATGCCCCCTCACCTCCACCTCCACCTCGACGCCAGTCGGGGCCTCATTGGATGTGGCGGTGCGCGTGTGGTCTTCACCGCCGGCGGGCACAGCGGGGGTGGTGGCAGGCGTGAAAGGCCACGACAAGCGCACGCGCACCGCCTCTCCGACATCCACCAGGTTCTCCCCTTCGACAGCGGCATGCAGGGAGGAGAGCGCGTGGGCCCATGGGAACAGGCACGGCGGCCAGACTCGTAGAAGGCGCGGCCGGTTGATGATGGTCAGCGTGGTGTCCAGTGCAAGCACGCCGAGTTCCGCTGCCGAGACGCGTCCCTCACTGCTGTCGTCACTCTCCGTATCGCTGTGGGTGCCTGTACTTGTGGTGTCACTGACGCTTTGACTACCGCTGCTGCTTGATGTGGCGCTGTGACGACTGTCTACAGACACGGTGTCACTCCCGTCGCTGTCCATGCCTGTGTCTGTTTCCGCCTCCGTCTCTGTCTCCGTGTCGGTCGCTGGTTCATCTCCACGCGCCTCAGCCCAGGCGCGCTGCACTCGCCTCTTGTTCTTCTTCTTCTTCTTGCGGCTGCGTGTGTGTGCGTGAGCACCCGTCCCTGCGGACATCGCTTGGGCCCGGCCACCCTGGCGTTGGTCTTCTCTTGCGCCCACCGGCGCTGCATGCGCAGGGGCATCAGGCTCCCGCACCCCGCCTCTCCTGCTGCCTTTGTGGCGGCCTTGAGTGTCAGTTGCGCCTCGCCCACGCTTGCCTTTGTCCCGCTTGCCCTTGCCGTGGCGACCACTACGGGCACGATCAGGGTTGGGTGCGGTGGTTGCAGATGGATGCGCGTCGGACAGCGCGCGGCGCTGTGATGTGGAACGGCGCCGATGGTGCCTGTTGTGTTCTCCAGCCACCGCCTCCCTGTCCGTGTCCCTCGCCACTCGTGAGGCCCCATCCTTGCTGACACTCTCGCTGTCGGTCTCAGCTCCATCAAACGTGGGGGTCCCCGACCTGGCTCCTCTGCGATGAACCCGGCTCTTGTGGCCGCGCCTGTGGTGCTTCTTGCGGTGCTTGTGGCGCTTCTTGCGGTGCTTGTGGCGCTTGCGACCGTGTCGGAGCTTGCTGCCGCCGTCGGGCTTCGAGAAAGTGGTGGCTGCGTAGTCCACACCGTTCAGCGAGACACTGATGCGCACGGAGGTGCCTGCGACGATGTCAGGCGCCTTGACCTTGATGTGCTGCGCGTCGATGAACTGCCCCGGCATCGTAAACACGGTTTCCATGGGCGCCGCCGAGGGTTCACCAGACGTGTTGTCACGTGCGGCTGCCCTCTCACGTGGAGGAGCCGCAACGAACCGCACTTGAAGGGACGGGGTGTCCAGGAATCCACGCCCCGTGATGATGATGTCGTTCGTAAACATGTCGGACGACGCGGGTGCCGCAGATTGAACGACCGGTGCCGCCACGGCAGAAGCGACGGCTTCGCCTTCGCAATCACCGACCGTTTCGCCGCCGTCAAGGCTAACCTTCACCGTCACTTGTCCTGGCTGCTTGTACCGCGGCACAAGCATCGACAGGCGCCCTTCGGAAACGAACGTGACGGGAACCACATCCACGCGAGGCTCACATGGCGCAAGCTGGCTGCGCTGCTCAGGGACAAACGTGAGCACGGCACACAGCCGCGGAAACTTGACGAAACGAGAGCCCAGTATTGCAACCCGCCGAGTTGCCCCGAGCTGCCACACTGCGATGTCCAGCGCAGACAGAACGGGGGGCGAGAAGTACTGAAGCTTCACCGCTGCGCCCTTGGGGTCTGTGCAGGCGTACGAAAACGGCCCTGTTGCCGAAAAGGACACACCCAACCGGTACAACCCATCAGGTGCTGCTGATGGCAGCCGCGGAGCATCAAAAGCAAGCTCTCCGGTGCTCGGGTCAAGGTCTGCCCGCACGATTGTCGACAGCACCTCCGCTTGTGCAGTCGCTGCTTCTGTTGCAGCACGGGCACCACGCGAGGATGCGCCACGGCTGCGACTACGACTCCGACCCGCGCTCTGCCTTTGTTGTCGAGTTTGACTGCGGCCTCGACTTCGGCTTCGACTTCGGCTTCGACTTTGATTTCGCTCTCGATCTCGGCCTCGACTTGCACGATCGCGACGACCGGTGCCATCCGACGCGGAGTTGCTCACGTCTCTAGTTCGACTCGGGCGGCGGCCGCGACTGCGAGCCTGAGCGGGTGGATGTGGCGGCATGCCGGACCCGGCCTTGTCGGAGCTCGCAACAACAACAGCAGCAGCATCACCGCGGCCAAACACAAGACCCTCTGAGGCGGTTGTGTCAGAGACGTCAAGCTTGGCGCGCAGGTACACGTGTCGGACGGGCAGGTCCGTCAATGCGGAAGCCTGGAGCTTGACACGACAGCTGTCGCCGGTCCACCCACGACTGATGGCGGCCGGTGAGGGTTGCGTGGCCATGGTGGGCGGGTTCAGCAGCAACAGCTGTGTGGTGACTGGGACGCATGACGGTGGGGCAAGCGACGAAGCAGGTTGCGAGGCTTTTCGGCGTGCTGGGGTGTCAAGGTGTGTGCCGACATGGATCGCCACGTGCACCAGGTCCCCCACGTCCCCAGCACCCGGTTTCCACAATGCCGGTGGCACCTGGGTCTGAAGCACAGCCGCGGGCGCCGCTCGAGCACAGTACGATGCAATGCGCTCCGCCAGGACTTCAAACGCAGACGACGTCGCGACGCCAGAGCGGATGTCAGCAACAACAACAGCATCTGTGGGGGTTGTGGTCTGGGAGGCGTGGCCGGACGAAGGCTTGGTCTGTCGACCCGCATTCGATGGCTTCCTGCTACCGCTGCGGCGTTCAACCACGCATGCCCGACGTCGAGCACTGGCATAGGCCTTCAGCATGGTGATGTGCTTGTCCACCGGGATGAGCGAGGTGAGTGGCACATCCTGTCCCGTCCCCACACCGGAAGCATCGTCACTGTCGCTCCCCTGTCCAAACTCAACCCCGTTTGGGGCTTCTCCTACCCCCGTCCGTGTACCGTGGGCCTGGTTCGGCATCACACTCTGGGCAGAGGCTTCGAGGGACACCATCCTGAAGCGTGGGCGGCGGCTGGTTGCATCAGGAGACGCATCCGGAGACGTCAGTGGAGACGAAGGTGGGGATGAGGCCAAGGCTCGAGGCGTCTTGGCTTCGCGTTCCTCCTGCCGGGGCGGCTCATGGTCTCGATTTCCAGTGTCGGACTCACAGTCGCTTGCCGTCACCGGTTCCGCACTGTTACGTATCGCTCGCGTGAAGTTGACGCCCCCGGTGCCTGCACCCACGAGGAACGCGCCGTGCACCAACACGGAGCAAGGCACGCCAACAAACGCCACCCGCGGCGAAATGAAAGAGGGTCGAGGGACAGGCGCCAACAGGAGCACTGCCGGCGAGCAGGAGCAGTGTCGAGACAACTGCAACGGCGTTCTGGCTTTGGCTCGGTGAAGACAGCCACACAGAAAGTCCCTGCCGTTGGCAGAGGACAGCACTTGCAGCAGGCGAAACGTGCGGCTGAGGCTGCGGTCTTTGCTGCGCATGTCAGGCAGCAGCAGCGTGGCTTCGGTGTCGCTGTGTACACGTGCTGTGGTCGTCACCGACACGCCACGCCCGCCATCCACCCGCACACGCAGGGGGAAGTTCTTGCCTGTTTGCAGCTGCATGTGACTACGCGATGCAGCAGCAGCAGCAGCAACAACCACAGACGGCGGGAGGCGCGTGCACTTCATGAAACCAGCCCCGCGCAGCTTCACCTCGCCACCCAACGGGGACAACACGGACGGCGTCACGCTTGTGATGACCGGCCAAGGTCGGTAGTGAAGGGGCACGCGGTCCGTTGTGAAGACGTTGCCGCCAGACAGTGACACCTCGACGAACACCGCGATGTGGGCTGTGCGTGTGGCAGTCACCAGGGACGGCCAGGCTGGGGCGGTGACAACCACGGCCCCATCGCGAAAGGTGCCGTTGGCGCGAACGCAGTGGAGCTTTTCCACAGGCACCGGCGCGTGAAACGCTACAGCCGCATCGCCGGGTGCGGCGGGTGCGGGGGCGGTGCCGTCACTCTTGGGTTGACTAGTGTCTGTGCCCGGACGTGTCCGGGGAGTTGGCGCAGAGGCGGCAGTGGACACTGACGTGCCGCCGCTGCCGTCGTGGCTCGTTGGCATGCCACGGATAGGACTGGGCGGTGGGTGGCGCCTCATACCAGCGCCCACCGGAACCGGTGCCCGGTCAGAGCCAGAGCCAGAGCCAGAGCCAGAGCCAGAGCCAGAGCCAGAGCCAGAGCCAGAGCCAGAGCCAGCGCCAGCGCCAGAGCCAGCGCCAGCGCCAGCGCCTCGACCAACCGAGGTGCGAGGCACTCGCCTGGTTCGACGACGCCGGTTGGCGTCGCGCCTGTGTGCAGAGCCATTCGCGGCATCCGTGGGGCGCACGCGCCACCACTGGAACATGACCACAGGCTGCGTGGTGTCGGCGGTGGAACCCGCGCCATCCAGATTCACACCGCACACACGGAGCTCGGTCCCGCCCGTCAACGGAACCACACACGGGGAGACGGACTGAACGGAGTACAGATGCAGGTGCTCGTTCACGTTGGTGTACGTCACTCCGTCCAGCGATATTTGGACAGCCACCGTGTCTGATCCCAACGTGCCAAGCGTGGCACCTGTTTGGGAGCGCAGTGTCGCTCGCTGCCACTCTTCGCTGCCACCACTGTTCACGCGCGACACTGGCTCTTTGCCCGACACCCCACCATCATCCTCTTCCCCCCCTGACGGTCCCGGCTTGGATGGAGCCTCGGACGCTGCGTTGGATCCGCGACGCCGTGGGTCATCGGCACGGTAAAAGGACTGGTTGCCCACCGCAAACCGTGCTCTGCGAAGGGCCAAAAGCTTGTTGACGGTGCGTTGCAGCACCCCGCTTCCCTTCCCATGCGGCTTGGCGACGCCGCTGGCGCCACCACCACCACCACCACCCTCTTGCCCGTTGATTCGTCCCACGAGCCGCACAGCGCTGGATGGTTTGCTGGCAGCGCTGGCGCTCGCCGCAGCGCCCCGAAACGCTGCCACTGCCATGAGCTTCACATGCACATTGCCCTGGCCTGGTGCCAAGAACCCGTCGCCGGAGATCATGACCTTGTCACCCGTGCTGTTCATGGGGAGAAAGCGGGAGTGCAGCTTCAGGTTGCGGGGCGGGGTGAAGAACCGAACGATGCAGGACTCCGTGGCAAGGGTGACATGGCCGTAGCCGGTGCACACTTGCACGGCGACATCGCCTGGGATGGACCACCCTGGCAGATGTGCCACAAGCACTTGCTCCGCTGCGTCAAACCGGGTCACGCGCAGGTTCATGGTGCCACCAAGCATGACGCTCAACCGACCAGTGTCCACCACACCGGAGGTGCCCACCCGCAGGGTCGCTGCAGTATCAACGCGGAGCGATGTGGGCCTCACGGAGGTGACACGCCACTTGCGCGCCACGAACACTTGCAGTGTGCCAGCGGAGACGTGCTGCTGTTGGTTGAAGCTGACGTCCACCTGGTACTCACCCTCGGGTGTGAGCTCGGGCACCGGAACAACAACGTCCACGGCAACCTTCGACCCGCTGCCACCGTCGCAACCAGACAAGGAGGAAGCACAAACATCGATGCCAACACTCGTCGCAGTACCCTCCCTTGGCTCCCCATCCGCGACGCCAGCGCCGTTCCTGTCCGCGACAAGCAGCTGCCCCCCAGCCTCTCTGTCTGCCTGTGGTGCGCACTGCCCACCCAGCCACGCCCACATGCGAAGGTCCGCCTGTGATGGGCGTCCAGGGGGGTCTTGTGGAACAGCCGTGGGGGCTGCCGTCGGCGACGCGGGGGGGCGAGGAGTGATCACTCGAGTGATCACTCGAGAGGCGTCCGCGGAGGAGGAACCCCCAGGTTTGTGCTGCTGGACGTGGTGGATGAAGCACGGCTCCATCCATGGCGACACACGCGCGCCAGAACCAAACGCAGACATCGCCGCCGAGGGTGTGGCTGGCTCCGACGACAGTGTCGACGTCGGCGTGGCTGCAACAACGGGGGAGCGAGGTGCGCCCTTGGCGCGGAGGCGAGCACAAATGTGCTTGACGAGGCAGCGTGGGATGTTGCACACGCGCAGCGTCATCAGTACGCGCGTGGAGGGTTCAGGATCGGACGGCAGACACCTTGGGACAGCGGCGTCTTTGGGTCCAGACGCCTTCACGTCGGTGATAACATGGAGGGCCACACTGTCACGCCCAAAGTGCTGCGCGCTCATGGACACACCAATGCTCCACGTCCCGACACAGGCAAGCACCTGCGGAGGGAGTGTGCACGACACGACCCCCGGTGTGTCCACCGTGCCTTCGCAAAACACGATGGGCGGGCTCCGAGGATGGCTTCTTTCCACCTCCAAACTTGGCTTCGTTGTGTGCAGCTGGGGTGACTGTTGGGAGAATCGCACTGTGACTGTGGACTTCATGACGAGACCATCTCCATGCAGTCGAATGCAGACTGGTCCTGAGTTGGACAGGCGGTGACTTCGCCGAAGCACATGCCTGAATGTTCACACCAGTGGTTAGAACAACGATAGCTACAGCTACGGCTACGGCAACGACAACGGCAACGACAGCAAGGCAACACGGGCTCGCACATACACAAATTCAACCACAATGACGATGCATGACACACCACAAGCGCACAAGACACAGGCACAACCATTGCAAACACTCCGATCTGATTGCGCTGCACGCACGTCGGGGTGACTGATCGCATCGTCGGGATTGGATAAATCATCAGGTGTGGTGGTACCTCGGGACTAAACTGTTGCCCGTCGTTCAGACTGATGTCCACAAACACATCATGGCAGCCCACAGGAGCGCGAAACTCGAGGTCTTGGATCTGGCTCCCGATCACGTTCGTGTCAACCACCACGTTCACCAACTCTTCACGGGCTTGGAGCAGGGGGGTGTTTCGTTTCACTGCGGACGCCACGGGGGAAGGTGCATGGCTGGCATGCATGGAGGTCGACGCAAGAAGCCGACCCTGACACTGCTCTTTCTCCGCCTCTGTTGGCATCACACCGAGCGGCGGGCACTCACACGTGACCACCACATCAGCTGCGAGGGGCGCGCGAGTACGTGTGGAGGACAAAGCAGTGGTTTTGCCCGAGACGGTGGTAGACTCATTATGGGGCACCCGGTGTGAAGGCATCAAGATGCCATCTACAACACGGGTGACCCAAGCAAATTCACCTCCGATGCGAGATGGGACCCCACGGTCCACAAGCACTTGCACACGCGCGGCAATTTGTGCATCAGAAATGCTTGTGCTGGGCCGGTTCCTTGATGTCGTCGTGTCTGTGGCCTTGTTGCGACGGTGTTGGGCCATGTGAAGAAGGTATCGGAACCGAACCCGAATGGGCATGCTGATAACAGCGCGACCAAGCACGTGATGCAATGGCAGCGTGGAGACACAAGTCAAACCCCAAACACGACACATGCTCGCACACACAAACACACACACACACACACACACACACACACACACACACACACACACAAACACACACACACACAC